>ENA-UEPS01001524-UEPS01001524.1-human-gut-metagenome-genome-assembly--contig:-NODE-1524-length-12167-cov-36.373863_pt1 | contig 12167 bp, 9 predicted proteins | sample MGYA00242904_ERZ507924 | MGnify/ENA primary metagenome ERZ507924 (study PRJEB26167, sample SAMN06115422) | human gut metagenome | host: Homo sapiens | place: China:Sichuan | collected 2014-10-16...
AAAAAGCAGCATAGCCAAAAGAAAATATAGCAGAACTGTAAAATATAAAAGAGGTTGTGCCAACGTTTTGACACAACTTCTTTCTTTTATGCCTTGCCGCGCGGAGATTATTCCGCGCTGAATTTCTTTACCTGCTCTGCGATAAGTTCCGCATCATCGAAATAGTTAATCTTCATGGCACGACGCACGTCGTCCAATGTCGCTGCGGCTGTTTCGCGTGCCGCTTCACAGCCTTTCTTCAGCATATCGTAGATAGCCGGAATATCTTTTTCGAATTCCTTGCGGCGGTTACGAATCGGCTCCAACGTTTCCTGCATGATATTGTTGAGGAAGCCTTTCACTTTCATATCGCCTAAACCACCACGTTGATAGTGGGCTTTCAGTTCTTCCAGAGAAGGATAGTCGGGCAGGTAACGTTCGAAGTGTTCGAGGCGGCAGAAAGCGTCCAAATAAGTAAATACGGTATTCCCCTCAATCTTGCCCGGGTCTTGTACGCGCAGATGATCGGGGTCGGTGTACATGCTCTTCACTTTCTTCTGAATCTCGTCGGCTGTATCGGAAAGGTAGATACAGTTGCCCAAAGACTTACTCATCTTGGCTTTTCCGTCTGTACCCGGCAGACGCAGACAGGCTGCATTGTCAGGCAGAAGGATTTCCGGTTCTACCAATGTGTCGCCGTAGATAAAGTTGAAGCGGCGTACGATTTCACGGGCTTGTTCAATCATCGGTTCCTGATCTTCGCCAACGGGAACGGTGGTGGCGCGGAACGCCGTAATGTCCGCAGCCTGGCTGATAGGGTAGGTGAAGAACCCCACCGGAATACTTGTTTCAAAGTTGCGCATCTGGATTTCCGTCTTTACCGTCGGATTACGTTGCAGACGCGATACGGTGACAAGGTCCATATAATAGAATGTCAGTTCGCACAATTCCGGAATCTGCGACTGGATAAAGATGGTACTCTTCGTAGGATCCAATCCGCAAGCCAGATAGTCGAGAGCTACTTCGATAACGTTCTGACGTACCTTTTCCGGGTTTTCCATGTTATCTGTCAATGCTTGTGCATCGGCTATGAACACGAACGTCTTGTCATACAGTCCGGAGTTCTGCAACTCCACTCTGCGTCTTAATGAGCCTACATAATGTCCGATATGCAGGCGTCCCGTGGGGCGGTCGCCCGTAAGGATGATTTTTTCTTTTGCCATATCTGTATTGATTATTTTTTCTTCATAAAACGCTGTCTGTTATAATGGAATGCAAAGATACCATTATTTTTATCGAATGCAGTGCATTACTTTAAAAATTAAACAGTGAAAGTACGCTCTGTCGTCCAAACCTCGTTATAACATCCGGGAAGGCTGATGCTTGCTTTTCTGTTTTTATCCCCTCCCCCATATCCTTTGGTGTCTGTTTGATTTTTCTTCAAGAAGTATCCTTCCTGTTATATTCAAAGATTGCATTGCGGTAAAAGTAACTATTCTTTTCGGATAAGAAATTTATTCCTTTGATTAATTTGCTCAAATCGTAAATAAGTCGTTACTTTGCAGAAATTTTAGAGATAACTATGCAATCGCAGGAAAAGAGAAGTACATATAACCTACGTTCGAATGAATTTCATTCGCTGGCTGTCGGTTTCTCTTTTTCCGAAAACGATATTTTTAGTTCTTTGGTAATGCGTTAATCCTTATTCGGGGTAACGCATTTTTTTTGTGCCGGAATGTGAAGAATGAACTTAAATAGACAATAAGAGAATATGGAAAAGAATTTGAAGAAAGTGCTTGTCTTGGGCTCGGGTGCGCTCAAGATCGGTCAGGCCGGAGAGTTTGATTATTCCGGTTCGCAGGCTTTGAAGGCTTTGCGCGAAGAAGGTGTGGGTTCGGTATTGGTAAACCCGAATATTGCTACAATTCAGACATCAGAAGGTATTGCCGATAAAGTTTATTTCTTGCCGGTAACTCCTTATTTCGTAGAAGAAATCATCAAAAAAGAACAGCCGGACGGTATTCTGCTGGCTTTCGGCGGACAGACTGCGCTGAACTGCGGTACGGAACTTTACCTGAACGGTACTTTGCAGAAATACGGCGTGCGTGTGTTGGGTACTTCGGTAGAGGCTATCATGTACACGGAAGACCGCGACCTCTTTGTGAAGAAGTTGGATGAAATTCCTATGAAAACTCCGAAGAGCCACGCTGTGGAAAGCATGGAAGATGCCTTGAAAGCTGCCCGCGAAATCGGATATCCGGTAATGGTACGCTCGGCTTATGCTTTGGGTGGTTTGGGCAGCGGTATCTGTCCGGACGAGGAAGCGTTTGTCAAACTGGCTGAAAGTTCTTTCACGTTCTCCAAGCAAATCCTGGTGGAAGAATCCCTGAAAGGTTGGAAAGAAATCGAATTCGAGGTAATCCGCGACGCCAACGACCACTGCTTCACCGTAGCAAGTATGGAAAACTTCGACCCTCTGGGCATCCATACCGGTGAGTCTATCGTGGTTGCTCCTACCTGCTCGCTTACCAACGAACAGGTGAAGATGTTGCAGGAACTTTCTACCAAGTGTATCCGTCACCTCGGCATCGTGGGTGAATGTAACATTCAGTATGCGTTCAACGCCGAAACCAACGACTATCGCGTAATCGAGGTGAACGCCCGCTTGTCCCGTTCTTCTGCATTGGCATCCAAAGCTACCGGTTATCCGCTTGCTTTTGTTGCCGCCAAGATTGCATTGGGTTATACGCTCGACCAAATCGGTGAAATGGGAACTCCTAATTCTGCTTACGAAGCTCCGCAATTGGACTACCTGATTTGTAAGATTCCCCGTTGGGATTTGACGAAGTTTGCAGGTGTGTCTCGCGAAATTGGTTCAAGCATGAAGTCTGTAGGTGAAATCATGTCTATCGGCCGTTCTTTCGAGGAAATTATTCAGAAAGGTTTGCGTATGATAGGTCAGGGCATGCACGGCTTTGTGGGTAATGATAGTGTGGAATTCGAAGATTTGGATCACGAATTGGCTCACCCCACCGATCTGCGTGTGTTCGCTATCGCCCAGGCTCTGGAAAAAGGCTATACAATCGACCGTATCTTTGAGCTGACGAAGATTGACCCTTGGTTCCTCGGCAAACTGAAGAACATTGTAGACTATAAGAATAAACTCTCACAATATAATAAGGTGGAGGATATTCCTGCCGATGTGCTGCGTGAAGCGAAAGTGCTCGGTTTCTCCGACTTCCAGATTGCACGTTTCGTACTGAATCCGGAAGGTAATATGGAAAAGGAAAACCTTATGGTACGCGCCCGTCGTAAGGAACTGGGTATTCTTCCGGCTGTGAAACGTATCAATACCGTCGCTTCCGAGCATCCGGAACTGACGAACTACCTTTATATGACGTATGCCGTACAAGGGTATGATGTGAACTATTATAAGAATGAAAAATCGGTAGTTGTATTGGGTTCGGGAGCTTACCGTATCGGGTCTTCCGTTGAGTTCGACTGGTGTTCGGTGAACGCTATCCAGACTGCACGCAAGTTGGGGTACAAATCCATCATGATTAACTATAACCCCGAAACAGTATCTACTGACTACGATATGTGCGACCGTCTGTACTTCGACGAACTTTCTTTTGAACGTGTGCTCGATGTTATAGACCTCGAACAGCCGCGCGGCGTAATCGTATCCGTAGGCGGTCAGATTCCTAACAATCTGGCAATGAAACTCTATCGTCAGTCTGTTCCTGTATTGGGTACTTCGCCTGTTTCTATCGACCGCGCAGAGAACCGTAATAAATTCTCTGCCATGCTCGACCAGCTCGGCATCGACCAGCCGGCTTGGCAGGAACTTACCAGTCTGGAAGATGTGAAGGGCTTCGTTGAGAAAGTAGGCTATCCGGTATTGGTGCGTCCGTCGTATGTGCTTTCCGGTGCTGCAATGAATGTATGCTACGATGAAGAAGAATTGGAGAACTTCCTGAAAATGGCTGCCGAGGTTTCCAAGGAATATCCGGTAGTGGTTTCCCAGTTCCTGCAGAATACGAAAGAAATTGAGTTCGATGCCGTGGCACAGAACGGCGAGGTGGTGGAATATGCCATTTCCGAGCATGTTGAGTTTGCCGGTGTGCACTCCGGTGACGCTACGCTGGTATTCCCGGCACAGAAAATTTACTTCGCTACGGCACGCCGTATCAAGAAAATCAGTCGTCAGATTGCAAAGGAACTCAATATCTCCGGTCCTTTCAACATCCAGTTCCTGGCACGTAACAATGAGGTGAAAGTTATCGAATGTAACCTGCGTGCTTCACGTAGTTTCCCGTTTGTATCCAAAGTGCTGAAACGTAACTTTATCGAGACGGCCACGAAGATTATGCTGGATGCTCCTTACTCTCGTCCGGACAAGTCGGCGTTTGACATCGACTGGATTGGCGTGAAGGCTTCCCAGTTCTCATTCTCCCGCCTGCATAACGCAGACCCGGTATTGGGCGTGGATATGTCTTCTACGGGGGAGGTAGGCTGTATCGGCGACGACTTCTCCGAAGCATTGCTGAACTCCATGATTGCTACCGGTTTCAAGATTCCGCGTCCAGAAAAAGGTGTGATGTTCTCTTCCGGTGCAATGAAATCGAAAGTGGACTTGCTGGATGCCAGCCGCATGCTTTTTGCGAAGGGATATAAGATTTACGCTACGGCAGGTACCGCTGCATTCCTCAATGCGCACGGTGTAAGCACCGAAGCTGTGTTCTGGCCGGATGAACGTGCCGATGCGGAGAATAATGTAATGACAATGATTGCCGAACATAAGTTCGACTTGATTGTAAATATTCCGAAGAACCACTCTAAACGCGAGTTGACCAACGGTTACAAGATTCGCCGCGGTGCTATCGACCATAATATTCCGTTGATTACGAATGCCCGTCTGGCAGGTGCTTTCATTGAAGCTTTCTGTGAGATGAAGATGGAAGATATTCAAATCAAGAGCTGGCAGGAATATAAATAAGCCGGTTGATATATTATTGTAATAAAGCGGACATCCGGCAACGGGTGTCCGTTTTCCTTAAATAAGCATTGGTATATGATAAAAAATATATTATTTGATATGGGCGGTGTGATATTCCGCCAGAATTCGGAAGAGGCTTTCCGCCGTTTTCGTGAAGCAGGAGTGAATACAGATGAGTATATGGGAGAATACGGTCAAAAGGGATTTTTCCTGGATGTAGAGACGGGAAAGATTGATGCCAGTGAGTTTTGCCGGAGAATGGCTGAGGCTGCCGGGCGCGAATCTGTCGGTTGGGATGAGGCGCAATATTGCTGGCTGGGCTTTATACGTGATGTGCCTCTGAGCCGGCTTCACAATTTATTGAAGTTAAAAGAGGAATATCACATTTGCCTGCTTAGCAATACTAATCCGTTTATTATGGCTTTTACCCGCAGTGATAAGTTCAGTGACGAACATAAACCGATAAGCGATTATTTTGATACGCTGTTTTGCAGCTATGAAATGCAGGCTTACAAGCCTGAACCGGATATTTTCCTGAAAGCATTGGCTGCTGACGGTATGAAAGCTGAAGAAACGATATTTGTAGATGACAGTTTAAAGAATATCAAGGCGGCGGAAGCACTTGGCATACGCGGATTGCATGTGGCTCCCGATGAAGACTGGATGGAGAAACTGACGGCATTGCTGCATATATGTAATGGCTTGTAGTATATTGTACAATAAAAATGGATAAGAATATGGATGAGGTAGATAAAATGCGGAGTTCACAATTGGCGAATACGGCTTCCCCGGAAATTCAAGAGCGTTTTAAACGTGCGAAAAAACTGTTGCTGAAGCTGAACGCTATGAGCGGTTATGAGGAAGAATGCCGGAGTGTATTGGAAGAATTGATACCCGGTATTCCAGCTTCTGCCACTATTTGCCCGCCTTTTTGTTGCGATCATGGTGATGGTATCCGCCTTGGGGAACATGTCTTTATCAACTCCAATTGTACTTTTCTGGACGGTGGCTATATCACTGTTGGGGCATATACGTTGATAGGGCCTTGTGTGCAGATTTATACCCCTCAACACCCGTTTGATTATCTGGAGAGGCGTGTAGAGCAGGAGTATGCCTATCCGGTGACGATAGGTGAAGATTGCTGGATTGGCGGTGGCGCTGTTATTTGTCCCGGGGTAACTATTGGCGACCGTTGCATTATAGGTGCGGGAAGTGTAGTGACCAAAGATATTCCGTCCGATTGTGTGGCTGTTGGGAATCCGGCAAAGGTAATCCGCAAAAATGATATAAAAAAGTGATGAAGCTAATTGGTTGAAATTCAATAGTGGTTAATGTTGTATGAAAAAAAACTTGAAAAATAAATGGCGAAAGTTTTGGTAATTTCAAAATAAGCTGTACCTTTGCATCGCTTTTGAAACGGAAGTGTACGGGCGTTTAGCTCAGCTGGTTCAGAGCATCTGCCTTACAAGCAGAGGGTCGGCGGTTCGAATCCGTCAACGCCCACACAAAAAAAACAAGCACTTTCGTTTATCAAAAGGGCGTTTAGCTCAGCTGGTTTAGAGCATCTGCCTTACAAGCAGAGGGTCGGCGGTTCGAATCCGTCAACGCCCACACATTGTTACGAATTTTAGCTTTGTATATAGCATACAAAGCTATTTTTTTATTCTGAAACTTCATTTTTTTAATTTATTTCCCCATTATACCTGATTACTCGGAAAAAAGCCGTAATTTTGCAATCTGATAATTATCATAAATACGACGTATGGAACTTGATTTACTTACCGCAATCTCCCCGATTGACGGTCGCTACAGGGGCAAGACAGATGCTTTGGCTGCCTATTTCTCAGAATTCGCACTGATAAAATACCGTGTACAGGTTGAAGTGGAATATTTTATAACCTTATGTGAACTGCCTTTGCCTCAGTTGAAAGGGGTGAATAAGGATGTATTCGAAACTTTGAGGAATATTTACCGTAATTTTTCAGAAGCCGATGCCGGACGTATCAAGGATATTGAAAGCGTGACTAACCATGATGTGAAGGCTGTTGAATATTTTTTGAAAGAAGAATTTGATAAGTTAGGCGGAATGGACGACTATAAAGAGTTTATCCACTTCGGGCTGACTTCACAAGATATTAACAATACTTCTATTCCTTTGTCTGTAAAAGAGGCATTGGAACAGGTGTATTATCCGCAGATAGAGGAATTGATAGCGCAACTCCGTGCTTATGCTGAAGAGTGGGCGAATATTCCGATGCTCGCCAAAACGCACGGACAGCCGGCTTCTCCTACTCGTCTGGGAAAAGAGATAATGGTGTTTGTATATCGTTTGGAACGCCAACTGGTTGCATTGAAGGCTTGTCCGGTTACTGCTAAGTTTGGCGGTGCTACGGGAAATTACAATGCACATCATGTGGCTTATCCGGAATATGACTGGAAAGCTTTCGGTACTAAGTTCGTTGCAGAGAAACTGGGGTTGGAGCGCGAAGAATATACGACTCAGATTTCCAATTATGATAATCTATCTGCTATCTTCGATGCGATGAAGCGAATTAATACGGTGATGATTGATATGAACCGTGACTTCTGGCAGTATATCTCCATGGAATATTTCAAGCAGAAGATCAAGGCTGGTGAGGTTGGTTCGAGTGCAATGCCGCATAAGGTGAATCCGATTGATTTTGAAAATGCCGAAGGTAATCTGGGCATAGCAAACGCTATCCTTGAACATCTGGCTGTGAAGTTGCCGGTGTCACGTTTGCAGCGCGACCTGACGGATTCTACCGTATTGCGTAATGTGGGCGTTCCGTTCGGACATATCATAATAGCCATTCAGAGTTCATTGAAAGGATTGCGCAAGCTGCTGTTGAACGAAACGGCTATCTATCGTGATTTGGATAACTGCTGGAGTGTTGTGGCCGAGGCCATTCAAACAATCCTGCGCCGTGAGGCATATCCGCATCCTTACGAAGCGCTGAAAGCATTGACACGTACCAATCAGGCTATCACAGAGAATTCTATCAAGGAATTCATAGAAGAATTGAATGTAAGCGAAGATATAAAGAAAGAATTACGTGCAATTACTCCCCATACATATACGGGGCTTTAAGAAGCGACAAGGGAAACCGGAGATTTCAACTTTTTTAATCCGGAATTTGTTATAAGCTAAAATAAAGGTAATTAGAGATAAAGAAAGAATGGCCGTGAGGCCAGTAGGTTTAATTTTATTCGAATAAAACAATGAGTACAGAAAATGAAACTTGGCGTGATGCTTCTTCTTCAGAGGAGAATTCAGGCGCCGGCCGTGATGGTAACCAATTTAACAGAGAGGGAAGCTATAGTCGCCCGTCTTATAACCGTGAAAATGGTGACCGCCCTTATCGTCCGAGATTTAATAGTGAAAATGGCGACCGTCCGCAACGTTCGTACAGCAGTGACCGTCCTTACCGTCAGCGCTTTAATCCGAATGCGGAAAATGGCGACCGTCCTCAGCGTTCCTATAACAACGACCGTTCTTACCGTCCTCGCTATAATAGTGAAGGTGGCGACCGTCCTCAACGCTCTTACGGTAACAATGCCGGCGGTGACCGTCCTTACCGTCCCCGTTATAACAGTGAAGGTGGCGACCGTCCTCAGCGTTCTTACGGTAACAATGCCGGCAGTGACCGTCCTTACCGTCCCCGTTATAACAGTGAAGGTGGCGACCGTCCTCAGCGTCCTTACGGTAACAATGCCGGCGGTGATCGTCCTTATCGTCCCCGTTATAACAGTGAAGGTGGCGACCGTTCTCAGCGTCCTTATGGTAACAATGCCGGTGGTGACCGCCCTTTCCGTCCGCGCTATAACTCGAACGGTGACCGTCCTCAACGCCCTTATGGCAACAGAGACAGCTACAGTCGCCCGATTCGCCGTACGGGAGATTACGATCCCAATGCCAAGTACAGTAAGAAGAAACAGATAGAGTATAAAGAACAATTTGTCGATCCGAACGAACCGATTCGTTTGAATAAGTTTCTGGCTAATGCCGGTGTATGCTCGCGTCGTGAAGCGGATGAGTTTATTACGGCAGGCGTAGTGTCTGTAAACGGAGAAGTGGTTACGGAATTGGGTACTAAGATTAAGCGTGGCGATGAAGTGAAGTTTCACGACCAGACGGTCAGCATCGAACGTAAGATATATGTCCTGTTGAACAAGCCGAAAGATACGGTGACAACTTCCGATGACCCGCAGGCGCGTCGTACTGTAATGGACTTGGTGAAAGGTGCTTGTGACGAACGTATCTATCCGGTAGGTCGTCTGGACCGTAATACTACGGGGGTATTATTGCTGACGAACGATGGCGACCTGGCTTCCAAGCTGACCCATCCCAAGTATCTGAAAAAGAAAATATATCATGTGCATTTGGATAAGAATCTGACTAAAGCCGATATGGAGCAGATTGCAGCCGGTATTCAGTTGGACGATGGTGAAATCCAGGCAGATGCTATCAGCTATACGGATGATTTCAAAAAAGATGAAGTGGGCATAGAAATCCACTCCGGCAAGAACCGTATCGTGCGTCGTATTTTCGAATCGCTGGGATACAAGGTTGTGAAACTGGATCGTGTATTCTTTGCCGGCTTAACCAAGAAAGGCTTGCGTCGCGGCGAGTGGCGTTACCTCACGGAACAAGAGGTGAACTTCCTGCGCATGGGCTCTTTCGAATAATATATATAATCAAGTTATAATAACTGTTTTATGGAAAAGATTAGTAGAACAAAGATTGTTGACCTGCTGAAGCGCGAGGATTTTGGCGCTATGGTCAACGTGAAAGGTTGGGTTCGTACCCGCAGAGGTAGTAAGCAAGTTAATTTTATCGCGCTGAACGACGGTTCTACAATAAATAATGTGCAGATTGTGGTGGATTTGGCAAACTTCGATGAGCAGATGCTGAAAGAAATTACCACAGGAGCTTGTTTGAGCGTGAACGGTGTGCTGACGGAATCGGTAGGCTCCGGTCAGAAAGCTGAAATCCAGGCACGTGAAATTGAAGTGTTGGGTACTTGCGACAATACGTATCCTTTGCAGAAAAAAGGGCACTCTATGGAGTTCCTTCGCGAGATAGCCCATCTGCGTCCTCGTACGAATACATTCGGTGCTGTGTTCCGTATCCGTCACAATATGGCTATTGCCATTCATGAATTCTTCCATAAGAAAGGGTTCTTCTATTTTCATACGCCTATCATTACGGCTTCCGACTGCGAAGGAGCCGGACAGATGTTTCAGGTTACTACGATGAACCTTTATGATTTGAAGAAAGACGAAAACGGTTCTATTATCTACGATGACGATTTTTTCGGAAAGCAGGCGAGTCTGACGGTTTCCGGTCAGTTGGAAGGTGAACTTGCCGCTACGGCGTTGGGCGCTATCTATACGTTCGGGCCTACGTTCCGTGCGGAAAACTCCAATACCCCCCGTCACTTGGCTGAGTTCTGGATGGTGGAGCCGGAAGTTGCGTTCAATGACATTACCGATAACATGGACTTGGCGGAAGAATTCATCAAGTTCTGCGTACAGTGGGCTTTGGATAACTGCGCCGATGATGTGAAGTTCTTGAATGATATGTTTGACAAGGGTTTGATAGAGCGCTTGCAAGGTGTACTGAAAGAAAACTTCGTTCGTCTGCCTTATACGGAAGGTATCAAGATTCTGGAAGAAGCCGTAGCACAGGGGCATAAGTTTGAATTCCCCGTATACTGGGGGGTCGACCTGGCTTCCGAGCACGAACGCTATTTGGTAGAAGACCACTTCAAGCGTCCGGTTATCCTAACGGATTATCCGAAAGAAATCAAGGCGTTCTATATGAAGCAGAACGACGATGGTAAAACGGTACGTGCTATGGATGTGCTCTTCCCGAAGATTGGCGAGATAATCGGCGGCTCCGAGCGTGAGTCCGATTATGCTAAACTGATGAACCGCATCGAAGAACTTCATATTCCGATGAAAGATATGTGGTGGTATCTTGATACCCGCAAGTTCGGTACGTGCCCGCACTCAGGCTTCGGATTGGGCTTTGAACGTCTGTTGCTGTTTGTAACCGGTATGACTAATATTCGTGACGTGATACCGTTCCCGCGTACTCCGCGCAATGCGGAGTTCTAACCGCCGGAGAACGAAATAAAATATCCTTGATGGATAAGCCCGCATAAACTTTGGTTTATGCGGGCTTTTTTATCGGATAAACTGTTATTTTCTCGAAATAAATCTTTATATTTGTGTCAATAGGAATGGCATAGCGTTAACCAATATCATACGAATATGAAAAAGAATTATTTCTTTACCATGCTGGCAGTGGTGCTGCTTGCGGTAACAGGAGTCCGGGCGCAGGATAAGGCTGCTTTTGAGCCGGCGCATCTGGAAGGTATTTGGCAGTTGTGTCATTATGTGTCTGAAAATCCGGAAATTCCCGGAACATTGAAACCGAGTAATACATTTAAGGTACTGAGCGATGACGGTCGCATTGTTAACTTCACGATACGGCCCGGTGCAGATGCCATTATTACGGGGTATGGTACCTATCGGCAAATATCGGGCACAGCCTATAAGGAAAGTATCGAGAGGAACATCCATCTGCCTATGTTGGATAATAAGGACAATATCCTTGAATTTGAAATGGGTGAGGGAGGTGTGATGTACCTGAAATATTTTATCGCGAAAGATTTAAACGGAAATGAACTGAATACATGGTTCCATGAAACATGGAAACGGGTAAATATGCCATCCGCGTTTCCGGTAGACATTGTTCGGTAGTATAAAACGAATGTTGTTTTATGTCCCTTGCGCAAATCCGGAAAATTTTCTGTTTATAAGTGTTTGCGTGTGCGGGCGGGAACTTTTAAAATTCTCTTCCGAGGAAATCTGTATTTCCTCGGAAGAGAATTTCTTTTTGTTGTATATCAGCCAAGTGCAAATCAAAAAAAAGAAGAAAACGTTTGCCAGTTATAAGAAAATCCGTACCTTTGCAAGCCGATTATTATCTCATAAGGATAAGCATTTAATTCATAGCGGATTAATCTCCCTTTGTCCGAGGCGGTTGATTCGTGGTGAAGCAAAAATTTAGTAGTAACATTTAAAAAAAACAATTAAGAGTGGATACTTTAAGTTACAAGACCATTTCTGCAAACAAAGCTACAGTGACTAAAGAATGGGT
>ENA-UEPS01001530-UEPS01001530.1-human-gut-metagenome-genome-assembly--contig:-NODE-1530-length-12111-cov-13.684727_pt1 | contig 12111 bp, 8 predicted proteins | sample MGYA00242904_ERZ507924 | MGnify/ENA primary metagenome ERZ507924 (study PRJEB26167, sample SAMN06115422) | human gut metagenome | host: Homo sapiens | place: China:Sichuan | collected 2014-10-16...
CGCGGACCTTGCGGCCCACGTTTCAGGTTAAACTATATCGTACTACTAGAATATACCATACATCCCGCGATTATGCAAGCATTTTCGCAGATTTTTTTCGCCGCAGGGTCTTTTACAGCACCCACACGCCGTCCCGGAACAGCTCCACGGTGCGGCCATCGCGGCATTTGCCGGTGATATGGCTGTCCTCTGCACCGATCATCACATCCTCATGCAGGCGGGACTGGTTCATGCCGCGGGCCAGCAGCTCTTCCTTCGTCAGCGCCGTGCCGCCCTTCGTGGTGCCGGGGTAGCTGGCACCAAAAGCGATATGACAGGCGGCATTTTCGTCAAACAACGTGCTGTAGAACAGCTTGCCGCTGCGGTTGATGGGGCTGCTTGCCGGCACCAGTGCCACTTCGCCAATGCTGCGGGAGCCTTCGTCGCCGTCCAGCAGACGGCCCAGCAGCACCTGTCCCTGCTCGGCGTGGTAGTCCACAACCCGGCCCTTCTCAAAGGTGACACGGAAGTTCTTGATGAGCTGGCCGTTGAACACATAGGGCTTTGTGCCGTAGACGATGCCCTCTACCCTGTCCTTGTGGGGCGCAGTGAACACTTCCTCCGTGGGGATGTTGGGCAGGAACACCACGCCCTTTTCGCTCTTGCTGGCGGCGCTTTCCCACACAGCCTGATCCGCAAGACCCACGGTCAGGTCCGTGCCATTGCTGCTCTCAAAATGCACGCTTTCCAAGTCCAGCGCGTTCATTTTGTCGCGCAGGGCAGAGAGCCGTTCCATGTGGGCCTGCCACTCGTTCACCGGGTCGCCGCCGGTGACCCGGCACACGTCAAAGATCAGCTTCCACAGCGCTTCCATGGCGGCATCCGCGTCCAGCTCCGGGAAGATCTTCTTTGCCCACGGCACACTGGGCAGAGCCGCAATGGACCACTGCACCCGGTCGTTCATGGTGTACTCCTGCCACTCCTCCATAAAGGCGCGGCGGGCGGCATTCACCCGGCTGATCTTATTGCCGTCAATGCCCGCATACAGCTCCGGGTCGTCCGCAATGAGATGCAGTACACACACGCCGCCCTCGCTTTCGGCATAGTCAAGATAGCGGCGCAGCTGCCATGGCTTGAGGTCGGTCAGAGCCTCCTCGCTGCCCAGCTCCATGCGGGCGCGGGCCACAGCGTCATCGCTCCAGTTCACCTGCACATCCCGGGCACCGGCTTCGTAGGCACTGCGCACGCACAGCCGCGCCAGCGGCGCGCCCTCCAGCGGGCAGTTGATGATGAGGGTCTGCCCGGGCTGCGGGTTCACCCCCACCCGGACGATGAAATCGGCATATTTTTTCAGCAGTTCGTCAAAGTTTTCCACGGTAGAACCTCCTGCGGTGTAAGAATCATGTTTTTCTGTTTTTCAGTATACCCGGTACAAGCCGTTCTGTCCAGTAAAAAGAAAACAGACACCTCCCGCTGTTGAAAAAGCAGGAAACGTCTGTTATACTGTCTTTTGAAAGTGCTGTCTACATACGGCAGGCGGTCTATGCCTTTTCGGCCCTGCGTCGGGAAGGCGAACATTTTTGTCGTACCCCCGACGCTTTGCAGCGAAGGGGGTGATTCTTCATGACGCTTTTAGAAACTCTGGCTCTGCTCACATTGCTTGCAACCGTGAGTTTTGGCATTTTCGATATCGCGTGGAAGATCTTCAACAACAAAAAATGACCGCCCTCAGCGTCCAAACCTGAGCGGTCATCTTTTGATTATCGCGCCGGAAAGGTACTGACCGTTTGCCAGACAGCACTTTCTTTATTTGTATTATAGCACAGCCCCGCCGAAATTGCAACGGCGGGGCTGTTTTTATCGCCTGAAAGCGAAATTTTCTCAGAACTCGATCTTGCTCTCGATATAAGCTTTCAGCTCGGAGATGGGCATACGCACCTGCTCCATGGTGTCGCGGTCACGGACGGTGACGCAGTTGTCGGCAGCAATGCCCTTGGCCTCGTCGCCCACAGTGTCAAAGTCCACAGTGACGCAGAACGGAGTGCCGATCTCGTCCTCGCGGCGGTAACGCTTGCCGATAGAACCGGTATCGTCGTAATCCACCATGAAGTACTTGCTCAGCTCGTTGCGGATCTCCATGGCCTTCTCGCCCAGTTTCTTGCTCAGGGGCAGCACGGCGCACTTGTATGGAGCCAGAGCAGGATGCAGACGCAGCACGGTGCGGACATCCTCCTTGCCCTTGCTGTCGGTCAGGTGCTCCTCGTCGTAGGCCTCGCACAGGAAGGCCAGCGCCACGCGGTCGCAGCCCAGAGAAGGCTCGATGACGTAGGGGATGTAGTGCTCGTTGGTCTCGCTGTCGAAGTACTCCAGACTCTTGCCGGAAGCCTCCTGATGGCGGGTCAGGTCGTAGTTGGTACGGTCTGCAATGCCCCACAGCTCGCCCCAGTCGGTGAACGGGAAGGCATACTCGATATCAGTGGTAGCACGGCTGTAGAAGGCCAGCTCTGCAGGCTCGTGGTCACGCAGGCGCAGGTGCTCCTTCTTGATGCCAAGGCTCAGCAGCCAGTTCTCGCAGTAGTCCTTCCAGTAAGCGAACCAGTCCAGATCGGTGCCGGGCTTGCAGAAGAACTCGCACTCCATCTGCTCGAACTCGCGAGTGCGGAAGGTGAAGTTGCCCGGGGTGATCTCGTTGCGGAAAGCCTTGCCCACCTGACACACACCGAAGGGCAGCTTGCGGCGGGTGGTGCGCTGGATGTTGGCAAAGTTGACAAAGATGCCCTGTGCGGTCTCGGGACGCAGATAGCAGGTGGAAGAGCTATCCTCGGTCACGCCGATAGCGGTCTTGAACATCAGGTTGAACTTGCGGATGGGGGTAAAATCGTGCTTGCCGCACACGGGGCAGACGATATCCTCGTGCTCTGCGATGAAAGCGTCCATCTCGTCAAAGCTCATGGCGTCCACGTTCACCTCGGGGTGCTCTTCCCCGATCAGCTTGTCGGCGCGGTGGCGTGCCTTGCAGGCGCGGCAGTCCAGCAGGGGGTCCGAGAAGCTGGACACATGGCCGGTGGTCACCCATGTCTGGGGGTTCATGATGATGGCAGCATCCAAACCCACGTTATAGGGGCTTTCCTGCACAAACTTTTTCAGCCATGCCTTTTTGACGTTGTTCTTGAACTCCACGCCAAGGGGGCCGTAGTCCCAGCTGTTGGCCAGACCGCCGTAGATCTCGGAACCGGGGAACACATAACCACGGTTCTTGCAGAGATTGACGATCATGTCAAGGGTCTTTTCGCTCTGTTCCATTGTAGTACATCCTTTCCGTCCGCGGCTGGTTTGCCGTGTCGTATCGTGTTGTGTTCCGGCGGCTTTCCTCACCGCCGGGCGTGCTTGCGGCTTGCACAAGCACAGTATATTTACTGTACCATGTTTTGCCCCGCTTGTAAAGCCCGGCAAACAGTTCAGCCGCGCTCTGTCAGGTATTTTACCAGCAGGCGGTATAGGGTATCCGGGTCGATGGGCTTGGGCAGGTGCTCGTTCATGCCGGATTCCAGCGCCTTGCGGCGATCCTCTGTAAAGGCGTTTGCCGTCATGGCAAAAATGGGGATGGTCTTTGCGTCCGGGCGGTCCATGGCGCGGATGGCGCGGGTAGCCTCGTGGCCGTCCCGCACCGGCATCATCACGTCCATCAGGATGGCGTCAAAGCCGCCCACCGGCGAGGCTGCAAAGGCTTCCACCGCCTGCTGTCCATCGGCGGCTTTGGTCACTTTTACGCCCACCTCGTTCAGCAAAAACTCCATGATCTCCATGTTCAGGGCGTTGTCTTCGGCCAGCAGCACCCGCCGTCCCTGCAGCACGGCAAGGTCTGTCTGCTGCTGCTCCGGCTCTGCGGCTTCGGTGCTGTCGATGACAAAGGGCAGGGTGATGGTGTAGGTGGTGCCCACGCCCTGCCGGCTTTCCACCCCGATGGTGCCGCCCATTTTATCCACAAGACTTTTGGTAATGGATATTCCAAGGCCGGTGCCGCCGTATAACGAACGCGCCCCGGCATTCTCCTGTGCAAAGGGTTCAAACATCCGCTTCTGGAACTCTTCGCTCATGCCGATGCCGGTGTCCGCGCAGACAAAGCAGATCTGCACCTTGTCCCCGGTGCAGCTCAACTCAAAGCAGTCCAGCATCACACGACCCTTGTCCCGGTTATACTTGATGGCGTTGCTGAGCACATTCATCAGCAGCCGCTTGACGTGCAGCGGGCTGCCCACCAGCCGGGGATGCGGCAGCTTTCCGTATTCCCGGTGCAGCACGATGCCGCGCTCTGCCGCCTGTTTTTCCAGCACGTCCGTGATCTCGTGCATCAGCTCGGGCAGATCAAAGGGCACGCTTTCCAGCACCACCTCGCCGGACTCCAGCTTGCCCATGTCCAGCACCTCGTTCACCAGCTCCAGCAGCAGGGTGGATGCCTCCCAGATCTTTTTGCGGCAGTCGGCCTGCCGTGCCATATCCTCCGGGCAGCGGTCACCGATCTCCACCATGCCCCGGATGCCGTTGATGGGCGTGCGGATATCGTGGCTCATGCGCTGCAAAAACTCGGTCTTGGCAAGGTTTGCGCTCTCTGCCTTCAGCGCAGCCGCCTTGAGGGTCTTTTGGTACTCCTGCTCCCGGCGCAGCTGCTGCTCCCGGTAGCGCTGGTCGGTCTTGCCGCGCAGCAATTGCAGCAAAAACAGGAGAACCATGTAGGTAAAGGCAGCCATGCTCACATTGCGCATGGTGGAGACATATACCTCCTGCTCCGGGCGGTAGACATAGATGTAAAAACTGCGCCCCTGCCCCACGATGCCGTAAGCGTACTGCTGCCCGGTGGTGCTGTGCACATGGATCATGCCGCCGTCGGTGCTGCGCGCTTTTAAGGCAGAAAGGGTGGGGTTATCGTCCACGGTGGTATCCAGCAAAGAGGTGTCGTTGCTGGCCACGATGCGGTCGCCCCGGGTCACCACGATGGTGCCGTCCACGGCGGGGTTATAGCCCTGCACGCAGTTCTGGTAGGAAAGGTTGTAATTGCGTACATATTCTGCCGTGGTGCGGTAGTACACCACAAGCACCCCGTCCCCGTCCTTCCGGGCGCAGGCTGCGGTGTCTACATAGGAGCCATCCTCATTTTCCGACCGTCCGGCGTAGACCTGCTCCGGGTGGTCGGCCACCTTCAGCACGATAGAACCGGCCAGTTCCGCTTCCATCTGTTCCCGGATCTGCGGGTCTGACACCCGGCCATCCTGTGAGGCACCGCACAATATTTTGCCCTCTGCCGAAAGCACAAGGATGCCGCTGAGGGTATAATCCTGCAAATATTCTTCCATAGCGGCATCGTCCAGCACCCGCCCGGGGTTTTCCTGCTGGTCCCGGGCGATCTCACTGCGCAGGTGCTGGGCGTTTTCCATCATCCGCATCAGGCTTTTGGTCTCGGCAGCAAGGTTCAGGTTGTCGTAACCGGTGCACTGCTCCTTAACATAGCTGATGGTATCCTCAAACTGCTTTTCTGCATTTTGCAGGTCGCTGTGCGCCGAGACCCCCAGCACTCCGCCCAGCAGCAACAGTCCCGCAAGTGCACACACCATGATGAACTGCTTCCGGTTGAAAATACTCTGGCTCTTTTCCATTCCGTCACGCATGGGTGCTGTCCTCCAGTCCATCCAGATAGTGCTCGGGGTCGTCCAGATAGCGGCTCACGATCTGCCGGACGGTGCCGTCTGCCAGCATCTCCTGAAAAACCTCCGTCAGCTGCTGCGGCAGGTCACCGCTGCGATCCTTGGCAAAAGCCACGCCCAGCCGCGCCGTCATCAGCGGCTCGTCCAGAATGCGGTATTCTACGCTGTAATCCTTCATGAACTGCCGGATAGCGCTTTCATGGGCGGCCAAGGCATCCGCATAGCCCTTGATCAGGGTGGTGTAGAGCAGATCCCGGTTCTGCAGAGAATACAGCCGGCGCAGCCGGGGCAGACCGTTCTGCTCTGCGTCCAGAAACAACTCCTCCGGCTTTGTGGTGGACTGCACCGCCACCACCTTGTCGGCCAAGTCCTGCAGAGTGTAGATGTCGCTGTCGGAGCGCACCGCCACCACCTGACGGCTGTACAGATACGGCCCTGCCCAGTGGTATTCCTCCTCGCGGCCATCCATGGAACAGCTGCCCCAGATGCAGTCGATGGTGTCATTTTCCACCAGATCTTTCTTCTTTTCCCAGTCGATGGTCACAAATTTCGCCCGGTAACCCAGTCGCTTGAACGCCTCGTTCGCCAGCTCTACGTCAATGCCGGTGGGTGCACCGTCCGTGCCCACATAGTTGAAGGGCGGGTAGTTATCGCTGCCCACCACAATAACCGGCATTGCAGCCGTATAGTCATCCGTTTTTCCGGTACGCCCGCAGCTGCAAAGCAGCGCCGCGCACATCGCCAGCGTCAGCAAACAGGCCGCCAGCCGCAGTCCTCTTCTGTGTTTTTTCATGGTTCTTCCGTCCTGTGTTTTTTGCTGCTTTTTGTAATAGAATGCTCCACGCTATCAGTATAATAAAAACTGTTCCAAAAGAAAAGCAAAAAATTGTTTTTCCGGCAGATTTTACACTTTTCCGCAAAAAGGGCTCCCGGAGCGCCTGCGAACGCTCCGGGAGCCGAAAAAGCCATTTTACTTGTGGTACTTCATGCCCGCATTGATGGTGCAGGCGCGGTAGATCTGCTCCGTGAGCACCAGCCGCGCCAGCTGATGGGGCATGGTGATGCGCCCCATGCTGAACTTAAGGGCAGCGGCCTTTTTCACCTCTTCGGACAGGCCATGGGACGAGCCGATAACAAAGGCCACGTCCCCTGCCCCGCTGCCGGCACGCTGTGCCAGAAACTGCGCCAGCTCGTCGGAGGAGATCTGTTTGCCCTCGATGCACATGGCTACGATGGCAGCCCCCTTGCGCACATTGGAAAGGATGGCTTTTCCCTCCTTATCCAACGCCTTTTTTACCACCGCGTCCGAGGCGTTTTTCTCCTCGATCTTTTCCTCCGGCAGTTCAATGATGCGAAAGGCGGCAAAAGCCGCCAGACGCTTCTGGTACTCTGCCACGCCCTCAGCAAAATATTTGGCGTTCAGCTTGCCCACACAGATCAGGTCGATGTTTTGCATGACTGCTTCCTCTTTTCAGGCTTAAACGATTTAAACTTGTCTCCGCTACTGCTTAAACTCCCTCAGTCACGGCTTACGCCGTGCCAGCTCCCTCGGAGAGGGAGCCTCTGGCGAAACCGGACACTTTGCAATTCAACCAGAAGCTTTGCCACCATGCCAAAGGCCCCATCCCAGAGGGGGCTGGCGCCGCAGGCGACTGGGGGAGTTCTTTACAGCAGGCTCATCTGCTCGCCCTCGTCCTCGGCGCGGATCAGCGCACCGGTGGCGGGCAGGCTGCGCACGCAGTAGCGGTGGGGATTTGCCAGCTCCAAGGTATCTGCCGGCACCACCGAGACGATGGTCTGGTTCTTTTTCAGGGTGACCACTGCCACGCCCTGACTGTCGCGGGTGGTCTTGGCGGCGATCTGCGCCGTGCCTACCAGCAGCATCCGGCTGGCGCTGGTGCGGATGGCAAGCTCGGTCTCCTCCGGCAGGTAAAGCATCATGGCAAGCGGTTCTTTATCGCTGTACGCCTTCAGCAGCTTGCGACGGTTCTGCTTGGTGGCGTAGGAGCTGAGGGGGATCTTTGCGCACTTGCCGCTGGCAAAGAAGAACAGCATAAAGCCGCTGTAATCGCCGGTGATGACCATGCTCAGTACGTTTTCGCCCTCGTCCATGCCCAGCCGCCCCGGGATGAAGATGCCCATCTGCGCTACCTTGCCGTCCTCCAATTCTGCCAGACGCACCTTGTACACCTGCTGCTTGTCGGTGAAGAATAGCGCTTCTACGTTGTTTCGGGTCTCCAGCTGCTGGATGATCTCGTCGCCCTCCTTCAGCTTGTGGGCACCGGCGGTGCGCAGGCTCTGGGGCGGGATCTTTTTAAAGTAGCCCTCCCGGGTAAAGAACACGGTCACCGGGTAGTCCGGCACAGCTTCTTCCTCGGCGGCGGCGTCCTCCTCGGGCAGGTCGTACAAGATCTCACTGCAGCGGGGCTTGCCGTATTTTTTCGCTACATCGTTCAGTTCATTGATAATGATGCGGCGGATGCGGGCAGGTTTTGCCAGCACATCGTTCAGGTCGGCAATGTCCTTTTCCAGCTGCTCGATCTCGCCGGTGCGCTTGAGGATGTATTCCCGGTTCAAATGGCGCAGCTTGATTTCTGCCACATAGTCTGCCTGCACTTCATCAATGCCAAAGCCGATCATCAGGTTGGGCACCACCTCGGTCTCCTCCTCGGTAGTGCGGATGATATGGATGGCCTTGTCGATATCCAGCAAAATGGCGGCAAGACCCTGCAGCAGGTGCAGGCGCTTTTCCTTGCCGTGCAGATCATAGTAGGTGCGGCGGCGCACGCACTCAACGCGGAAGGCCGTCCACTCCTTCAAAATCTCCCGCACGCCCATGACCCGGGGCTGACCGGACACCAGAATGTTGAAGTTGCAGCTGAAGCTGTCCTCCAGCGGGGTAGCCTTGAACAGCTTCGCCATCAGCTTGTCGGCATCCACGCCGCGCTTGAGATCCAGCGTCAGCTTCAGGCCGTTCAGGTCGGTCTCATCGCGCATATCGCTGATTTCCTTGACCTTTCCGGTCTTGACCAGCTCCGCGATCTTGTCCATGATGGCTTCCACCGTGGTGGTGGGCGGGATCTGGGTGACCTCGATCATATTTTCGCCGGGCACTGCGTTGTAACGGGCGCGTACTTTTACGCTGCCGCGGCCGTTCTCGTAAATTTCACGCATCTGCGCTTCATCATACAAAATCTGACCGCCGCCCACAAAGTCCGGGGCGGGCATGGTGGTGCCGATATCGTGGTGCTCGTCCTTCATCAGCGCCACGGTGGTGGCGCACAGCTCTGCCAGATTGAAGGAACAGATATTGCAGGCCATGCCCACCGCAATACCAAGCGTATTGTTGGCCAGAATGGTGGGGAAAGTGACCGGCAGCAGGGTGGGCTCGGTGGTGGTGCTGTCGTAGTTGGGCACAAAGTCCACCGTCTCTTTGTCGATATCCCGGAACAGCTCCTCGCACACGCCTTCCAGCTTTGCTTCGGTGTAACGGGCAGCAGCGCAGGACATATCGCGGCTGTACGCCTTGCCAAAGTTGCCCTTGCTGTCCACAAAGGGCACCAGCAGGCTCTCGTTGCCGCGGCCCATGCGCACCATAGTGTCGTAGATGGCGGCATCGCCGTGGGGGTTCAGGTGCATGGTGCTGCCCACGATGTTGGCAGACTTGGTGCGTGCGCCCTTGAGCAGACCCATCTCGTACATGGTGTACAGCAGCTTGCGGTGCGCCGGCTTGAAGCCATCGATCTCCGGCAGCGCGCGGCTGACGATAACGCTCATGGCGTAGGGCATATAGTTCGTTTCCAGCGTGCGGGTAATGGGATCTTCCAGCACACTGCCTGCATTTAAAATTTCAACGCCGTCGCCCAGCTGCGGGCGCACCGGCTTTAATGTTTTCTTGGTCGATTTTTTTGCCATTGTGTTTCCTCATACTGTCCAGAGGCCGTGTTTCGGGCTTTTGGGGAGCATTGCTGCCGCCCGCGCCCTCATCCGGCTCGTAAACTCGCCACCTTCCCCCGGCCGGGGGAAGGCTTTGGCACGGTATCGTTCTGTTTATCAGGACACGTCCAGATCATCCAGATACTCTGCGCCGTGCTGAGCGATATGCTCCTTGCGGCCTGCCAGATTGTCGCCCAGCAGGATATCGAACACCTGCGCGGTCTGCACCACATCGGTGGGCATTACTTTGATAAGACGGCGGCTTTCCGGGTTCATGGTGGTCAGCCACATCATCTCGGGGTCGTTCTCGCCCAAGCCTTTGGAGCGCTGGATGGTGTATTTTTTGTCCCCGATCTTTTCAAGAAAAGCGGCCTTTTCCGGCTCGGTATAAGCAAAATAAGTGCGGTCCTTCGTGGTGATCTCATACAAAGGCGACTCCGCGATATACACATAGCCCTTGTTGATCAGGGTGGGGGTAAGGCGGTAGAGCATGGTCAGCACAAGGGTACGGATCTGGTAGCCGTCCACATCGGCATCGGTACAGATGACGATCTTATTGAACCGCAGGTTTTCGAGGTTAAAGGTAGCCAGTTCCTTGTTGTGCTTGCCGCCCAGCTCCACGCCGCAGCCCATCACCTTGATCAGGTCTACGATGACGTCCGACTTGAAGATGCGGGCATAATCCGCCTTCAGGCAGTTCAAAATCTTGCCGCGGATGGGCATGATGGCCTGATATTCACTGTCCCGGCTGGACTTGACCGCGCCCATAGCCGAGTCGCCCTCCACGATATACAGCTCGCGGCGGGCGGCGTCCCGGGTGCGGCAGTCCACAAACTTCTGCACGCGGTTGGCTAAGTCGATTTGTGTAGAGAGCGTCTTTTTGATGCTCTGGCGCGTTTTTTCCGCGTGCTCGCGGCTCTGCTTGTTCACCAGCACCTGCTGGCAGATCTTCTGGGCTTCCTCCGGCTTTTCCAGAAAATACACTTCCAGATAATGCTTGAGGAAGTCGGTCATGGCCTGCGAGACAAATTTATTGGTGATGGCCTTTTTTGTCTGGTTCTCGTAGCTGGTGCGGGTGGAAAAGCTGGAGGATACATACACCAGACAGTCCTGCACGTCCTGAAAGCTGATGGCGCTCTCGCCCTTTTTGTACAGATTCTTTTCCTTCAGGTACTTGTTGATCTGGTAGACAAAGGCGGTGCGCACCGCGTGTTCCGGGCTGCCGCCGTGCTCCAGCCACGAGGAGTTGTGGTAGTATTCCAGCAGCTGTACCTTATTAGAGAAGCAAAAAGCCGCACCCATGCGCACCTTGTAGTCCGGCTGATCCTCGCGGTCGCGGCCCACGGCCTCGCTCTCGCAGCTGAACACCGGGGTCAGGGTGTCCTCACCGGCCACTTCTGCCACATAGTCCGCAATGCCGTTCTGGTAGCACCAGCTCTCGTGCCATGGCTTGCCGGTGGCGGGGTCTTTTTCCTTTTCATCGGTAAAGTTGAGGGTAAGCCCGGCGTTGACCACAGCCTGACGGCGCAGCACATCCTTATAGTAGCTGCCGGGCACATCGATATCGGTAAATACCTCATCGTCCGGCTTCCAGTGGATGATACTGCCGGTGCGGCGTCCCTTGTAAGGCTCCTTTTGCAAGCCGCCTACGTTCTCGCCCTTTTTAAAGTCCAGATGGTAGTGGTAACTGTCGCGGTAGATGTCGGCTGTCATCCACGCCGATGCATACTGGGTAGCGCACAGACCCAGACCGTTCAGGCCAAGGCTGAACTCGTAGTTATCCTCACCCTCGCCGTACTTGCCGCCCGCGTACATCTCGCAGAACAGCAGCTCCCAGTTGAAGCGACCTTCGCCGTTGTTCCAGTCCACGGGCATACCACGGCCAAAGTCCTCCACGATGACGCTGCCGTCCTTGCAGCGGGTCACGTTGATGGTATCGCCGTGGCCGTCGCGGGCTTCATCAATGGAGTTGGACACGATCTCAAAGATCGAGTGGGCACAGCCCTCCACGCCGTCCGAGCCAAAGATGACCGCCGGGCGCTTGCGCACACGGTCGGCACCCTTTAACGAGGTAATGCTCTCGTTGCCATATTCCTGTTTTTTTGCCATGCTGCTCCTCCCGTCCCGCCGCAGCTGTGCTGCGCAGGCCGTTCTGTAATCAAAGCAAACGCCTGCCCTTGCTATTATATAAGAAATATAATAGCATCTCTGCGGACATAAGCGCCTGTGTTCTTTTCTTTTATTAAACCATAGGTTGTAAAACTTGTCAAATGTTCTTTCTATCTTTCCTGCGCAGCGCTCCGGTACGAAAGCCGTGAAAAAAGTCGTTCTTATTTTGTGCGCAGGGACGCCGGAAAACAAAAACTTTTCAATTTTTTCAAAAAAGTTTGCATTTACCCCTTTACAAAATCGAAATTTCAGGTATAATAATCATCGTCCGGTGCGCCTCTGTAGCTCAGTCGGTAGAGCAGGGGACTGAAAATCCCCGTGTCATTGG
>ENA-UEPS01001531-UEPS01001531.1-human-gut-metagenome-genome-assembly--contig:-NODE-1531-length-12109-cov-3.906333_pt1 | contig 12109 bp, 8 predicted proteins | sample MGYA00242904_ERZ507924 | MGnify/ENA primary metagenome ERZ507924 (study PRJEB26167, sample SAMN06115422) | human gut metagenome | host: Homo sapiens | place: China:Sichuan | collected 2014-10-16...
ACGACAAAAGGCGAAACTTCAAAAAATCCCGCCAACTCCTAAAGGACCGGCATCTCAGCCCCCCAATCAAAACACCGGTGTTTTGAAAACGAATCACCGGTGTTTTGAATTCAAATCACCGGTGATTCGCACCATAAAGCAGCAGGCTATATATAAAAGCAGATCACAATCCGGAAGAATCGATCCATGAACATGAAAAGATTAATCGACTCTATTCGACTCTAATCGACTCTAATCGACTCCGCTTTTTTATAATGCCATATATTTGCAGGATAATCGATTCACAAACGCTCTTTGAAATATTTACATATAGCCAACCGTTCCCACAAAAAAAGGCTACCGGAACCCGATAGCCTTTTAATGGATATTTCAATTTTCTTATTCAGACAATGCAAATGCCGGCTGACGGTGAATCCACTGTCCACGAGTAAAGTCGGGGAAGTCTACCAATGCGCCGCCACGGGCGATAGACATCTCGGACAAAGCGGAAATAGCGCTCCATGCAGCAGCATCGTAGCAGTCCATAGGAGCCGGTTTCTTGTTATGGATAGCGTTGATCAAGTCGAACATCATCACGTAGTCCATACCACCGTGTCCGGCCTGAGCAGCTTCGGCTTCATGTTTGGACCACAATGTATGGTCGAACTTCTTGAACCATTCTTCCGAATCATCCCAACGGTGAGGTTTGGATTGGTTTTCAACGTATACGTGATCGCCATCGTTCATCCATAAACCTTCGGTTCCCTGAATGCGGAATCCCAAAGAGTAAGGACGGGGGGAATTCGTATCATGCGTAACGATAACCGTCTGTCCGTTCGCACACTTGATCATGGAAGTCACGATGTCACCCAAGTTGAAGCGGACTTTTGCCAACGGATGATTTTCACCGCCATTGTCCACGATGAACTTATGCAAACCGCGAGACTGGGTTGCCATAGCAGACAAGGAGAGAAAACGGTTACCACGGTTGATGTCTAGGCAGTTTGCCACCGGTCCGATTCCATGCGTCGGATAGACATCGCCGTTACGGCGGACAGAATGGTTCGTACGCCACTGGGCTTCTGCAAACGCATCTTTACCCATGCGCAACTCACCGCCTTTCTGGTAAGTATAATGTTTACCATCATTGAATTTGACATCGCGCAAATCATGTTCGTAACCGCAAGTCGCATGCAGCAATTCACCGAACAGGCCTTTGCGGACCATGTTCAACGCAGCCATGCAGTCGCGACGATAGCAAACGTTTTCCATGATGTTCAGATGGCTTCCCGTAGCTTCCGATACGTTGACCAGATCCCAGCATTCTTCCAGCGTATTGGCGGCAGAGACTTCCACACCGACATAAGGGACACCGGCTTTCATGGCTGCAACCGACATCGGCACGTGCCATTCCCACGGGCTGGCGATGATGACACAATCGAATTCTTCGTTGTTCAACATCTTTTCAAATTCACGTTCGCTGCCTGTATATACCTTCGGAGCCGGAACATTGAACTTGGCGATATGATCCAGCGTACGCTGGATCGGACCAGCTTGGATATCGCAGATAGCCACGATCTTGTTTCCGGGGATAGACAACACGTTGTTAATATGTTCGTGACAACGAGAACCTGTACCGATAAAACCGAAGCGTAATTTGCCATCGTCTTTGCCGGCGGGTTTCTTTTTCTTCTCTGCACTAGTTTCTGTTGTAACCGTAGCAGCAGCATTGCTACTCAATGCAAGACCGGCCGTACCGATTCCGGCAGCGGTCATCTTTTTCAGGAATGAACGACGAGTGTTTTCCATTTTTCAATTTAGAATTTTATGTTAAGTGGGCAAATGTATAACATTCCATGCATATATCAAAGGAGATAGCCCATTATTTTGCAACCGTTCTCTTCTTATTCCGCCAAAAGCTGCCATCCCGTTTGCTACCGAACATATTCCGGCGCTTGGACTCTTCTTTTATCGCTTTTTTCTTCTCGGCTACCGCTTCCTTTACCTCGACCGTCTCGAACATATGGCCTCCTGCAACCGGCACTTCTTTACCGATCAGCTTCTGGATATCTTTCAGATACGGAACCTCTTCCACATCGCAAAAGGAAAAAGCGATCCCGCTACGGCCGGCACGACCGGTACGGCCGATACGGTGCACATAGGTTTCAGGTACATTCGGCAAATCATAGTTGATGACATGCGAAAGATGGTCGACATCGATACCGCGGGAGGCGATATCGGTCGCGATCAAGACACGGAGCGTATGATCCTTAAAACTGGATAAGGCACGCTGACGGGCACTCTGCCCTTTGTTTCCATGAATGGCTTCCGCACCGATCCCGGATTTGTTCAGGACACGGGCAACCTTGTCGGCTCCGTGCTTCGTACGAGTAAAAACCAAGACGGATTCCAGTGAGCGGTCTTCCAGCAGATTCTTCAACAGGTTGATCTTTTCCACTTTCTCAACAAAATAGACAGACTGGTCGATCGTATCGACGGTTGAAGAAACAGGAGTCACCTCCACTTTCTCAGGTTCATGAAGGATCGTTCCGGCCAGGCGTTCGATCTCCGGCGGCATCGTTGCAGAGAAGAACAGGGACTGGCGCTTTCGGGGCAGTAAAGGAAGGATGCGTTTGATGTCATGGATAAATCCCATATCCAGCATCCGGTCGGCTTCGTCCAAAACAAAATATTCCAATGTGTCCAGGCGGATAAAACCTTGGTTGATCAAATCCAGCAGACGCCCGGGAGTTGCGATCAATACGTCTACACCCCGTTCCAATGCATCTGTCTGCGGCTTCTGCCCCACGCCACCGAAAATAACGGTATGTTTTACGTGAGTATAACGCCCGTATGCCGTAAAACTTTCACCTATCTGGATCGCCAATTCGCGTGTCGGAGTCAGGATCAAGGCTTTGATGCCCGGTTTACGTCCCCTCGAAATCCGCTCTTCGATCTTTTGGATGATAGGGATGGAGAAAGCTGCCGTCTTACCTGTTCCGGTCTGTGCGCAACCTAATAAATCAGATCCGTCCAATACTACGGGAATGGCTTCGGCTTGTATGGGAGTGGGAGTTGTGTACTTTTCTTTTTTGAGAGCCTTTCGTATCGGCTCGATTAGTTCCAATTGTTCAAATGTCATATAATAAGTATGAGCCGTCACGGCTCGTTAAATAAATAATGGTGACAAAGATACACAAAAATCCGGCATCTCTGCAATAATTTGCTATATTTGCGTGCTTTTTAAAAATATTCAGGTCATTTTGATTCTCATGAAAGAATTATTGTCACTACTCAAACGGTTCTTCGGATACACTTCATTCCGCCCCTTACAGGCCGAAATCATACAGCGCACCTTGCAGAAAGAAGATTCGCTGGTCCTGATGCCTACGGGTGGCGGCAAGTCGATCTGTTTCCAGCTTCCGGCGATCTATATGCCGGGAACCGCCATCGTAGTATCTCCCCTTATCGCTCTGATGAAAGACCAGGTCGAAGGGCTGATCGCCAATGGCATACCGGCTGCTACGCTCAACAGCATGATGCCGGAGGAAGAACGCCACCGGGTACGACAACTCTGCATACAGGGAAAGGTGAAACTGCTTTACATCTCCCCCGAAGGGATCATTAGCGAACTGCACTGGCTCCTGCCCCGCATCGACATTTCGCTGATCGCCATCGATGAAGCGCATTGTATCTCGCATTGGGGACATGATTTCCGCCCCGAATATACCCAGTTGTCCGTTCTGAAAGAGAATTTTCCGAAAGTACCGATCATCGCCCTGACAGCTACGGCAGACAAAATCACCCGGACGGACATCCTGAATCAATTGAAACTGCGTGATCCTAAAACATTCATCTCGTCTTTCGACCGCCCGAACCTGTCGCTCACTATCCGTCGCGGGCTGAGCAAAAAGGAAAAGATCGCAGCGATCGTCCATTTCATCAACCGGCATCACCGGCAGAGCGGTATCATCTACTGCATGAGCCGTAACAGTACGGAGTCTTTGGTCGAAGAACTGTCTGAGTACAGCATCCGGGCAGTCGCCTATCATGCCGGGCTAAGCTCCGACAAACGCGAGAAAGCACAGGACGATTTCATCAACGACCGTGTTAATGTAGTGTGTGCAACGGTCGCATTCGGGATGGGGATAGACAAAAGCAATGTCCGCTGGGTCATTCATTATAATATGCCGGCAAGCATCGAGAACTACTACCAGGAAATAGGCCGTGCCGGACGGGACGGAATGAAAAGCGACACGCTTCTGTTCTATTCCGTGGGCGACATCCTGCTCCTTCGCCGTTTTGCAGAGGAAAGCGGACAGAAAGACGTCTGTTTACAGAAGTTGAACCGGATGCGCAGGTATTGCGAGGCAGACATCTGCCGGCGTCGTATCTTGCTGAGCTATTTCGGAGAAGAAACGGACAAGGACTGCGGGAACTGCGACGTCTGCAAGAACCCTCCCCAACGTTTCGACGGGAGCATCTTGGTACAGAAAGCCCTGAGCGGTATTTTTCGTACCGGGCAAACAGCCAATATGCACCTGCTAATCGATATACTCCGGGGAGCCGAAAAGGATGAACTGAAGGAAAAAGGATACGACAAGCTAAAAACCTATGGTGTTGGCAAAGACCTCAGCTACAAAGAGTGGAAAGAATACTTATATCAGATGCTTCAGCTCGGTTATATTGAAATCGACTATATGTCGGCCGGTCACCTGAAAGTGACTCCATTAGGACGTAAAGTCCTTTTCGGCGAGCAGCAGGCGCTCATGACCATTTACCAAAAGATCAAAGATTTTGCCCTGCCGACCAAGAAAGGCGGCTACAAATACCGTCCGATCCGTCCGATCGAATCCACTTCCGTGGATGAAACATTGCTCGACTCCCTGCAACAACTCCGTAAGCAGATTGCCGAACGCGAACATACCCCGGCTTATATCCTCTTTTCGGATGACGCCCTCGAAGATATGGTCCGTAAGAAACCGGTTACGCTCGACGAGTTCAGCGAAATACGAGGTGTCGGACAGCTCAAGCTGGACAAATACGGCAAGGTATTCGTCGCCCTGATCCGCTTTGTCCTTCGTTTGCCTAAAAAGGAATAAAAAAAGAAAAACAAACAATCGTTCTATTCTTTTGTTTATATTTATATAATGAATAGAATGACAGATACAATGAAAACAGTTCCCATACTCTTGTTGCTTTGCCTTTCCACACTGAGTTTCTGTACGACAAAGCCAGGAGAGCCGCAAGGACCTGGTTTACCCGGACTAGACACTCCCGTTGCAGAAACAGTACCGGAGGCGGCCCCTCCCCTCATTGAAACCGTTATAGAAAAGGAACTGCTTTACGACCAGCATACGTTGGCCGATACTTACCCATACAAGGATACAATGCGGGAATTCCAATGGGATAAGATCCGTGCCGGTCTCCGTCTGCTCGATTCGCTTCGACAGAAACCGTCCCGTTGGGCGATCTTTCAAAACTACAGGAACAAGAACGGGGAAGCCCCGCTGGTCCGGAAGTTTCATCGCGATGCTTACAAGCGGGTTTCCGACACTTTAGGTATCGAACGTTACCAATCTGTCCCGCTATATCTGCCGGAAGATACACTGACTGCCGAACGCTATGGCCGTGACGGTGCTCTTGTGAAATTGCTTGATGACAGCAACCGCCTTTTCCGTATCCAAACGATCTATACAAACGGGGAATGGCTGGTTCCCGGAAAATATGTCAAGTCGATAGCCGATAGCGTCACGTTCGACAAGGCCATATTCGTCGACGTCACCAACCAGAACATCGCAACACTCGAACATGCAGGTTCCAAATGGTTGGTCAGAAGCATGAATCCGGCCACAACAGGGCAGCACCGTCCTCCATACGCACAGGAAACGCCATTAGGCATATTTGTCGTTCAGGAAAAGAAGGCAAGGATGATTTACCTCGTAGACGGCAGCAAAGAGACAGGCGGATTCGCTCCTTATGCCAGCCGGTTCACCAACGGAGGTTATATCCACGGGGTCCCGGTAAACGCGCCACGCAAGTCGCTGATCGAATACAGCCCAACGCTTGGAACGACCCCACGCTCCCATATGTGCGTCCGGAATGCAACCTCTCACGCCAAGTTCGTTTATGATTGGGCACCTGTAAATGAGACTATTGTTTTCGTTTTTGATTAAAAGTCTTATCTTTGTGCGACATTATTCAATCTTATGTTATTGCGTATCTGTTTATACTTGTTTTTATTATTTCTTCCGGCTAATTATACGACAACCAGAAGTTCGTCTCCCCTGATTCCGGCTGATCCCGCGGCGGCCATGTCTTCGGTATGCCGACAGCTCTATGCTGATATGCAGCTGGATAGTATGGTGGACTATACCGCTTTCGAACAGGCGATAACCGGAGCACAGGCAATCGAACGGCGTAACAAGGATATCATTACCCTGATCGACTTCACAAAGCCTTCCACAGAAGAACGGCTTTACGTCCTGGATATCCGGCATAAGAGACTCCTGTTCTCCTCTCTCGTCTCACACGGAAAAAACAGCGGAGGAAATTACGCCACTTCTTTCTCCAACAAAGTCAATTCTTACAAAAGTTCATTGGGATTTTTCGTTACGGAAAATACCTATCAGGGCAAAAATGGCTATTCCTTAGTCCTGAACGGCTTGGAAAAAGGAATCAACGACCGGGCAAAAGAACGGGCGATCGTAGTGCACGGGGCGAATTATTGCAGCCCGTCTGTTGCCGTCTCGACGGGCCGCTTAGGAAGAAGTTTCGGTTGTCCCGCCCTACCCCCGTCGCTTGCCAAGCCGATCATTAACACCATCAAGGACGGGACCTTACTCTACATCTATGCCAACGACAAGGAGTATCTGAGTCAAAGCACGATCTTATCAACCGGAAGATCGATTTCCCCGAACTCGATCATCGCATTGAACAGCCTGATACGGGAATAGCCCGGCAAATCCTCCGGACGGATATCACCTGCAACCAGCTCTCCCTGATCCAGCAACGAAGCCCTCTTCGTCCCTGCCAGCAACGGTGCGGAGGGAGTGATCCATTGTTTCCTGTTCCAGAATGCCACGTTGCAAATAGAGGTGTCGGTCAACAACCCTTTCCGGACGACCAACACATCATCTTCTGTCTCGCGACACGCGAACAAGCGGTTCAGCACACTCCGATCTCTGCTTTTATACCGATAGTCGGCTTCGTCATCGACAACCAACCGCAAAGAGGATACTGGGCGGAAGTGATAGGCGGCATACTCCACGTTCCGGATATCCACATCATATTCGACCCGACACTTCGTCCGCTCCCGATAGTTCACGGGGCGGATGTAATCGTTCAAATCAAGCACATCGGTTTGACATAGCACGTTCCGACGTGTCTCATTCATACGCCGGTTATGGTAGGATAGGTTATGAATCCGCCCGTTCTCGATCCGGATTGTTTCAATAAATAGGGACATATACTTTCTGCTTCATTTCATTATATTCGCTTGTCAAATCACTTTGGGAAGTGATTCCCCCTCCACTCTTAAAGATCAACGAGCCATCCGCCTGCTGTTCCAAAAAGCGGATCATAACGGCACTGTCCAGGCTATTCCCGTCAAAATAGCCCATGACACCCGTATAAAACCCCCTTTCGTAGGTCTCGGCTTCCGCGATAATCTCCATTGTCTTCTTTTTAGGCGCCCCGGTAATGGAACCTGCCGGAAGGAGCCGGAAGAACAAATCTCCCACTTCAGCCTGCCAACCTCCGGCAAGACGGCCCCGGATCTCCGAACTGACCTGCAACAAAGCCCCCTGATGTGTCGGTAGTTCGTCTATGTAGCGATAACGGGTCACCATCACCTCGGTCGCCACCATACTGAGGTCATTGCGGATCAGGTCGACAATCGTAGCATGTTCAGCCGTTTCCTTCGGATCCTCTAATATCCGCCTGCGAGCATCCGGCAATGTAGCATCGATCGTCCCTTTCATCGGATAGGAATAGATATGTTCATCCCGAATCTTCACGAATATCTCAGGAGAGAAAACGACAAAACAGTCTTTCATCCAGAGCTTATACCGGGCTTCCGAACTGACAAAAACGTCCTTCAAGCTCAGATCGGTCCGAACAGGAGTGGCGCAAGTCAGATTGACCAGGTAGGAGTTTCCGGCCCGGATATGTCCGACCACCTTATGAAACGAGTCGGCGTAGGCCGATTGTGTGATAGGGAATGTTTCCCATCGGATCGCAGAAGTTCGGTTCTCCCGATCATTCATACGGCTTGCAGTCGCAACATTCGTCACACCGTCCAGATTGTAGAGCAATGCCTCCGAATCGATCTGATCCGGCTCTTCCACAATCACCTGCTCTTGCTTGTAATCGATCACAAACAGGAAAGGCCGCCTTTCCGCACCCAATCGGTTCATACGGCAGACGGCCTCTATGCGGTTATAGAATCTCATATCAGAAAACGTTCGGTCAAACCACCAAAAGCATCGATACGGCGATCTCGGAAGAAAGGCCACCAACGGCGGACATTCTCGCTACGCGTCTTGTCGATCTCCACAATTCGTATTTCTTCATCATTATTGGAAAGTTCGGCCAAAAGTTCACCCTGCGGACCAGCGACGAAACTGTTTCCCCAGAACTGAATGCCATTCGTTTGTCTGGACGGATCGGCCTCGTGTCCTACCCGGTTTACCGTAACGACCGGAAGACCATTGGCTACGGCATGCCCCCGCTGAACAGTTACCCACGCTCCTAACTGGCGTTTTTTCTCTTCCTCCGTGTCACTGCTTTCCCAACCGATAGCTGTCGGATAAATCAGCAGTTCCGCTCCTTTCATCGCCATCAGGCGGGCTGCTTCGGGATACCACTGATCCCAACAAACCAATACACCCAATTTACCAACAGAAGTCTCGATCGGCTCAAATCCGAGATCACCGGGAGTAAAATAGAACTTCTCATAATAGGCCGGATCATCCGGAATATGCATTTTACGATATTTTCCGGCAATAGCGCCGTCTTTCTCAATAACGACAGCCGTATTATGATACAGACCGGGAGCTCGTTTCTCAAACAAAGAAAGTACCAGTACGATCCCCAGTTCCTTTGCCAACGCTCCGAAGCCCTCTGTAGAAGGTCCTGGAATCGGTTCAGCCTGATCGAACACTTCGGTATTCTCCGTCTGGCAAAAATAAAGCCCGTTATGCAACTCCTGCAAAACGACCAATTCAGCTCCTTGCAAAGCACAAGCCCGAATATTTTGTTTCAGTTTCTCAATATTAGCAGCCCGATCACTGCTATTCGCCTGCTGCACCAGCCCTAACTTCATGATTTATGATTTATAATTTATGATTTAGATTTGAAACCTCAATTGTCAATTGACACGACTCCCTCCGGGTACTGCATCGTCACACAATGTAGCGAACCATGTTGTTTAATCAACGGCAAGCAATTGATTCCTATAATCTCACGCTCCGGAAAAGCCTGTTGCAAAGCTTTCTTCGCCAGTTCGTCCTTCGGAGATTTATAATAGGGTAACAACACAGCCCCGTTGATAATCAAAAAATTGGCATAAGTGGCAGGAAGACGTTCTCCCTCCCATTCCACAGGGTCCGCCATCGGCAAGGCGATTAACCGGTAAGGTTTGCCGTCAGCCTGTCTGAAAGCCTGTAACTCCTGTTCCATCGCTTGCAGCTCCTCGAAATGTTCATCCGACTCATCCTTGCACTGCACGTACGCAATCGTATCTTCGCTACAGAACCGTGCCAGCGTGTCGATATGGCTGTCCGTATCATCACCGGCAAGATAACCATTTTCCAGCCATAAGATGCGTTCAAAGCCGAAGACATCCTTCAGATAGGCTTCCAACTCTTCCTTTTGCAGATATTCGTTCCGATTCTGAGACGAAAGACATTCGACCGTCGTCAACAGTGTTCCCTTGCCATCCGATTCGATACTGCCGCCTTCCAAGACAAACGGTTGCATATTGATGACCTGAACCCCGCCGGCAAATGTTCCCTGTACCGACAGGTTACGCGTAACCAGGTTATCCAGATTCGCCGCGAACTTCATCCCCCACCCGTTGAACACAAAGTCATACACGACTGGTTCTCCCTGGTCGAATACAGTAATACCGCCATGATCACGTGCCCAGGTATCATTCGTCGCCATCTCCCTGAAAATGATCCGGCTGTCATCCACATCGCCCAATTGTCTGCGTACTTCCTGTTCGTCCGGACAGACAATCAAGAGCTTCTCATGTTTGATCACCTCCTTGGCAATCGATACAAAACAAGGAATCACCTCGTCTAATATAGGCGCCCAATCCGTTTCATCTTGCGGCCATGTCAACTGGACGGCACTTTGCGGATACCATTCCGCCGGTAATATGATTTTATTTTCCATCTGCGTTTAATAAAATATGCGATTGTATTGCGGCACAAATATAGGCTTATTTTCCATCATTCTTAATACAAAGATTCTATCACCTCTGTCAACTTGCTGTTTTTCTTCCACGTCTCAAGCAAACAAAGAAGCGGTGCGTATGTCACCTTCGGCCAGTTATTGACTGTTTGAAGTTCCGCAAAAACTTCCAATAACCGCTTTAAATCCTTTACCGGATTTTCCGGCAGGCAAGACAAGAAAGAGACAAACAGCACAGACAGTTCTTTGTTATGAAAAGATGATCTATTTATCAACATTTCGACAACCAAACCTGAAACTCTCTGCGCAGGAGCCCATTCCAACGCTTGGATCTTCCCCAACACCCGACCTAATGCCACATTGTCTATCAGGTCTTTTTCCACAAGTTCGCCCCAAAGATTCGCCGCACACAAACGAATAGGACGATCAATGCTCAACAGGCACACCGCCAGGTATGTCAAAGCCATCCCCCCTCTCCACTCCAAATCAAGTTCGCGCAGGGTATCAAGAGCAACCAGGTTAAGCCTTGCTAGTTCCAAATCGTTCCAATAAGCATCTCTTACGCGATCCCGCACCAATAAAGCCAACCAAATCCGAGGTGCATTCGGAGAAAGCAACAAAAATCTCTTCAGGTCCTTCTCCCGCAAAGGAACCTTCCAAAAAGTCTCCACCAAAAGCGGAATACGGGAACAAGGACGATAAGCCATATATAAGGCATAACCTCCAAACCTCCACTTTATCGCAACATTCTTACTTGCCGGCGGAATCAACTGCAAGATACGATCGACTTTCCCAAACGGCTTTTCGAAAGTAAATACATCGCATGGAATATCTCCCGTCAGATAGGCCCGGTTCACAGCAGAATAAGGAAAATCCTTGAACTCGTCATAGACGGTATCAGGACTTTTGACCAAAGCGGCGGTCATCCAGACAGCCTGAAACGTAAAAGGACCATTAGGGCGTGCTTCCGGCTTGAACAAGAAAAGCAATAGCTCGCGATATTCGCCCGCCAACTCTTGTTCGGCTAACCGGACAGCCTCTTCCGTATCATCCAATGCCACACGCGAAAGTGCGATTTGAAAGTCCAGACTGTCCGGTTTGATTCTCTTTTTCTGATATGCAGACAACCGGGAGACAAGCACGGACGGATCGATCCAAGCCGGACGGTGGGTCGGTGTCGATAGCAAAGGCAATGTATTATAATCTTTTATCCGGTTAAAAGCCAATTTTACAAGATCCAGATAGGGTTTATAGTCCTGAAATGATTGTTGTTTCGAGCTTTTGACACGTCTTTCCGATCCGGTAAGCATTTGAGCATAATCAAGAAGAAAAGACGCTGCCAGCACATCCAATTCTCCTACCCCGTCTTTTCCTCCCTCCACAACGGTACGGGCCATTTCGAAAACCGGAACCATACGTTCCACATCCTCCTGCTTTACAAACGGATGCATACGGGACAAAGAAGCCAAAAGTAAATCGATATGGAAACTCTCTTCGTTATCCATCGACCGGCCCATCAGAGAAACCAGCCCATCCATATTCGTGACATCTGGAATACGCATTTCTTCCCGAATGAAGGGTTGTTTTTCTATTCTTTCCATACTACTTCAATATTGTGCGATACAAATATACGGAGAAAAATACACCCATCAGACAAAGTCTCCATTTACCCTTGTGTTTTCCGGTATTCCATGGGGGTCATGCCATATTT
>ENA-UEPS01001536-UEPS01001536.1-human-gut-metagenome-genome-assembly--contig:-NODE-1536-length-12086-cov-19.132317_pt1 | contig 12086 bp, 10 predicted proteins | sample MGYA00242904_ERZ507924 | MGnify/ENA primary metagenome ERZ507924 (study PRJEB26167, sample SAMN06115422) | human gut metagenome | host: Homo sapiens | place: China:Sichuan | collected 2014-10-16...
ACAAGGTGCTCATCATGACCACGCAGGTCACCTACGAGGGCAGCGATGTGGGCGTGTACGAGGTGGGCAAGCGGGTGCGCAACCGCTTCCGCTTCTTGGAAGCCCACGATATGACCATCGAGGCCGTGGTGACCAAAAGTATGTGGCTGCTGGCGCAGAACTGCGACAGCTTCGACCAGCTGCAGCAGCGGTTCTACCGTCAGGTGAACTTTGACACCTTCTACCACTGAGCCGCTTTTTCAGAACACCAGCTGCACCAGCAGTACATAGCAAAACGTGCCCCCGGCTACGCTGAGCAGGGTCTGGTGCTTCCACTTATGCAGCGCGATGGTAGCCAGCAGCGCCCGCAGGCAGGGGTGCGGCAGAGCAGGAGAAACAGTTTGGGACAGATGCTGCATAGAAAAGCTCCTTGCCTTGCGGGCACAGCGGGCAGCGCCCACATACCCACATAGATTGTATGAAATAAGTGTTTTCTATTATAGCACATCCCGGCGCATTTGCAAGACAGCGGGTGCCCTGCTGCCGGGACGATTTGGAATGCGCTCCGCGTTGCTCTGCGCATCTTCAGCGGAATAATTATTTATAATTTCACAATTCTGGAAAATCCACAGATTTTCCAGAATTGCCTTTTCACAGAAGGGGATTTTCCCCCGTAAACGTCCTCGCCCTCTCCGTCACGGCTTACGCCGTGCCACCTCTCCCTTTGGGAGAGCTGGCGCGTTAGCGCCTGAGAGGGCGAGCACGCTAAAGAAAAGCAGCCAGACCGGGCGGTCTGGCTGCTTTTCTGCTTATAAAAACATTTTACTCTACATCTTCATCCGCGAAGATCCACAGCACTTCGTTGATTTGAGAACCACTGCGGGAGTAGGGGGTCACACGGATGCAGAAGCTGCGGCCATCCGTCTTGCGGTAGCGGTGCTCCAGCAGGTTGCTGCTGAACACGGTGCTGCGCACAAGGCCGAAGTCCAGCAGATCCGCAAAGCCGTCCCGGTCTTCCGGTGCCACCAGCGTGTCGCGGTAGTTGGTCAGTGCGGCGCGGAAGGAGCCGCCGCAGGTGTCCAGAATGGACTGGAAGTAGTCCGGCACAATGATGGGGCGCACGGTATCCTCCTGCAGATCCACCACGAATACGGTCTTGTACTTGGGGGCAAGCACCTTCAAAAAGTGCTCGGCGTCCCGCTTTTCCTGCAGGGTGCGTTCCATCTTTTCGTTCAGGCCTTCCAGCTGGCGGGCGCGGCCGTTGTGGTCGTAGTAGGCCTGCCGGTCCTGCCGCATGGCAGCTTCGGCCTTGGCGACAGCTTCGTCCAGATGGCGCAGGTCAGTGGTCTGCTGGATGCCCACGGAGATGGCGTAGTCCTTTTCCTTCAGGAAGGCGCGCATCCGATCCACGGTGCTCCACACGCTGTAAGGCGGCTCGTTGGGAGTAAGGATGATAAATTCATCGCTGCCGATGCGGTATACCCGGCTGGTGGCAAAGAACTTGCGGGCGGCGTTTGCCAGACAGCACAGCAGGCTGTCGCCGTTGCGGTGACCCAAATGCTCGTTCACCTCGTGCATCCCCACCACATCAATGTAGGTGCACACCACGGATTCGTATCCGCTGTGGGGCAGCTCCCGCAGGTCGGTTTCGTACCGGCTGCGGTTGGCAAGGCCGGTCAGGGTGTCGTGGCTGTAAGAGAAGTCCAGCTCCTCGCTGAGCTGGTCGGCCTGTGCGTCGTTGCGCACCAGCACGGTCGCCCATGGGTTCTGGGCGCAGCAGCCCCGGCAGGGCAGCACCTCTGTGGTGACCCAGATATACTGACCGGACACGTTCTCGCGGTAGCGGTAGAACTCCGGCGCGGTGGCGTGGTACAGCACAGAGCGCAAAGCTTCCAGATCGGTCTGCTCCAAGAACAGGTCTGCGTCCTCCTCGTGCACGATCTTTTCGTTCACCAGACGGTCGCAGTAATTGACAAAATCCTCTTCCTTTTCCAGATCCGCACCCAGCAGGCGGGCGTCCCGCTTGATCACCCGGTACGCACCGGTGGCAAGGTTCAGCAGCGAGATCTCCAGCACGTTGTCGGTAAAGATCTGGTAGGCCTGCAAGGCCAGCGCGGTCTTTTCGGTGCCCGGGTTCTCCACCCGGCGGTCGCGGCGCATCAGATCGCGGCGCAGATCCCAGTAATCCTGATTGGTGGGATCTGCCAGCAGCTTTTCGGCGTTTTCCACCGGCATGGGCTTGAAGAAGTAGTAGCCCTGCGAGTACAGGCAGTCCGCCGCCTGCAGCATGGACACCTGCTCCGGGGTCTCCACGCCCTCGGCGATGATGGGCAGGTTCAGCCGGTGCGCCATATCCACCACCGACTCCACGATCTGCACGCCCTTGCTGCGGTTCTCCTGATTCATGTCGATGAGCTTCATGTCCAGCTTGATGGCATCGACGTTGGTATCCTTGAGCATATTCAGCGAGGAATACCCGCTGCCGAAGTCGTCCATCATCACCGAGAAGCCCTTGCGGTGCAGTCCCTGAATGGCGTTTTCCACCATCTGGGTGTCCTCGGCCACCATGGTTTCGGTGATCTCAGCCAGCAGGAGCTTTGGCTCCAGCTTATATTTTTCCACCAGATCTGCAAAGATCTGCGGCACATCCAAGTTCAGGATATCCTGCACCGAAACGTTCACCGACACCGGCACAAGGTTGCTGCCGCTTTCCTGCCACTTCTGCAGGGTCTGGCAGACAGATTCCCAGATGTACTGGTCCAGCCTTGTCACAAGGCCGGTGCGCTCCAGCAGCGGCATGAACTCGGCAGGGGGGACACAGCCCCGGGTGGGGTGGTTCCAGCGCACCAGCGCTTCCATACCCACGATGGCGCGGGTGATGCTGTTGCACTTGGGCTGCAAAAAGAAGCAGAATTCGTGGTTGTCCAGTGCGCGCTCCAGCTCACCCAGCAGCAGCTGCTGTTCCTTGAGTTCGTTGAGCATGGTGGGCTCAAAGCGGTGCAGGTAGCCGCTGTTCGTCGTTACACAGGCGATCTGGGCATAGTTGCACAGGGTGGCGGCATCTGCACCGGGGTTTGCCTGCACGGGGCACACGCCCATTACCACAAAGAAGGTGACATCCTGTCTGCCGGCAGCCATGCACGCCTGCAGCGTGGCAAGCACGACGGTCTGCTCGGCTTTTTCGTCCGGCAGGCACAGGAAAAAGTCATCATTTCCAAAATAGCCCACAGGATAGCCGGTCTGCTTGCTGTAACTCAGCAGACAGTTTGCCACAGTCTCCAGCAGAACATCGCCCTTTTCGGTGCCATAAAGCTCGTTATAAAGCTTGAAGTGCTGGATATCCACAGCGGCAACAGCCCATTGTGTTCCCTGATGCGCGGTCAGGAATGTATGCAGGGCCTGTAAAAATGCGTCCTTGCGGTCGATCCGCTCCAACGCAGCAGATGCCGGTGCGGCGGCATCTGTTTTGGTCTTCCGTTCCTCTGACATGACGATTCCTCACAATTTGGATAGATTGAATACGGATAAAACGATTGCGGTCGGTTTATATACTTTATAATCAGTATAACACGGTTCAAGCCGATTTGAAATAGGTTTTTCGCACTTTTCAACAACATTATTCGAGCAAAGCGCAACAAAAATGCCACACGCGGCGTGGCCGGTGCGGCATTGGAGGTCATTTGGTATTCTTGTTGTCGTCCTTGTTTTCCTGCTCGGCGCGGTGCAGCATCTCCCGCAATGTGGGCAGGCTGCGCAGCTTTTTGCCGTGCCGGAGTTTCGGGTAGGCACGCAGCATACGGCGCGGGCCCACGATGCGGGGCGTGCGCAGCAGCTGCGCCTGCATCTCCTCGCTGCGGGCTTGCAGCTCTGCCGCCAGCTGTTCCAGCTGCAACAATTCAGCAGCACGCTCGGCAGTGCCTTTGGCAGCAAGACGGGCGGCGTTGGCGGCTTCGGCAGCGTTCAGTCGGGCGTCCTCGCTGGCGCGGCGGGCAGTCTCGCTGGCTTCGGCGGCCTTGGCGCGGATGGCAGCCAGCGTCTCACGGGCAGAGGGGCGTTTCCCGGCGGCGTCCCGCGCCTCGGCGGCGGCAAGCTTGAATTGCAGCCGTCCCTCGTCCAGTTTCTGGTCGGCGGTCAGGGCGGTGGTGCCCAGCAGCTGGGTCATAGCATCGCTGACGGCGTGGATGCTGTCGCCCAGCTGCTCCATGGTGTCCAGCGTATCGGCCAGTGCAGAGGCGGCAATGGCGGTAGCCACCACGTCCACCGCATACACGGCGTACAGAAAGCACATGAGGATGACCCCCACAAAGGGCGGGATGAGGGCTACAAGGTCCGCCACCACCGGGTGCACGATGCGCATGACCACCAGCGTGCCCACGCCCCACAGCAGGCAGAATTCCAAGCAGATATAGCCCCCGATGTTAAAGGGGAAATCGCTGTAATCCCACCAGCGGGTGTGGTAGAGCTTATACAGCGCCCAGCCGCCCACCAGCTCCAGCGCACTGGGCAGGATGACGCCGCCGAGATACAGCAGCAGGACGCTGTGCTGCAAGGGCGTGAGCGCAAACAGCACAATGATCATGCCAAAGCCGTAGATGGGGCAGACCGGGCCATTCAAAAAGCCCCGGTTCACCAGCTGACCGGTGGTAGCGGCGGCATAGATGACCTCCAGACACCAGCCCATGCAGGAATAGATCAGAAAATAGGCCAGAATATGGTACAGCGAGAACCCGCATACCATAGTCCCGGTGAGAAAACTAACCATGAGCACCTCCGTTCTTCAGTTCTGTTTGGATACGATCTTATATTCGTCCCCCGGCTCAAAAAAGGGACAGGCAGCGGTATTGTGCGCAAGATAGCGCGCCATCTCGTCCTCGTCCAGCGCAGCGCCCTGCGCGCAGTAGTAGCTGCCGTATTCGTCCTGAATATTATTCAGGCACAGCTCACAGGGGTCAGACATTTCCTTCGCCTTCCTGCGCGGCGGCTTCGGCGGCAGCTTCCCGTGCCATCCGCTTGAGCACCTTGGGGTCTACCCAAGTCACGCTGTCGGCACCGGGCTTTTTGCGGGCAATGAGCGCCTTGATCTTGATGCCCATCTCGGTGAACATTCCCTCGTGCTCGGTGCGGATGTTCCACTCCGGCTCGTTCTCGTGCAGGTCGTAGGTAATCCACTCGATGTCGTAGCCGGAAGCGGGGAAGTACTCCACGCTGTCCCGGAACAGATCATCGTCGTCGGTCTTGAAGTAGATCTCGCCGCCGTCTTTCAGGAACTCGCGGTAGGCGATGAGCTGGCGCGGGTAGGTAAGGCGGTGCTTGTGGGAGGAGTCGTTCTTGCTCCACGGATTGCAGAAGTTGATGTAGATGCGGCTGACTTCATCCTCCGGGGTGATAACGCCCTTGATGCGCTCGATATCGGTGCTCATAATCTTCACGTTGTCGATGGGACGTCCCGCTGCCTGATAGGCAGCTTCGATCTTGCGCTTGGCAAGGATGAGCACCTTGTCGGTGATGTCGATGCCCAGATAGTTATTTTCCGGGTGGGCGCAGGCCAGCTGGGAGATGAAGCCGCCCTTGCCGCAGCCCAGTTCCAGAATAAAGGGCTGCTCCGGGCGGGCATACTGGCCATGCCATTTGCCGCCCCAGATGAGGGGCTCGTGCACATGGAAATCCGCGGCCATCAGTTCGTCGTGGGCATAGGGTTTGAAACGCATTCTCATAGTTTGTTGTTCTCCTTCAAAAATCTCTCCACCTGCTCCGGGGTGGCGGCGCAGCTGCCCTGACAGATGCCGGGCTTGCCGCCGCCGCGTCCGTTCAGGGCGGCGTTCAGGGCTTTGGTCAGGGCGCGCACATCGCCGTCCCGCCGGGCAAGGCAGTAGCCGGTGCCCTTTTCGGTGGGGGTCAGGGCGGCGCACAGGCCGGTGGTGGCTTCGGTCAGGCGGACAGCCAGCCGGTGCAGCCCGTCCGGGTCCAGCCCCGGCAGGGTGCGGATGGCGTCTGCATCGGGCGCGGTCAGCTGCGCAAGGGCGTCAAACAGCTGGCTGCACAGTCCGAAGTGTGTAAATTTAAGCGCAGTATACTCTTCGTATATGCGGTGTACCGCCACAGCGGTCTGGTCGGCCTTGGCAGAGAGCAGCGCGCCGATATCCGCCTGACGGGCGCGCATGGCCTGTGCCGCCGCCAGCGCACGCGCGCCGCACACCACGCTCAGCCGCACGCCGCCCTTGTAGTTCTCGCTGGCAAGGATCTTGATCTGCCCCACCTGACCGGTGGTGCGGGTATGAGTGCCGCAGCAGGCGCAGACGTCCGCACCCGGGATGGTCACGATGCGCACCTGTCCCTCGATCTCCTTTTTGGAGCGGTAGACAAGGGCGGCAAGCTCCTCCCGGGTGGGGTAGCTGATGAGCACCGGCACATCCTGCCACACGATGCGGTTGGCGGCAAGCTCTGCCTGCCGCAGCCCCTCGGGGCTGATGGGCACGCTGGTGTCCATGCGCACCACCTCGCTGCCCACATGGAAGCCCACATTCTCCGCCCCGAACATCTGGTGCAAAATGCCGGAAAGGATATGCTCGCCGGTGTGCTGCTGCATCTTATCGAACCGCCAGTCCCAGTCGATGCAGCCGGCAGCGGCTGCGCCGGGCGCTGCGGCAGCGGGCAGGGCATCCACCGTATGCCAGATAACGCCCGCCTGCTCGTGGACGTCCAGCACCCGCAGCACCGTGCCGTCCGGCAGGGTCAAAGTGCCCCGGTCAGCGGGCTGACCGCCGCCCTCCGGGTAGAACACCGTGCCGTCCAGCGCGATGCGCCCGCCGCCGGTCTTTTCGTCCGGCTCTGTGGCAAGGATGACGCTTTCGCACCCGGTGCGGAAAGCGTCCTGCTCAAAGTATTTTTCTGTGCGCTGCATCGCGCGAGTACCTCCTGTAAAATAGAACGATTGAAAATTCGCAAAATACCCCTTCCGTCTTGCCGCTTTGCGGCAATCCACACGCCCCCTTTTGTCGCTACGCGACATCTTCCCCCGGAGCGGGGGAAGTCGTCCCTCAAGGGGACGGCTCCAACGGTGGCGATAAAGTTTCCGGCATAGTCTAAAGGCGCCCCCTTGGGGGAGCTGCTGAGCGCAGCGAAGCTGAAGGGGTACCCCATAAAAACCAGTATACCACGATTTTTGCCTGTGGAAAATAGTTTACAGTTATGTTATGATAGGAAACAACGAATATTCCCGAAAATTGACAGCGAGGAAGGTAACGGATCATGCGTGAAAGTGGTATTCTGATGCCGGTATCCAGTCTGCCCGGCCCTTACGGGATCGGCTGCTTTGGCAAGGCGGCATTTCAATTTGTGGATTTCCTGTCTGCGGCAGGACAAACGATCTGGCAGCTGCTGCCGCTCAGCCCCACCGGCTACGGCGACAGCCCCTACCAGAGCTGCTCTGCCTTTGCGGGCAACCCCTATTTTGTGGATTTGGAAACGCTGGAAAAAGAGGGTCTGCTGACCGCCGCAGACCTCAAGGCCGAAAGCTGGGGCAAAGACCCGCTGGAAGTGGACTACGGCACTTTGTACGTCAGCCGCTTTGCGGTGCTGCGCAAGGCCTACGCCGCATGGCGCAGCCGGTGCGCCGGGCTGCACGGCTGTGCTTACTACTACCCTGACGACTACTACGCCTTTACCCTTGCCAACGAGGACTGGCTGGAGGACTACGCCTTGTACATGGCGCTGAAGGTAGCCAACAAGATGAAGAACTGGGTGGAGTGGGACGCGCCCTACCGCCGCCGCGACAAGGCCGCACTGGCTGCCTTTGCCGCCGAAAATGAAGAAGAGATCGGTTTCTGGAAGTTCGTGCAGTACAAGTTCAGCGTCCAGTGGCAGGCGGTCAAAGCCTACGCCAACGAGAAGGGCGTGCAGATCCTGGGCGATATCCCCATCTACGTCTCTGCCGACTCGGTGGACGCATGGGTGGGCGGCAAGCTGTTTGAGCTGGATGCCGATGGCCGCTTTGCCCGGGTGGCGGGCTGCCCGCCGGACTACTTCTCCGCAGACGGCCAGCTGTGGGGCAACCCTCTGTACGACTGGGCGTACCACAAAAAGACCGGCTACGCATGGTGGATCTGCCGGGTGCGCCACGCGCTGGGCATCTACGACCTGCTGCGTATCGACCACTTCCGCGGCTTCGACACCTACTGGGCGATCCCGGCTGACAGCGCCACCGCCCGCACCGGCAAGTGGGAGAACGGTCCCGGCATGGAGCTGTTCGACGCACTGGAAGCCGCACTGGGCAAGCTGCCCATCATCGCCGAGGACTTGGGCGAACTGTTCCCCAGCGTGCGTAAGCTGCTGGCCGACAGCACCTTCCCAGGCATGAAGGTGCTGCAGTTTGCCTTCGGCGGCGGGGACAACGAGTACCTGCCCCATAACCACGTCAAGAACGGCGTGGTCTACCCCGGCACCCACGACAACACCACCCTGACCGACTGGTGGGAGAACGGCGCTTCCGAAAAGGAAAAGGCCACCGCTGCGGCCTACCTGCACCTGACCTCCTGCAAGCCCACCGCCAAGGAGGTGGCAGCCGTCAAGACTGCCGCCGCGCGCACCGCGCTGCTGCGGGCGGCGCTGGGCTCGGTGGCGGACAGAGCCATCATTCCCATGTACGACTGGCTGGGTCTGGGTGCCGAGGCGCACCTGAACACCCCGGGCAAGCTGGGCGGCAACTGGGCATGGCGCGCCAAGGCCGGTTTTGACTCCAAAGCCCTTGCCGCACAGATCGAAGCCGAGTGCGCTGTATACTGCCGCTGCAATGCAGACGTTCAAAACGTGAAAGAATCAGCAATTTGACAGAATTGTAAAAACTGCCGTAAAAATTTGTGCGTTTTGCTGGAAAAATCTGTATTTCAATGGTATAATAACCGTAAGTTCCCGGATTTGTGGGAAAATTGGAATTTCGCCCGTCGGAAGCGGCGGCGCGTACTGATGATGGGGAAATTACAGATGGACAGAGAATGGACAGAGCAGGATCTGCGCACCTTTGCCGAGGGCGCACAGACTGCATTTGAAACGGTATTGCTGGACGAATTGCCACAGGACACCGGCTGGCAGGACGAGGGTCTGCAGGTGAACTACACCCTGTGCAACGGCCGGGTAAGCTGCGTGCTGCACCGCACGGTGCGGGCAGACGGCAAGCTGTGGCGGATCACCATGTCTGCCCCGCTGGCAGGCAACCTGCTGCCGGAAGAACGCATGAGCGCCCGCGAGCGGGAGCTGTGCCGCGAGGACCTGAACCACGATTTTCTTTCCGGCGTGTACAACCGCCGCTATCTGGAGACCGTGATCGCCGCCGAACTGGACCGCTGGGCGGAGCAGGGACGCAAGGCCGCTGTGGCACTGATATCGCTGGATAATGGCGCACAGCTGCGGGACACCTACGGTCAGCCGGTGATGGATCAGCTGATCTGCTTTGTGGCAAACCAGTGGAAAAAGTATTTCGACATCCCGGGCAGTCAGATCGTCTGCCGCCTGACCGGCACCACCTTTGTGGTGGGCTGTCTGGACTTGGACGGCGGGCAGCTGGCACAGCAGATGCGGAACATCTACGCAGAAATGCCCCACGAGTGCGTCACCTCCATGGGTATGATGAAGCGTGTGCCCTTTACCCTGAGCGTCGCAGTAGCAGGGCTGGACGAGCTGGACAGCGCCGCCAACTGCTGGCAGCGTCTGTACGCCATCTGTGACGAGCGGCTGCGCGGCATCCAGATCTCCGGCGGCAATAAGATCTGCTGAAAATAACCGTATAAAATCCCCCTTTGGACACATACTAAGTGCCAAAGGGGGATTTTTTGTATGGAAAACCAGAAAAACGATAACCTGAACCTGCTGGAAGCGGTGGTGCAGAACACCGAGATGGGCAAGAACACCTTGGAGCAGATCTTACCCATGACCAACGATGTGCAGTTCAAGGCCGAGCTGCTGCGCCAACGCAACATCTACCACCAGCTGAATCAGGAAGCACACACTGCCATAGAAGCCTGCGGCGGCAGCGCGCAGGGGCAGAGCACCATGGCAAAGCTGAACACGAAAATGGGCATCGGGCTCAAGACCCTTACGGACAAATCCACCCGCAATCTGGCCGAGATGCTCACGCAGGGCAGCGGCATGGGGGTGGTGGACTGCGTGAAAAGCTGCAAAGACTACCCCAACGCCGCCCCGGGCGCAAAGCGCCTTGCCCAGCGCCTGCAGGATTTTGAAGAGGATAACCGCATCCAGCTGGAACGGTTTTTGTAAATGATATTTGCTGCCGCGCGGCAATGGCAGAACGATTTAGAATGCCCTCCGCTGTGCTCTGGGCATTTTCAGCGGAAAGAATATTTTAAATTTCGGGATTCAGAAACGCCTGCGGAGTTTGGCGGGGCAAAGCCCCTCCATCTGCTAACGCAGACCACTCCGCTGCTTGAAAGCCCCACTGGGGCTTTCATTGCTGTGCAACCGCAGCCTTTTCTGAATCCCATTTTCACGAGAGGAGCCGTAAAGGAAAACGGCAGCGCGACTGTTTCCGCAGGAAACAAGCGCTGCAAATGTCGTTTACCTCTGCGACCCCTCCTGTGAAAACGCAAAGTCGGGCAGCCCGCAGGCTGCCCGACTTTGCTCTAATTCAAATAATTTTTCCGCTATTGATGCGCAAAGCGCAACGACGACGACCGCCGCCAGTGGCGGAAAAAGGGAGGAGTTGTTGGGGCAGCGGCCAGCAAGACGCAAGTGCCGCCCAAGGCACGAAGCGGATGCTGGGTGCCGCAACCCGATAAGCGGAGCGCATTTAAATCGTCCCGCCCTGCGAAGCACTTACTCCCACAGCTTCTCGGGGTACTGACCCTCGGCGGTCTTGCGGGCGATGGCATCCACCACCAGAGGTTTATCCTCCCGGTAGGTGACACCGAACCACTTATCGGTGCTGCGCAGCACCTGAATTTTTGCCTTGTTCTCCTCGATCAGTTCGGTCACCACCAGCGGCAGGAAGTACTCGCACTTCAGGGGATTCACCGGCAGATTCTCGGTCAGCCAGCCCGCAAAGCGCTGCTCGGCCTCGTCCAGAAAGCTTTTACCGAAGCCCCACAGGTTCATGCTCACGGGGGTGTCGCCGGGCAGGTCTACCCAGCTCTCGCCGCCGTCCTCGGTGTAGTGTGCACCGCCGCCGCAGGGCTCGATGCGGGTGCGCTCGGTCACGCTTTGCAGGGTGCCGTCCTCGTTTTTGATGCACACGCCGCGTGCCACGCTGCCGTTCTCGGACAGGGTATTTTTCAGCAGATAGCTGACCATGCAGTAGCGGTAGAAATCATCATCGGCGTGGGTGGACAGGTAATCGTACATCACCTGAAACGCCTCCGGGCCGTAGTAGTCGTCCGCATTGATGACCGCAAAGGGGCCGTCAATGAGGGGCTTTGCAGCCAGCACAGCGTGGCAGGTGCCCCAAGGCTTTACGCGCCCCTCCGGCACGGCAAAACCTGCGGGCAGCTCTTCCAGCTGCTGGAAAGCGTACTTCACATTCATCGCTTTCGACACGCGGTCACCGATGGCAGCTTTGAAGGCGTCCTCGATCTCGTGCTTGATGACAAAGATCACGGTCTCAAAGCCGGCGCGGCGGGCATCGTAGAGGGAGTAGTCCATAATGACCTGTCCGTTGGGGCCCACCGGGTCGATCTGCTTCATGCCGCCGTAGCGGCTGCCCATGCCGGCTGCCATGACGACCAGTACCGGTTTATTCATCTGCAATTCCTCCTATATCAGCCGGGGTTTCCGGCGTTGTAGTGTTCTGCGCCTATTATACACTGCTTCGCCGCCTGTGGCAAGGTGCAGCAGGGGAGAACGATTTTGAATGCGCTCCGCGTTGCTCTGCGCATCATCAGCGGAAAAATTATTTTAAATTTCGCGTTTGTCGCGCTCTGCGGAGCGCTCCAAACGCATTTTCACGGGAGGGGGCGTAGCGGGGAACGGCATTTGCAGCGCCGCTTTCTGCGAAAGCGCGGCGCTGCGGGTATGCTCGCTCCCCCCGGGGAGCTGTCGCGCAGCGACTGAGGGGCTATAAATCGGCGGAGCCGGAAAAAACGGTTAAAAGATCTTCACGCCGA
>ENA-UEPS01001542-UEPS01001542.1-human-gut-metagenome-genome-assembly--contig:-NODE-1542-length-12046-cov-2.867157_pt1 | contig 12046 bp, 10 predicted proteins | sample MGYA00242904_ERZ507924 | MGnify/ENA primary metagenome ERZ507924 (study PRJEB26167, sample SAMN06115422) | human gut metagenome | host: Homo sapiens | place: China:Sichuan | collected 2014-10-16...
GTACAGTTCTACCACATGCCGCTGGAAGCCATCCTCGGCATGTATCAGGCCATCCTGCCTTCTGCAGACAGCCTCATCAAGTGCCTTGTCATCTTCAATATGCCCTTCACGCTGGTCAAAGGCCTGCTGGATGCAGTGCTGTGCATGCTGATCTACAAGCCGCTGTCTCCCATCCTGCACGGCAGAAAGTAACTTGTTCTCCATTTTTTCTTCTTCTCAAATCATATAACCACAGCAAAACTCCCCGGTCAGGTCCCGCAGTGCGGTTCCCGGCCGGGGAGCTGTTATTTAAAGGAAAATATATCCGCCAGCGGTCGATCAGGCTAATGCCCCTTTGTCCAGCCATCTGCCGCGTACCAGCCGCACAAGGAACAGCACACCGCGCATGGTCAGCTCAAAGCTCATGGCCATCCATACGCCCACCAGCCCAAAATGCGGAGCCAGCAGGGAAGCCAGCGTGAGCCGGATGCCCCACATGCTGACAAGGTTCAGCACAAAGCATCCCGTGCTGTCTCCGGCACCCTGCATGGCACCGCTGGCAACGATACTGGCACCGAACATCGGTTCGGCCAGTGCTTCAATGCGCAGCACCTGTGCGCCCAGCGCAATAACTGCCGCATCTGCGGTGAAAATACCCATCAGGTTTGGCGCAAAAATGTACATGCCAACACCGGTCAGCGCCATGATGCCTATGCCCATGCCGGTGCACAGCCAGGCAAAGTTTTTTGCCATATCCCGACGGTTTGCGCCCACGGCCTGCCCCACCAGTGCAAGGGATGCATCCTGAATGCCATAGCCTGCCATGTAGCACAGGCTTTCGGCGCTCACACCCAGACTGTTGGCAGCAATGGCGGTGGTGCCAAGGCCGGATACGATGCGGACGAGCAGCACCTGCGCCGAGGAAAGAACTGCACGCTCTGCGGCCAGCGGTGCGCCTACCTTCCACAGGTTTTGCAGGCAGGCTTTGGTAATGTGCCAGGAGCCGGGCTTGCGGATGCACAGCGGGCCGTCCCGCAGCAGCAGGATGGCAAGGGTCAGCACACCGCTGATAGCGGTAGCAAGGGCGGTGCCCAGTGCTGCGCCCGGTACCCCCCAGCCAAGGCCCCAGACGGTCATTGTGCGGCCAAACACCACCATCTCACGGGTGGGATTGATAAGGCAGAAGTTAAAGATCACATCCAGCACGCAGGTCAGCACGCTGATAAGGCCCGGTGTCAGGGCATCGCCGGAGGAACGCAGCATGGAAGAGTAGGTTCCCATGATCATCAAAAAGGGCAGGGAAGCCGACCAGATGGCAAAGTAGGCCGAAGCATCCGCCTGCAGGGAAGGGTCGGCACCCAGCCATCCGGGCAGAAAGCGGCTGATGCCAATGCCGAAGGCCGCAGCTGCAAGGCCCACCACAAGGTTGAAGATCATAGATTGGCGCAATACACCGCGTGCATCGTCCTGCCGGTCTGCACCCAGATACTGTGCCACCTGAATGGCAAAGGACATATATAGACCGGCCAGCATTCCATGCATGAGCCACGTGCTGGAACTGACGATGCCAATGGATGCCGTAGCAGATGCACCGATATGCCCCACCATGGCTGCGTCGATGTACTCCACCGCAGTTACCACGATCTGCTGCAGGATGGATGGGATGCTCAGTGTGAGCACCACCTGCATGGTGTGCCGCAGCGGCACCTGTTCGCCCCGGCGCATCTGCGCCGAAAGCTGCTCAAGAGAGATGGACATGAGTTCTCCTTTTATAGAAACAATAACTTTTTCGACAGACTGATATACTATTATAAGTGCGGTGCTGCAGAAAGTCAATCAAACGTGGATTTTTCTCCGGGAATGATTGATTTTTTATGGATAGCGTGATACACTTCTCTCACAAACATAAAAGAAAGAGGAACTTTGAATATGATCGAATCACTGCTTTCGGTCGTAGGACAGCGCGGTGTCGATGCTCTGGCATTCCTGCTGGCGTTTGCCCTCACGGCTTTGATGGACTCCGTTTTTCACGATAAGCTTCCGCACGACCATGGCCGCGAGTTTGCGGTGAACGGTGCGCTTTCCAAGGGTAAGGCCCGTGGCTCCGGCCTGATCTTCGTGCTGTGCATCGCACTGGTATCGCTGGCATTCCTGCCGTTCAAGGTGGAATACGTCATCTACACCATCCTGCTCATTGCATCCATGCTGTCCGGCTACTTTGACGATGCTGCTGAAACTGCATGGAACGAGTATAAAAAGGGTATCATTGATTTTGCCATTGCCATTGTTGCAGGTGTGACCTACCTCAACTTCAACGGCTGCGGTGTGAATTTCCTGCGGTGGAGTTTCACTCTGCCGTATGCTGTGTACCTGCTGCTGATCGTTATTCTGATCTGGACCAGCATCAATGTGGTCAACTGCACCGACGGCGTGGACGGCCTTTCGGCAAGTGTTGCAGTGGTGACCATCGGCACCTACCTGCTGGCCTATAAAACAGAGCTGGCCGAGTACGGCACCGCAGGCGTTGTGTTCATGGGTGCGCTGCTGGCCTATCTGTGGTCCAACGCAAAGCCGTCCAGCCTGCTGATGGGCGATGCCGGCAGCCGCGCAATGGGCTTCTTTATCGCAATGCTGTCCCTTAAGTGCGGCCATCCGTTTGCCTTCCTACTGGCAGCCATCGTGTTCATCGTGGATGGCAGTCTGGGCATCCTGAAGATCAGCCTGAAGCGCTTTTTGCACATTTCCATCCTCAAGAACACCCGCACCCCTCTGCACGACCACGCCCGCAAGAATAAGGGCTGGAGCGACGAGCAGGTGGTGGCCCGCTGGCTGATCATGCAGTGTGTGGCTTCGGCTTTGCTGCTGCTCATTGTCCGCGGCTAAAATATAGCAATCAAAAAAGACGCTTGGTCTTGTCTGAATATGTTTTCCCGGCAGGGAAGCATACAGCAGTGTATCAAGCGTCTTTTATTTTATAGTTCTATCATTCGTTACAGCCCGGCCTTTTTTGCTGCAGCCTGCACGACATGGCCCACCAGCACCGAGGTGGTCACAGTGCCCACACCGCCGGGTACCGGCGTGATGGCATCCACTACCGGCTCTGCTTCGCTGAACTTTACGTCACCGCACAGCTTGCCCTTTTCGTTCACATGGATGCCCACGTCTACCACTGTCTGGCCCTCACGCAGGCAGTCGGCACCCACGGCACCCATCTTGCCCATGGCCACTACTACCACATCTGCTTCCTTGCAGATGGCGGGCAGGTTCTGCGTGCGGGAATTGCAGATGGTCACGGTGGCGTTCTCGCGGTCCAGCATCATGGCTGCGGGCTTGCCTACCACAAGGCTGCGGCCCACTACGACAGCGCGCCTGCCGGAAAGCGGAATGTTGTAATACTTCAGGATCTCAAGGCAGGCCTGCGCAGTGCAGGGAGCATAGCCGAGATCGGTATTAGTGAACACACCGGCCAGAGAATCGTCCGTGATGCCGTCAATGTCCTTTTCCGGAGCCAGTGCCGCACGCACAGTACGGTCATTGAACTGCTTGGGCAGCGGACGGAACAGCAGGCATCCGTGGATGGTATCCTCTGCGTTCACCTCGGCGATCACCTTCAGCAGATCGTCCTGCGAAGCATCGGCGGGCAGAAGAAACTGCTTTACCTCCACACCCACCTTGCCGCAGCGGGCAATCACGCCGCGCTCGTAGGAGAGGTCGTCCTCCCGCTCACCCACACGCACCACGGCCAGCGTGGGAGTGATGCCTTTTGCCTTGAGCTGCTCACACAGCGCCGCATTGTGTTCGTTCATAGCGGCTACAACGGGTGCGCCCTTCAAAATCGTTGCCATAATACTTTTCCTCACTTATTCCGCAATTTGTTCGTCACGGATGCAAAAACAGCGTCTGCCCGCGACACAAATTCATCCAGCAGTTTGTCTGTTTTTGCGTCCAACGCAGCAGCGCGCTCACGGTCTGCCATCAGCTTTGTGTTGATGAACACATTCAGGCTTGCGGCCTGCAAGGCTGCCTTGCACAGAGCGGCTGCACAGCCTGCGTCCGAGACGGCCATCACGCTGCCCTTGGCGGCGTATTCTTCCACCAGAGCAATGCCCTCGGCGCACTTTTCCATGATCTCAAGTGGCACGGCACAGGCGGCATCCAGCGCCTTTTCCAGCACGACGGCTTTGTGTGCAGCCTGCTCTGGTGTGTCCTTGGGCAGGCCGTAGGCCGCAGCCAGCGGCGCAAAGGCATCGGCATCGGCCTGCACCAGCGCTTCCAGCTCTTTGCGCAGGGCATCGGCCTTTGTGTTCAGGGCCTGAATGTCTGCTTCCACGGCGGCATATTTCTTTTTGCCGGTGGTCAGGTTGCCAACCATATTGCCCAGCGCTACACCGGCAGCACCCACCAGCGCCGCCGTTCCGCCGCCGCCCGGTGTGGGGGCTTTGCTGGCCAGCTCTGCGAGAAATTTCTCACAGCTCAGCTTAGTCATTTCCATTTGTAAATACCCCTCTCTGTTACATAGGCATCCAGCCGCTGGTCGTGCTCGTCTACGGCAGCATGTTCCACCCGCTGTACCTCAAATGCAATGCCGATCTTCACCGCGTTTTTGCAGCGGGGAAGATACCGGTCGTAATAGCCCTTGCCCATGCCGACCCGGAAGCAGTCTGCATCAAAAGCAGTGCAGGGTACAAGGACCAGATCCAGCGCTTCCGGCAGCAGAATCTCCGACCTGCTCAGGATGGGGGTGCGGATGCCGTACTGTCCCATCTCCCAGCCGTCCGGGCCGGGCACAGCGGCTGTAAGGGAATACGCCTCGCCGCACACCGGATAGGCCAGCGTTTTGCCTTGCGCCTGCGCCTTTTCCGCAAGGGCAGAAAGGTCGGCTTCAAAGCCAAACGCTGCGTATAGCAGGATGGTCTGCGCATTCTGCACGGCAGCCAGCTGCCAGAGGAATGCGCACAAAGCGGCATTTGCAGCCTTGCGTTCTTCCGGGCCGAGAGCCTTGCGTGCGGCACGGCCCGCTTTGCGCTGGGTCTGCTTTGCTTCACTGACCGTCACCAGAGAACACCTCGCTTCATCTGAAGGTTGACTGACTTGAAAAATATACAAAAACGACACTGCATTTTTATACAAGTATAATAAACACTTCAGACGAAAAAAGCAAGCCTTTTGGCAAAATGGAAGTTGAAGATTCTGCAGCTTTCTGCTATGATAAAAGAAAGCAATTCGGTTCGTGCGCGGAGCAGGGTGGCTTGAAGAGATCCAGAGATCCGGGGCTTTCTCCGGAAATTGAGAGGGGTAGAATATTATGTACAATGAAATGATGGACACCATCGGTCTGGTCAATACCGTTGATCCGGAATTGGCCGCAGCCATGGATCGCGAGCTGAACCGTCAGCGCCAGAACATTGAACTGATCGCCAGTGAGAACATCGTCTCTCCCGCCGTCATGGCCGCAATGGGCAGCATCCTGACCAACAAGTACGCCGAGGGCCTGCCCGGCAAGCGCTACTATGGCGGCTGTGTCTATGTGGACGAGGTGGAGAACATTGCCATCGAGCGTGCCTGCAAGCTGTTCGGCGCAAAATATGCCAATGTTCAGCCCCACTCCGGTGCACAGGCCAATCTGGCAGTTTATTTTGCTCTGCTGGATCTGGGCGATACTGTTATGGGCATGGACCTGTCTCAGGGCGGCCATCTGACCCACGGTTCTCCGGTGAACATGTCCGGCAAGAACTATAACTTTGTCTCTTACGGTGTCAATGCCGACGGCGTGATCGACTATGCTGAGCTGGAAAAGCAGGTTAAAAAGGTGCGCCCCAAGCTGATCGTGGCCGGTGCATCTGCATATCCCCGTGCCATCGATTTTGAGAAGATAGCTGAGATCGCCCACGGCTATGGTGCATATCTGATGGTGGATATGGCCCACATTGCCGGTCTGGTGGCAGGCGGCTATCACCAGAGCCCTGTGCCGTATGCTGATGTTGTTACCACCACCACCCACAAGACCCTGCGCGGCCCCCGCGGCGGTCTGATCCTGACCAACAATCCCATTCTTGCAAAGCGCATCAATTCTGCCGTGTTCCCCGGCACCCAGGGCGGCCCGCTGGAGCATGTGATCGCCGCAAAAGCTGTCTGCTTTGGTGAAGCACTGAAGCCGGAGTTCAAGGAATATGCCCGCAAGATCGTGGAGAATGCACAGGCTCTGGCAGCAGAGCTGCAGGCACGCGGTGTCAAGCTGGTGTCCGGCGGTACGGATAACCACCTCATGCTGATCGACCTGCGTGACGAGGAGTGCACCGGCAAGGAGCTGGAAGCACGTCTGGACAGCGTGCACATCACCGCCAATAAGAACACTGTCCCCGGCGAGACCCGCAGCCCGTTCGTGACTTCTGGCGTGCGTCTGGGCACCCCGGCTGTTACCACCCGCGGCATGGGCGTGGCCGAGATGAAGGTGATCGCCGACTGCATCGCCGATTGCATCTGGCACTACGACGAGAAGAAGGACGAGATCAGTGACCGTGTGCTGAAGCTGACCCGGGATTTCCCTCTGTATCAGTAAATATCGCATTGTTTGAAAGAGGAAGCGCCTTCGGGTGCTTCCTCTTCCTTTTTTGCTGGGTTTGTGTTACCATAAACGCAAAGACAAAAGGAGAAATGACCATGAAGCGTACAGGGCTGTTACATCTATATTACGGTGATGGCAAGGGCAAGACCACCGCTGCCATGGGCCTTGCTTTGCGGGCCATGGGCAGCGGAAAGCGGGTGGTGATCCTGCAGTTCCTCAAAGGCGGCAAAAGCGGCGAGGTGCCGCTGCTGGAACAGCTGGGTGCAAAGGTGTACCGCGGCAAGGCGGGGCAGAAATTCGTGTTCCAGATGAACGAAGCGGAAAAGGAAGCCACCTGCCAGCTGCAGAATGCGAACCTCACAGCTGCCATGGCCGACCCTGCCGACCTGCTGATTTTGGACGAAGCAGGCAGCGCATGGGAGCTGGATATGGTGGATAAAGCCCTGTTGCAAAAGGCTGTGCTGGAACGCCCGGCAGAGCAGGAATGCGTGCTTACTGCCCATGCTGCGCCGCAGTGGATGCTGGATGCCGCCGACTATGCCACGGAGATGAAGTGCCACCGCCACCCTTACCAGAGGGGAATTTCCGCCCGGAAGGGCATTGAATACTGACCACGGCAGCAGGATACCAGGTGCATGAGTGAAAAGTGCAAAAACCGGGATGGGGTATTTTTCATCTTGCATTTAGCCCACTGGTGTGATATGATGAAGACAAGAAATCATGCGTGCATTTTCTGAGCAGACCCACCACAGAACAGGGAACCGCTCCGCACCGCTGCCGGGCAGTTCCCGACGGCGTTTTGTTTGAAACTACGGTTAGCGTTTCCTAACAGATTCTGCGTCAACGGGCCGATGCGCGCAGAAGATCTGGAGGGGAATAAAATGATTGAAACGATCGTAAAAGTAGATGGTATGATGTGCGGCATGTGCGAGAGCCATGTCAACGAAGCCGTACGCAAGGCCTTCCCGGAGGTAAAAAGGGTGTCGTCCTCGCAGGCAAAAGCCCAGACGGTGATCCACTCGGAACAGCCGCTGGACGAGCAGAAGCTGCGGGATGCCATCAATGCAACCGGCTATGAGGTCAAGGGCGTAAGCAGTGCACCTTACGAGAAAAAAGGCTTTTTCTCGTTTTTGATAAAGTAAGCAAACCTTAACACACATAAGGGAGGCGTATCTGGATGAGGATTCTGGTTTACGGTGCAGGCGTTTTGGGCTGCGAGCTGGCCCATGTGCTGATGCAGAACAAAAAGAACGTTGTCACGCTGCTTGCACGCGGAGAGTGGAAGGAAATGATCGACCAGAAGGGTTTGGTCATCCGCCACTGGGTGCAGCGCAAGACCACAACGGAACGGATCAAAACCGTGGACACTCTTGCCCCGGATGATTATTATGATCTCGTCTTTGTGGTCGTGCAGGCGGGCCAGCTGCCGGAAGTGCTTCCTGTGCTCAAGGCCAACAAGAGCCAGTATTTTGTGTTTGTGGGCAACAACCCGCAGGCAAAGCAGGTGCTGGAATTCATGCAGCGCCCGGCGGATAAGATCGCATTCGGCTTTCAGGGCACGGCAGGCCGCCGTGAACACGACCATGTGGTCAGTGTGTACGCCAGTGCTGGCATGACGGTGGGCGGTGCCACAACTCCGCTTTCTGGCACCTTCCGAACCCGGCTCAAGACCGCCTTTGACGGTGCAAAATACAAGCTGACCTTCTATGGCGATATGGATGAATGGCTCAAGTGCCATATTGCATTCGTTCTGCCGGCGTGCTATGTGTGCTATGCCTGCAACGGCGATCTGCACCGGGCCACCAAGCAGCAGCGCGGCGCCATTCTGGATGCCGCCTATGAAGCCTGCCTGATGCTCAAGGATGCGGGCATCCCGGTGAACGATGCCAACAACACCGATAATTTCCAGCCCGGCACATCGGCCCGCCGTAAGATGGAAGCGATGGTGTTTACCATGACAAAAACACCGCTGGGCAGATTGTGCGTTTCGGATCACGCCATGCACGCAGTGTCCGAAATGAAGTATCTGGACGAAGCGTTCGATGCTCTGCGCAGGCAGACCGGCACGGCAATGCCCATGTGGGAAAAGCTGCGCAATGAAATGCCATCGTGGGATAGCCTGCAGCAGAACCGGAAAGCAGCAAAATAAAACAAAAAAGAAGCAAAGGCACTGCCGCTCCTATTTTGGGTGCGGCAGTGCCTTTTTGTTTGGGTCTCATTTATTCCAGAAGTCCTGCAGGGCAGCGGCCAGTTCTTCGCAGCTGCGCAGATAGCGGATATGCCGCCAGTGAGGAGGGAACAGCCGGATGTATTCCTGCTGGGCAAACCGGTCGTCCAGCAAAAGCACCGCACCTCTGTCTTCCGGCGTGCGGATCACGCGCCCTGCGGCCTGCAGTACCTTGTTCATGCCGGGATAGCGGTAGGCATAATCAAATCCAAAGCCGTTCTGTGCGTCATAATAACGGCGCAGCATTTCCTGCTGCGGATTTACCTGCGGCAGGCCCACACCCACAATGGCGCACCCGATCAGGCGGCTGCCTGCAAGATCAACTCCCTCACCAAAGATGCCGCCCATCACGCCAAAACCCAGAAGTGTTTCGGCCGGGTCCGGCACAAACTGAGCCAGAAATTCAGCCCGAGCGGCATCATCCAGACGGCTTTCCTGCACAAGGGTGCGAATGCCCGGGTAACGTGCTGCAAAATCTTCGTGTACCTGCCGCAGATATGCGTAGCTTGGGAAAAAGGCAAAGTAGTTTCCCGTTCTGGCCTGCACCAGCCGGGCCAGTGCATCCGAAACTGCCTGCACGCTGGCTTCGCGGTCGCGGTAGCGGGTAGAGATATTCGGCAGGCAATACAGCCCCAGATTTTCAGCCGGGAAGGGACTGTCCAGTGCGACGGCACGTGCATCGCTGCAGCCCAGAACACTGCGGTAGAACGAGGGCGGAGCCAGTGTTGCACTGAACAGCGCTGCGCTGCGCCCTGCGGCAAGGCTGGCATCCACAAAAGGTGCCGGGTCCAGACACAGCAGCTGCAATTCAAGCTCTCTGCCGCGCGCGGTAAGCTGAGTGACAAAGTGGCTGTCGTATCGTTCGGCAGCACGGGCGATGTCCTGTACAGCAAAATAAAGCTCCAGCAACTGTGCGTGTGCTTCGGCATCCGGGTTCGCTTCCAGCCAGTCCTGCAAAGGTGCCTGTACGGCCCGCAGCGGACTGAGCAGGGCAGAGGGCGGCTCCTGCAAAAACACAGTACTGTCCTGTGCATACAGCGGTTCGGGCAGTTCCAGTGCGGGGACAGTGTTTTCAGGCAAAAGACTGGTCTGTGCCGGGTCTGCGGCATCGGTCTGGCTGCTGTGCCGGGGTGCAAGCTGTATGCAGGCTTTCCGGGCTTCCAGCAGGGCTTTGTCTGCTTTGGTCAGAGCGGTCTTTAAAGCACTTTTGCCCTTGCCCAATGCGCGTTTTGCCTCGGTCAGGCTGCTTTTACAAAAGCGTGCAGAATACATTGCTCTGGCTCTGTCGGGCAGATTATGTGCTTCATCGACCAAAAACAACCAGTCGCCGGAAGAATCAAAGAACCGCTTCAGGTGCACCACCGGATCGAACAGGTAATTGTAATCCCCAATGACCACATCGCACCACTCGCTCAGGTCTAGCCCCAGTTCAAAGGGACACACCGAAAAACGCTTTGCCGCCCCGGCCAGCGCTGCGCGGTCAAAGCTGCCGGTACCGTCCAGCAGAGCTGTCAGTGCATCCTTGATACGGTCGTAGTAGCCGTTGGCGTAGGGACAAAGCTCCGGCAGGCAGGCGGGATGCCCCTCTGCGTCCGGATGCAGGCAGACCTTTTCCTTGGCGGTCAGCGTCACACTGCGCAGGGCAAGCTCTGGCTGGGCCGTATGCAGCCGGGTCAAGGCATCCTCGGCGGCAGTCTGGGTCGTGTTGCGGGCCGTGAGATAGAACAGCTTTTCTCCGTTGCCTTCGCCCATGGCTTTCAGCGCGGGGAAAAGCGCGCTCATGGTCTTGCCAATGCCGGTAGGAGCCTGACAGAACAGCCGCGTACCGCCCTTGCAGTCGGCGGTCTTGCCAGCGCGGCAGGCGCGGTAGATCTCGCCCGCCATAGCCCGCTGTCCGGGCCGGTACTGCGCAAACGGGAACTGCAGTGCCGCAAGGCTCTGAGTACGCTTTACATCCCACTCTATCCGGCGCTGCGCCCACGGAGCATACTGGCACAATAATTTGTCAAGAAATTCATCCAGCTCCTGCTGCGTAAAGTGGCGGATAAAGCGGATGATCTGATCGGTGTCTATCTGATAATAAGTCAGCCGGACGTTCAGTTCCGGCAGGTTTTGCTGTGCGGCATAAATGGCACCGTACACCATGCCCTGCGCCCAGTGGCAGGGGTTCATATCCTCAGTGATCTCTTCCGGCGGCACAGCGGTGGTCTTGATCTCATCAATGACTACCGTGCCGGTCTCATCGGTAAAAATGCCGTCAGCCCGGCCCTCAAGGGTAAAAGTGATGTCCTCTGCCTGCCGCTCTACGGAGAGAAATACCTCAGCCTGATAGCCGTCTCCGGCAGCTTTTTGCAATTTGCGGTGGATGTGGGCACCTTCCAGTGCACGGTCAAACCCCGTAAACCGGCTGTCAATGCTGCCGGTCCGCAGCAGAAATTCCACCAGCTGCCGGATGGGCAGATGAACCGTTGCCAAAGCATTTCACCTCCGCTTTTGGGATACACGGACGAACCGGTAATTTCTCTTCAGACACGATTCGGGCCATTCCATCGCCCGCCCGATTGCCTCACGGCAACAGGGTCCCACCCCAGCGGACGGTCTTCAGAGAAACTCCCGGTTCGTCGACGTAAACTGATTATTTCAGACCGAACATCTCCATGCATTCTGCTGCCGCTTCATCCACTTTGCCAAAATCCACCGCTGCACGGTAATAGGTCTCCAACTCATCGTGGCAGCTCTTGGCCTGTGCCATCAGGGCACTGGCCTGTTCCAGCAGTTCGGCGGCAGCACGCTCGTTAAAGCGCAGCCGTGCCCGGTACGCTGCCAGATTTTCCCTGTCAAGGAAGCGGGTGCACCGCACAGCCTGCACACTGGGCAGATGCACCGGATGCCAGCGATTATCCGTCAGGAAGGCAAGCTTCAGCTCCGGGATCAGGATATGGTCGATCTTATCCTCCGGGTGCATGGCACATGGACAGGTAATAATGTGGTAGCCCCGCGTCAGGGCTTCGGCGCGAATCAGCTCCAGCAGCAGGCGGGACACCGCGCCGTAATCATCCCGGAACACGATAAACTTATCCGCCAATGCCTGTGCAGTGCCCTGATAAAACATTTCGCCCTTGGGGGTGACGGCGGAAAGCAGGCGCAGCTCTTCGCTGCCAATGCCTTCCGTGCGCGGCATCACCCGGGTGCACAGCCGTTTGACATAACGGCGCACCTTGTCAAAATTGGCGCTGCAGGCTTCGGCGCGGCGGCTGTCCAGCAAAAGGCTGCCT
>ENA-UEPS01001544-UEPS01001544.1-human-gut-metagenome-genome-assembly--contig:-NODE-1544-length-12043-cov-2.961808_pt1 | contig 12043 bp, 11 predicted proteins | sample MGYA00242904_ERZ507924 | MGnify/ENA primary metagenome ERZ507924 (study PRJEB26167, sample SAMN06115422) | human gut metagenome | host: Homo sapiens | place: China:Sichuan | collected 2014-10-16...
AACTGCGTTTTATATAAAAGTTCACGACACAGATAATGTGGCAATTATTGTTAATGATAATGGCCTGAAAGCAGGAACGCGTTTTCCGGATGGGCTGGAATTAATTGAACATATTCCCCAGGGGCATAAAGTCGCATTGCTGGACATTCCGGCTAATGGTGAAATTATTCGTTATGGCGAAGTGATTGGTTACGCCGTGCGTGCAATCCCACGCGGAAGCTGGATCGACGAATCAATGGTTGTACTACCGGAAGCGCCGCCGTTACACACGCTGCCACTGGCAACCAAAGTCCCGGAACCCTTACCGCCGCTGGAAGGATACACCTTTGAGGGCTATCGCAATGCCGATGGCAGCGTGGGCACCAAAAACCTGCTCGGCATCACCACCAGCGTCCACTGTGTGGCAGGCGTGGTGGACTATGTAGTAAAAATCATTGAACGCGATCTGCTACCGAAATACCCGAACGTCGATGGCGTGGTGGGGCTGAATCATCTGTACGGTTGTGGCGTGGCGATTAACGCTCCGGCGGCGGTGGTGCCCATTCGGACCATTCACAACATTTCGCTTAACCCAAACTTTGGCGGCGAGGTGATGGTGATTGGCCTGGGTTGCGAGAAATTACAGCCAGAACGCCTGCTGGTCGGCACGGATGATGTACAAGATATTCCGCTGGAGAACGCCAGTATTGTCAGCTTGCAGGATGAAAAGCATGTCGGTTTTCAGTCCATGGTCGAGGATATTTTGCAGGTCGCCGAACGCCATCTACAAAAACTGAATCAACGTCAGCGAGAAACCTGTCCGGCTTCAGAACTGGTTGTCGGCATGCAGTGCGGTGGCAGCGATGCGTTTTCTGGTGTAACGGCAAACCCGGCGGTTGGCTATGCGTCTGATCTACTGGTGCGCTGCGGCGCAACGGTGATGTTCTCAGAAGTCACGGAAGTGCGTGACGCGATCCATCTGCTGACACCACGCGCAGTGAACGAAGAGGTCGGCAAACGGCTGCTGGAGGAGATGGAGTGGTACGATAACTATCTCAATATGGGAAAAACCGACCGCAGCGCCAACCCTTCGCCGGGCAACAAGAAAGGCGGTCTGGCAAACGTGGTAGAGAAGGCACTCGGCTCCATTGCTAAATCGGGTAAAAGCGCAATTGTTGAAGTGCTGTCGCCCGGTCAACGCCCGACTAAACGCGGATTAATTTACGCCGCGACGCCAGCCAGCGATTTTGTCTGTGGCACGCAACAGGTGGCTTCGGGTATCACCGTGCAAGTGTTTACGACCGGTCGTGGTACGCCGTACGGCCTGATGGCGGTACCCGTCATTAAAATGGCGACCCGCACCGAGCTGGCGAACCGCTGGTTTGATTTAATGGATATTAACGCGGGCACTATCGCCACCGGCGAAGAAACCATTGAAGAGGTGGGCTGGAAGTTGTTCCACTTTATTCTCGACGTCGCCAGCGGGAAGAAGAAAACCTTCTCGGATCAATGGGGGCTGCATAACCAGCTGGCAGTGTTTAACCCGGCACCGGTGACCTGATTTCTTTTGGAACGTCCCTCGAAAAACATGGCCTTAGTGCCATGTTTTTATTGTTTAAAGCCCCCACGTCCATTAATAATGCATTTGCATTACCTTAGTTCAAGCTTATAATTTGAGCAGAAAACAGGCTGTAAAAGGACAGTGAATCATGCCCGCTAATGCTCGCTCTCACGCTGTACTGACCACTGAATCAAAGGTCACGATACGCGGACAAACAACTATCCCCGCGCCAGTGCGTGAGGCTTTAAAACTGAAGCCAGGCCAGGACAGCATTCATTACGAAATTCTGCCTGGTGGGCAAGTCTTTATGTGCCGACTGGGAGATGAACAGGAGGATCATACTATGAATGCATTTTTGCGTTTTCTGGATGCAGATATCCAGAACAACCCGCAAAAAACTCGTCCATTCAACATTCAACAAGGAAAGAAACTTGTCGCTGGCATGGACGTCAACATTGATGATGAGATTGGCGACGACGAATAATGGATTTTCCACAAAGGGTTAATGGTTGGGCGCTATATGCTCATCCCTGTTTTCAGGAAACCTACGACGCTTTAGTTGCCGAAGTCGAGACATTAAAGGGAAAAGATCCTGAAAATTATCAGAGAAAAGCCGCCACAAAGTTATTGGCGGTAGTCCATAAAGTGATTGAGGAGCATATCACGGTCAATCCATCATCACCGGCATTCCGTCATGGCAAGTCGTTAGGCTCTGGGAAAAATAAAGACTGGTCACGGGTAAAATTTGGTGCTGGTCGTTATCGTCTCTTCTTTCGTTATAGTGAAAAAGAGAAAGTCATCATTCTGGGATGGATGAACGATGAAAACACGCTGCGCACCTACGGTAAAAAAACAGATGCCTATACCGTATTCAGTAAAATGTTAAAAAGAGGACATCCTCCTGCCGACTGGGAAAGCCTCACCCAAGAGACAGAAGAAAACCATTGATGGTGTTCACAATGCCCGCCGAACGCATTCGTGTTGACCAGCGGGCACCCTTTCTCACTCCCCGACCAGAATCACTTCAACCCCAGCCTTTCGCAGTCCTTCCAGACTATCCGCAGGAATGCCTTCATCAACAATGATCATGTCGATACGTTGAGTATCAATGATCTTATGTAAACTGGAACGATTGAACTTACTGGAATCGGTGACTACGATGATCCGTTCCGCAACTTCGCACATCCGGCGGTTTAAACGGGCTTCATCTTCATTATGCGTGCTGACGCCGCGCTCCAGATCGATCGCATCTACACCAAGAAACAGCATATCGAAGTGGTAATTTTGCAGCGATTGTTCAGCCTGATCGCCGTAAAAAGATTGCGACTGACGGCGCAAATGCCCGCCGGTCATCAGCAGCTCAACGCCTTCCGCTTCCAGCAACGCATTAGCCACGTTCATACCGTTGGTCATCGCAATTACGTCAGTGTGCTTGCGCATCAGACGAGCAATCTCAAAAGTGGTGGTCCCGGAATCGAGGATCACCCGATGACCTGGCTGAATCAACTCAACGGCAGCTTTCGCAACGCTGCGTTTCATCGCGGTGTTCAGTGCGCTTTTATCTTCCACTGATGGCTCGACTGACGGCGTCGTGCTATCGCAGATCAACGCGCCACCATAGGCACGCACAGCGATCCCCTGCTTTTCCAGAAACGCCAGATCGTTGCGGATCGTCACAGTAGATACGCCATACAATGCCGACAGATCGTTAACCTGCACACTCCCTTGCTGTCGCAGACGCTGAATGATCTGTTCTCGTCGCTCGCTGGTGCCAGTCACTCGCTTCTCACCTTAAGCGTCTGTATTACTCATAGTAAGTCCTTTCGTAAAACTTTCGTTTCATTTCGTTTTGCCTATTAACGCCTTTCTATTAAGCAAATGCAAGCCCACCTTGCCCATTGACGCAAGCTACTCTCGTTTCAGTGACTTTCATTATGTTTCTTTTGTGAATCAGATCAGAAAACTATTATCTTTCGTTTTATTTTTATCTCAACATGACTCAGAATCAACTGAAACAAAACGAAAGATTAATATCGCAATAATCTGAACTGGAGAGGAAAGTGAAACATCTAACAGAAATGGTGAGACAGCACAAAGCGGGCAAAACAAATGCAATTTATGCCGTTTGTTCCGCACATCCGCTGGTGCTGGAGGCTGCAATCCGCTACGCCAGTGCAAACCAAACGCCGTTACTGATTGAAGCAACCTCCAATCAGGTAGACCAGTTCGGCGGTTATACCGGAATGACGCCCGCCGATTTTCGCGGCTTTGTTTGTCAGCTCGCCGACTCGTTGAATTTCCCGCAGGATGCGTTGATTCTGGGTGGTGACCATCTGGGGCCAAACCGCTGGCAAAACCTGCCGGCCGCTCAGGCAATGGCCAATGCCGATGATTTGATTAAAAGCTACGTTGCGGCAGGATTCAAAAAAATCCACCTTGATTGCAGCATGTCCTGTCAGGACGATCCGATTCCCTTAACTGATGACATCGTGGCTGAACGCGCCGCCCGTCTGGCGAAAGTGGCGGAAGAAACCTGTCGCGAACACTTTGGCGAAGCCGATTTGGAGTATGTCATTGGTACCGAAGTGCCGGTACCTGGCGGCGCGCATGAAACCTTAAGCGAGCTGGCGGTCACCACGCCGGATGCCGCCCGCGCCACGCTGGAAGCCCATCGTCACGCCTTTGAAAAGCAAGGTTTGAATGCCATCTGGCCACGCATCATTGCCCTGGTGGTTCAACCCGGCGTCGAATTCGATCACACCAACGTTATTGATTATCAGCCCGCCAAAGCGAGCGCCTTAAGCCAGATGGTCGAAAACTACGAAACGCTGATTTTCGAAGCGCACTCTACCGATTATCAAACGCCGCAATCGCTGCGCCAGCTGGTGATTGACCACTTTGCCATTCTGAAAGTTGGCCCAGCGCTGACCTTCGCCCTGCGTGAAGCTCTGTTCTCTCTGGCGGCGATTGAAGAAGAACTGGTGCCAGCGAAAGCCTGTTCTGGTCTGCGTCAGGTGCTGGAAGACGTGATGCTCGACCGCCCGGAATACTGGCAAAGCCACTACCACGGTGACGGCAACGCGCGTCGTCTGGCGCGTGGTTATAGCTACTCGGATCGCGTGCGCTATTACTGGCCGGACAGCCAGATTGATGACGCTTTCGCCTATCTGGTTCGTAATCTGGCGGATTCACCAATTCCGCTGCCGCTGATCAGCCAGTATCTGCCGCTGCAGTACGTGAAAGTTCGCTCCGGCGAGCTGCAGCCAACGCCACGGGAACTCATTATCAACCATATTCAGGACATCCTGGCGCAGTACCACACAGCCTGTGAAGGCCAATAAGCAAAACAAAGAGGAACACGCTATGCCAAATATTGTTTTAAGCCGGATTGATGAACGCTTGATTCACGGTCAGGTCGGCGTTCAATGGGTCGGATTTGCGGGGGCAAATCTGGTGCTGGTAGCCAACGATGAGGTTGCCGAAGATCCGGTACAACAAAACCTGATGGAAATGGTACTGGCAGAAGGGATCGCCGTACGTTTCTGGACGCTGCAAAAAGTTATCGACAACATTCATCGCGCCGCCGATCGACAGAAAATCCTGCTGGTTTGTAAAACACCCGCCGATTTCCTGACGCTGGTGAAAGGTGGCGTTCCGGTGAATCGCATTAACGTTGGCAATATGCACTACGCCAATGGCAAACAACAAATCGCCAAAACGGTTTCTGTGGATGCGGGCGATATCGCAGCATTTAACGACCTGAAAGCCGCTGGGGTGGAATGCTTCGTTCAGGGCGTCCCGACAGAGCCTGCTGTGGACCTCTTTAAATTACTTTGAGGGATTCATCATGGAAATCAGCCTGTTGCAGGCATTTGCGTTGGGCATTATCGCCTTTATCGCTGGCCTGGATATGTTTAACGGCCTAACACATATGCACCGCCCGGTGGTCCTCGGCCCGTTGGTCGGGCTGGTACTTGGCGATCTGCATACCGGAATTTTAACCGGCGGTACGCTGGAACTGGTGTGGATGGGGCTGGCCCCGCTGGCGGGCGCACAGCCGCCTAACGTGATTATCGGTACTATCGTCGGCACGGCGTTTGCCATTACTACTGGCGTGAAACCCGATGTCGCAGTCGGTGTCGCCGTACCTTTCGCTGTCGCAGTACAGATGGGGATTACCTTCCTGTTCTCGGTGATGTCCGGCGTGATGTCTCGCTGCGACCGGATGGCGGAGAACGCCGATACTCGCGGCATTGAACGCGTGAACTATCTGGCACTGCTGGCACTCGGCACTTTCTATTTTCTCTGCGCTTTCCTGCCTATCTACTTCGGCGCGGAACATGCAAAAACCATCATTGATGTCCTGCCGCAACGATTAATCGACGGCCTCGGCGTCGCGGGCGGCATCATGCCAGCAATCGGTTTTGCCGTGCTGCTGAAAATCATGATGAAAAACGTCTACATCCCCTACTTCATCCTGGGCTTTGTTGCCGCAGCCTGGCTCAAGTTACCGGTGCTGGCTATTGCTGCCGCTGCGCTGGCGATGGCGCTGATCGACCTGCTGCGTAAATCTCCTGAACCGACTCAACCTGCGGCACAGAAAGAGGAATTTGAAGATGGCATCTAATCAAACCACCCTGCCGAACGTCAGTGAAAACGAAGAAACATTGCTGACTGGCGTCAATGAAAACGTGTATGAAGATCAGAGCATTGGCGCGGAGCTGACGAAAAAAGATATCAACCGCGTCGCCTGGCGTTCCATGCTGTTACAAGCGTCTTTTAACTACGAACGTATGCAGGCTTCTGGCTGGTTGTACGGTCTGCTGCCTGCTCTGAAAAAGATCCACACTAATAAACGCGACCTGGCGCGCGCCATGAAGGGGCATATGGGTTTCTTCAATACCCATCCGTTTCTGGTGACATTTGTTATCGGCATTATCCTTGCGATGGAGCGTTCTAAGCAGGACGTTAACAGTATTCAGAGCACCAAAATTGCCGTCGGTGCGCCGCTCGGCGGGATTGGCGATGCAATGTTCTGGCTAACGCTACTGCCGATTTGTGGCGGGATTGGAGCCAGTCTGGCATTGCAAGGCTCCATTCTTGGCGCAGTCGTCTTTATTGTGCTGTTCAACGTGGTACACCTGGGGCTGCGTTTTGGTCTGGCGCATTATGCTTACCGCATGGGCGTGGCGGCGATTCCACTGATTAAAGCGAATACCAAAAAAGTCGGCCATGCTGCGTCTATCGTTGGGATGACGGTAATCGGTGCGCTGGTGGCAACCTATGTTCGTTTAAGCACCACGCTGGAAATCACGGCGGGCGACGCAGTGGTTAAGTTACAGGCTGATGTTATCGACAAACTGATGCCGGCCTTCTTACCGTTGGTCTACACCCTGACCATGTTTTGGTTGGTACGCCGCGGCTGGAGTCCGCTGCGTCTGATTGCAGTTACCGTGGTTCTCGGCATCGTCGGTAAATTCTGCCATTTCCTTTAAATACAATGAGGTATTAGATGTTAAGTATTATTTTGACAGGGCATGGCGGGTTTGCCAGCGGCATGGAAAAAGCAATGAAGCAAATTCTCGGTGAGCAATCGCAGTTTATCGCCATCGATTTTCCGGAAACCTCAAGCACCGCGCTGCTTACATCGCAGCTTGAAGAGGCCATCGCCCAACTGGATTGTGAAGACGGCATTGTTTTTCTGACGGATTTGCTGGGCGGCACGCCGTTTCGCGTAGCTTCAACGCTGGCGATGCAAAAACCGGGCTGTGAAGTGATCACCGGCACCAATTTGCAACTGCTACTGGAGATGGTGCTGGAGCGCGAAGGGTTAAGCGGTGAAGAATTCCGTGTACAGGCGCTGGAGTGTGGACACCGAGGGCTGACCAGTCTGGTGGACGAGTTAGGCCGCTGCCATGAAGAATGTCCGGTCGAGGAAGGAATATGACACACGTTCTGCGCGCCAGAAGGCTGCTGACTGAAGAGGGATGGCTCGATGACCATCAGTTGCGTATTGCTGACGGTGTCATCGCAGCAATCGAACCGATTCCAGTGGGCGTGACTGAACGCGATGCGGAACTGCTCTGCCCCGCTTACATCGACACCCATGTACACGGTGGTGCGGGCGTTGATGTAATGGATGACGCGCCGGATGTACTCGACAAGCTGGCAATGCACAAGGCACGCGAAGGTGTCGGCAGTTGGTTACCGACCACCGTAACCGCGCCGCTTAATACCATTCATGCGGCGCTGAAACGTATTGCTCAACGTTGCCAACGCGGCGGACCTGGTGCGCAAGTGCTGGGGAGTTATCTCGAAGGACCGTACTTCACGCCGCAGAATAAAGGCGCGCATCCGCCGGAGTTGTTTCGCGAGCTTGAAATTGCCGAGCTGGATCAGTTGATTGCCGTTTCTCAGCACACCTTACGTGTGGTAGCGCTGGCACCGGAAAAAGAAGGGGCATTGCAGGCCATCCGCCATCTTAAACAGCAAAACGTAAGGGTGATGCTGGGGCATAGCGCGGCGACCTGGCAACAAACCCGCGCCGCGTTTGATGCTGGTGCCGACGGCCTGGTGCATTGCTATAACGGGATGACAGGTTTACATCACCGCGAACCGGGAATGGTTGGCGCGGGATTAACGGACAAGCGCGCCTGGCTGGAACTGATAGCCGATGGTCATCATGTGCATCCGGCGGCAATGTCGCTGTGTTGTTGCTGTGCGAAAGAGAGAATCGTACTGATCACCGACGCGATGCAGGCAGCTGGGATGCCGGATGGTCGCTATACGTTATGTGGTGAAGAAGTGCAGATGCACGGTGGCGTTGTCCGTACCGCGTCCGGTGGGCTGGCGGGCAGTACGCTGTCTGTTGATGCGGCAGTGCGCAACATGGTCGAGTTGACGGGCGTAACGCCTGCGGAAGCCATTCATATGGCATCGCTGCATCCGGCGCGAATGCTGGGTGTTGATGGTGTTCTGGGATCGCTTAAACCGGGCAAACGCGCCAGCGTCGTTGCGCTGGATAGCGGGCTACATGTGCAACAAATCTGGATTCAGAGTCAATTAGCTTCGTTTTGAAATTTTGCTCCTTTATTGGGCCTTCACTTCCCCCGTAAGGCCTTTCTTTTTCTTTCGTTTTGATCTGTGCAGCGGTGTCGGATGCGACGCTAACGCGTCTTATGCGACCTACGGTACGCCGCATCCAGCAATCGGTGAACATAGCGACGTCATTACGCAATTCTTTAATCTTCCCTTGTCTTTTCTTTCAACGATCACAGATTTCGTTTTATTTCCTTTTTCTCCATTGAACTTTCGGTTTCTTTTCTATAGATTTTAATCAACGAAAGACATCACCAAGTGAAATGAAACGAAAGGCAAGTGAAAGCGACAACGCCCGACGTCAAGTTCATCAGACTAAGGATTGAGTTATGCCAAAAAATTACACCCCTGCTGCCGCCGCAACCGGTACATGGACTGAAGAAGAGATCCGCCATCAGCCTCGCGCATGGATCCGTTCACTCACCAACATCGACGCGCTACGTTCCGCGCTCAATAACTTCCTTGAACCGTTACTGCGCAAAGAGAATCTGCGGATCATCCTGACCGGAGCCGGAACCTCGGCATTTATCGGTGACATCATCGCGCCGTGGCTCGCCAGCCATACCGGTAAAAACTTCAGCGCCGTACCGACCACCGATCTGGTCACTAATCCGATGGACTACCTGAACCCAGCCCATCCGCTGCTGTTGATCTCCTTCGGTCGATCCGGCAACAGCCCGGAAAGCGTCGCAGCCGTGGAACTGGCAAATCAATTTGTACCGGAATGCTATCACCTGCCGATCACCTGCAACGAAGCGGGCGCTCTTTACCAAAACGCGATCAACAGCGATAACGCGTTTGCCCTGCTGATGCCCGCAGAAACGCACGATCGCGGCTTTGCGATGACCAGCAGCATTACCACCATGATGGCCAGCTGCCTCGCGGTTTTCGCACCTGAGACGATCAACAGCCAAACCTTCCGCGACGTGGCGGATCGTTGCCAGGCGATCCTGACCTCACTGGGCGATTTCAGCGAAGGTGTGTTTGGTTACGCACCGTGGAAACGGATCGTTTATCTCGGTAGCGGTGGCTTACAGGGCGCAGCACGCGAGTCGGCGCTGAAAGTGCTGGAACTGACGGCGGGTAAACTGGCGGCCTTTTATGATTCTCCAACCGGATTCCGTCATGGACCAAAATCGCTGGTCGATGACGAAACGCTGGTGGTGGTATTTGTCTCCAGCCACCCTTACACCCGTCAGTATGATCTTGATCTGCTGGCTGAACTTCGCCGTGACAACCAGGCAATGCGTGTAATCGCCATCGCCGCGGAAAGCAGCGACATCGTCGCTGCCGGTCCACATATCATCCTGCCACCGTCACGTCACTTTATCGACGTTGAGCAGGCATTTTGCTTCCTGATGTACGCCCAGACGTTTGCACTGATGCAGTCGCTGCACATGGGCAATACGCCGGATACCCCATCAGCCAGTGGCACCGTTAACCGCGTGGTGCAAGGCGTAATCATTCATCCGTGGCAGGCATAAGAGGATCGCATTATGAGCATTATCTCCACTAAATATCTGTTACAGGACGCCCAGGCCAATGGCTACGCGGTGCCTGCTTTTAACATTCATAACGCCGAGACGATCCAGGCGATCCTCGAAGTGTGCAGTGAAATGCGATCGCCGGTGATCCTCGCCGGAACGCCGGGGACCTTTAAACATATCGCGCTGGAAGAGATCTACGCCCTGTGTAGCGCCTATTCCACAACCTACAACATGCCACTGGCGCTGCATCTCGACCACCACGAATCGCTGGATGATATTCGCCGTAAAGTCCACGCAGGTGTGCGCAGTGCGATGATCGACGGCAGCCACTTCCCGTTTGCCGAGAACGTGAAGCTGGTGAAATCGGTTGTTGACTTCTGCCACTCACAAGATTGCAGCGTGGAAGCAGAACTGGGCCGCCTGGGCGGTGTTGAAGATGACATGAGCGTTGACGCCGAAAGTGCATTCCTGACCGATCCACAAGAAGCTAAACGCTTTGTCGAACTGACTGGCGTCGACAGCCTGGCGGTAGCGATTGGTACGGCGCACGGCTTATACAGCAAAACGCCGAAGATTGATTTCCAGCGGCTGGCGGAAATTCGTGAAGTGGTGGATGTTCCTCTGGTGCTGCATGGTGCCAGCGATGTTCCGGATGAATTTGTCCGTCGCACTATTGAACTTGGCGTCACAAAAGTGAACGTTGCCACAGAATTAAAAATAGCCTTCGCTGGCGCGGTTAAAGCCTGGTTTGCGGAAAATCCGCAGGGTAATGATCCTCGTTATTATATGCGCGTCGGAATGGATGCGATGAAAGAAGTTGTCAGAAATAAAATTAATGTCTGTGGTTCAGCGAATCGAATTTCAGCATAATCATTAGTTTTTTATGATTTATCCCAATGTACTTCCCGATTAATATCGGGGAGTGCCTTAATGGAAAAGGAGATAACTAAACCTTAATAAATACATCAGTACAATATCGCAACAATAATATATTTAAAAAAATTATATACTAAGTCCATAGCATTAGGAATCCATGAACTTAGCATTTTTAATCATTACTGACGGCAAGGATCAGTAATACTACAAACTTCAACGTAATTTGTGGCTGGACCACAGTAATACTTTTTAGCATTAAATTCTTGTACTACAGTTTCAGTAGTGGTTGTTGATGAACCAGATGAAGAGTTTGAGCCCCATGAATGATCACCTCCAATAGAACCACCTATGATTCCATTACCTGCACTAATACCACCATTGATATTAGTATCGGTTCTAGTACCCGTTGTGACAGATGAAGAACTCGAGGTGGTGGTGGTTTTTGTGCATTTCACATCTGTCTCTAATTGTTTTCCCATGTTAGTTGTAGTTCCGGATGTCGTCCCCGTCTGCGCCATCACCTGCGGATGCAGTGATATCTCCATTACTCCGAACTCATTAAGCGCGTCATGCACGTTTAAGATTGTTCCTACCATTAGTAAAGCCATTCCGGCTAATACTACGATTTTGTTCTTTTTCATTGTTTCTCGTGTTTAAAATTAATACTAAGGTTAGTTTCTCTTTTCTTTAAAACTTCTTTAAAGTGCTCTTTCAAAGTATCTGAGTTCTTCCATGCAGGAGCATAATCGGCAGTGTAAATGCATAGGTATGAGCAATATAGGAATCCGGCATATAGAATCCACTTTCTTTGGCGTTCGTATAGATGATATGACAATATGGAAAGCCCAATTGCAAACGCAATATACGGTATATACAGATAGCGGTCAGCTGCAACAACGTAGCGGGGTAGCGGAATCACATGAAGCACCGGCAACAGATGTAATATGAAAAACAGCGTGCAAAAGACCAATAATGGCTTTCTGCGGTTCAGGTATATCACATATCCTATGAATAGGATAACAAAGGGGTAAATCCATAAAGC
>ENA-UEPS01001547-UEPS01001547.1-human-gut-metagenome-genome-assembly--contig:-NODE-1547-length-12030-cov-8.764327_pt1 | contig 12030 bp, 7 predicted proteins | sample MGYA00242904_ERZ507924 | MGnify/ENA primary metagenome ERZ507924 (study PRJEB26167, sample SAMN06115422) | human gut metagenome | host: Homo sapiens | place: China:Sichuan | collected 2014-10-16...
TTCTTTTTTCAAGTTGCAAACTTAAATCCTGCATTTTCTGGCAAATTATTGCGATTAATAAAAAAGAACCGTTAATTTTGTGGCATCATTTTTATTTGAAAAGAATGACTGATGACTCTTTATTTTTAATCGATGTCGATAAGATACTTCGGACGAAAGCTCCGAAGCAATATAAGTACATCCCTAAGTTTGTGGTTTCTTATCTGAAGAAAATAGTTCATCAGGACGAGATTAATGTGTTCCTGAATGAATCGAAAGATAAACTGGGAGTGGATTTCCTTGAAGCATGCATGGAGTTCCTTGATGCGAAAGTGGAGGTGAAAGGTATAGAGAACCTGCCGAAAGAAGGATTGTATACCTTTGTGTCCAATCACCCGCTGGGAGGACAGGATGGAGTGGCTCTAGGCTATGTGCTGGGGCGCCATTATGACGGGAAAGTAAAGTATCTGGTGAATGACCTGCTGATGAACCTTCGCGGTTTGGCCCCACTTTGTGTTCCTATCAATAAGACAGGAAAGCAGGCAAAGGACTTTCCCAAGATGGTGGAAGCCGGGTTCCAGTCCGACGACCAGATGATCATGTTTCCTGCGGGACTTTGCTCGCGGCGTCAGAACGGAGTGATCCGTGATCTGGAATGGAAGAAGACATTCATTATAAAAAGCATACAGGCGAAGCGGGACGTAGTTCCCGTTCATTTTGGTGGCAGAAACTCTGATTTCTTCTACAATCTGGCGAATGTTTGTAAGGCACTGGGTATTAAATTCAATATTGCTATGCTGTATCTGGCGGACGAGATGTTTAAGAACCGCCACAAAACCTTTACTGTCACTTTTGGAAAACCGATTCCCTGGCAGACTTTCGATAAATCGAAGACTCCTGCGCAGTGGGCGGAGTATGTGAAGGACATTGTATATAAACTGTAACTGATAGAACACTATAACAAGAATATGGAAGAGATTATTAAACCGGTGAGCAAAGAACTGCTGAAAGCAGAGTTGACGGAAGATAGACGCTTGCGAATGACCAATAAAAGTAATAATCAGATTTATATTATTACCCATCAGAATGCACCTAATGTGATGCGTGAAATTGGTCGTTTAAGAGAAATTGCCTTTCGTGCTGCGGGTGGAGGAACGGGCCTGTCGATGGATATCGACGAATACGACACGATGGAACACCCATATAAGCAGTTGATCGTATGGAATCCGGAGGCGGAAGAAATATTAGGTGGTTACCGGTATTTGCTTGGAACGGATGTGCGCTTTGACGAAGCGGGGGCTCCGATTCTGGCTACTTCTCACATGTTTCATTTCTCGGATGCGTTTATAAAGGAATATCTGCCTCAGACCATTGAGTTGGGACGCTCTTTTGTGACGCTGGAATATCAGTCTACACGTGCCGGCAGTAAAGGTCTGTTTGCGTTGGATAATCTGTGGGACGGATTGGGAGCGCTGACAGTGGTGATGCCGAATGTGAAGTACTTCTTTGGCAAGGTGACTATGTATCCCAGCTATCATCGTCGTGGACGCGACATGATTCTGTACTTCCTTAAGAAGCATTTTAATGATCGGGAAGAGCTGGTAACACCGATGGAACCGCTGATTCTGGAAACTTCCGACGAGGAACTGAGAACGTTGTTCTGCAAGGATACCTTTAAAGAGGATTATAAGATATTGAATACGGAGATTCGCAAGCTGGGTTATAATATCCCGCCGCTGGTCAATGCCTATATGAGTTTAAGCCCTACCATGCGTATGTTCGGGACGGCTATCAACTATGAGTTTGGTGACGTGGAAGAGACCGGTATCCTGATTGCTGTAGATGAAATCCTTGAAGACAAGCGAATCCGGCACATCCAGACGTTTATAGAAAGTCATCCGGATGCGCTGAAAATGCCTTGTGAGAGCGAAGGGGTGTTTACTCCTAAGGTAGTTACACCGCAGGAAGGCTGTTGCCATTAATTTTCCGGTAAAGATCGAGTGCGAAGACATCGGTCATTCCAGATATATAATCAAGTACCGCCTGTATTCTTTCGTAGAGTACGGGCGATTTTATATTGTATTGGTCGGAAACACGGTTGGTTAAAAGCTCGGAGTAAGCTTTTTCTTTTCCCGGTAAGGTGACGGCATCTACCATCAATTCCAGCAAAGTGCTGATGATACGGAAGCCTGCCAGCTCGATGTCCAGTACATCTTGCGAACGATAAATTCTTTTCAGTGATATTTCCGCACAATGATTGTAAGCGGCTGCCGGACCTTCGGCGATGTGCTTGATGAGCGCTCCTTCGAAAGTTCCTGCCAGTATTTCCTGCTCGTGTTCTAGAAAGACACGGGTGCACTCGCGTACTAACAGACCGATAACAGAAGAACGCAGATAGGCTATCTGTTCATTGATATCATTGACTATTTGGAAAGTACTTCGGAGACGGGATTGCCGGTCTTCGGAGAAAAACGCCATCAACAGTTCCTTGGTCTCGTCTGTAGTGATAATCTTTAGTTTATGGGCGTCTTCGATATCCATCATCTGATAACAGATGTCATCTGCTGCTTCTACCAGATACACTAGCGGGTGTCGCGCATACTTTAACGGTTGTTCGCTAAGCTGGATGAGTCCCAGCTCGGTTGCGATTTTGCGGTAGCTTTCTTCCTCACTGACAAAGAAGCCGAACTTGGATTTTTTGCCTGCAAGGCTCGATGAAAAGGGGTATTTTACGATGGAGGCAAGCGTTGAATATGTTAAGACGAATCCTCCTCTGCGGCGTCCTTCGAACTGGTGAGTGAGGATGCGGAAAGCGTTCGCATTTCCTTCGAAATGTGTCAAATCTTCCCATTCCATCGGAGAAAGTTGCTCTCCGTCCGGCTGCTTTTCCTGTAGCCTTTGTCCTTTTCCTTCTGAAAAGAACGTAGAGATAGCCCGTTCGCCGGAATGCCCGAAAGGCGGATTGCCTAAGTCATGTGCCAGGCAGGCGGCCGATACGATTGAGCCGATTTCCGGCAGGAAGGAACTTTCCAGTTCCGGTTGGCGTTCCAGGATTGCTTTGGCTACATCGTTGCCCAAAGACCGTCCTACGCAAGATACTTCGAGGCTGTGCGTCAGTCGGTTGTGTACGAAAATACTACCGGGCAGCGGGAATACCTGTGTTTTGTTCTGCAGGCGGCGGAACGGTGCGGAAAATATGAGGCGGTCATAGTCCCGTTGGAACTCGGAACGGTTCTCTTGCCGTTCTTCGTGAAACTCTTCCATTCCGAAGCGTTTGGCTGATATTAGTTGCTTCCAATTCATCATTTTATTTACTATTTGGCTGATTACAGTTTGCAAAATGGTTGTTACCACATTATTTAACTGCAAACTTAACTAATTTTCAGTTCAAAATGTGTATTTTCGCCCGTTAAATAGTAAATGTGCATTTATGAACGTTCAAGTTATCAATAAATCGAAGCATCCGCTTCCGGCTTACGCCACTGAGTTATCTGCAGGAATGGATATCCGTGCTAATCTTTCTGAACCTATCACATTGGCGCCATTGCAGCGTTGCCTGGTGCCGACAGGAATCTATATTGCTCTTCCACAAGGATTTGAAGCTCAGGTTCGTCCCCGTAGCGGACTGGCCATTAAAAAGGGTATTACCGTGCTCAACTCTCCGGGAACGATTGATGCGGACTATCGTGGAGAAGTCTGCATTATTCTGGTCAACCTTTCCTCCGAACCTTTTGTGATCGAGGACGGGGAACGTATCGCCCAGATGGTGATCGCAAGACATGAGCAGGCGGTATGGCAGGAAGTGGAAGTGCTGGATGAAACAGAACGCGGAGCAGGGGGCTTCGGACATACAGGACGAGGATAAGTACCATAAAAAGAGAAAATGAACAAGAAAAATAGTATATGGCTTTTGGTTGCTGTATGGACATTGGTTTCGTGCGGAACGGTGAAAAGTACAAGGGAAAAGCCAGCTGTCGCTTTGGCGCAGTCTTCATTAACGCCCGAACAGCAGCGGAAATATGATTATTTCTTTCTGGAAGCTATGCGCCTGAAAGAAAAGAAGGATTATGCGTCCGCTTTCGGATTATTGCAGCATTGTCTGGATATTCATCCGAATGCGGCTTCTGCGCTTTATGAGGTTTCGCAGTATTATATGTTCCTTCGTCAGGTGCCGCAAGGGCAAGAAGCGCTGGAAAAGGCTGTGGCGAATGCGCCGGATAACTACTGGTATAGTCAGGGACTGGCATCTTTGTATCAGCAACAGAACGAACTGGATAAGGCTGTCACCCTGCTGGAACAGATGGTGGTACGTTTTCCTGCCAAGCAGGACCCGCTTTTCAACCTTTTGGACCTGTATGGCCGACAAGAAAAGTATGATGAAGTCATCTCTACTTTAAACCGTCTGGAAAAGCGTATGGGTAAGAATGAACAGTTGTCCATGGAGAAGTTTCGTATCTACCTCCAGATGAAGGATGACAAGAAAGCATTTCAGGAAATAGAAAGTCTGGTGCAGGAATATCCGATGGACATGCGTTATCAAGTCATCTTGGGAGACGTATATCTTCAGAATGGCAAGAAACAGGAGGCTTATGACGTTTATCAGAAGGTGCTGGCGGCGGAACCCGATAATCCGATGGCTATCTTCTCGATGGCTTCTTACTATAAACAGACAGGGCAGGAAGAACTCTACCAACAGCAGTTGGATACACTGTTGCTGAATAAGAAGGTGACTCCTGATACCAAAGTGGGCGTCATGCGTCAGATGATTGTGGAAAATGAACAGGCCGATAAGGACAGTACGCAGATCATCGCTTTGTTTGACCGGATCATGAAGCAGGAACAGGATGATCCTCAGATTCCGATGCTTTATGCGCAATATCTGTTGTCCAAGAATATGGAGTCGGAGTCAGTCCCCGTCTTGGAACAGGTGGTTGACCTGGACCCTACCAATAAAGCTGCCCGTATGATGCTGATCGGTGCTGCGGTAAAAAAAGAAGATTATAAGCAGATTATCAAAGTCTGCGAGCCGGGTATTGAAGCGACTCCGGATGCGCTGGAATTTTATTATTATCTGGCTGTTGCCTATAATCAGGCGGAGAAACCGGATAGTGTGATAAGCATCTGCAAGAGAGCGCTGGAACATACGACGGCTGACAGTAAGAAAGAAATCGTCTCGGATTTCTACTCTATTCTGGGAGATATGTATCATACGCAGAAGCAGATGAAGGAGGCTTATGCTGCCTATGACTCGGCGCTGGTCTACAATCCGTCCAACATTGGCGCACTGAACAACTATGCCTATTACCTGTCAGTAGAGCGTCGTGATCTGGATAAAGCGGAAGAAATGAGCTATAAGACCGTAAAGGCAGAGCCAAACAATGCCACTTATCTGGATACGTATGCCTGGATTCTCTTTGAAAAGGGGAACTATGCAGAAGCTCGCATTTACATCGATAACGCCATGAAAAGTGAGGGCGGCGATAAGAGTGACGTGATTGTAGAACATTGCGGAGATATCTATTATATGACCGGAGATGTGGACGGCGCGCTTACCTACTGGAAGAAAGCACTGGAAATGGGCAGTGAGTCGAAAACATTGAAACAGAAAATAGAAAAGAAAAAATACATTGCAGAATGAAAAGAATCGCTTATTTTTTGTTGATTGCAGTCGTATTGGTAGGTTGTAAGAGTTCAAAGCGTCTGACGGCGACAAAGGTGCCGGAAGTTACTGCTTCCGAAGCAGCTATTCCCAGCTATCTGGCTTCCAGACTTCAGCTGACGATTCCGGGTAAAGGCGGAAGTATGTCAGTGGGCGGTACCATGAAGATGAAGAGCCGTGAACGGGTACAGATTTCCTTGCTGATGCCTATTCTCCGTACGGAATTGGCACGCATCGAGGTGACTCCTACTGAAGTATTATTCGTCGACCGGATGAACAAGCGGTTTGTACGCGCAACCAAAAATGAATTGAAAGAAATATTATCGAAGAACGTAGAGTTCTCCCAATTGGAGAAATTGCTGACTGACGCTTCTAAACCCGGAGGAAAGACTGAACTATCCGGGAAAGACCTGGGAATCCCCAAACTGGAGAAAGCGAAAGTACAACTTTATGATTTTTCGACCAAAGAACTTTCAATCACTCCGACAGAAGTTACTTCCAGATACCGTCAGGTCTCTTTGGAAGAATTAATGAAAATGCTGGTAGCTTTATTATGATAAAACGTCTCTTTGTAATTCTGGTAAGCAGCCTTTGGCTGGCAATTCCGCTTTCTGCTCAATCGAACAAGCTGATTCGTGAGCTGGAAGGTAAGCGCGGTGCTTTGCAGAAGCAGATCGCCGAGACGGAGTCGATTTTACAGAATACAAAGAAGGACGTAGGCAGTCAGTTGAACGGACTGGCGGCACTGACGGGACAGATTGAAGAACGAAAACGGTATATCCTTGCGATCAATAACGATGTGGAGACTATCGAACGCGAATTAGTGTCATTGAACCGCCAGCTGAATAGTCTTGAAAAAGACCTGAAAGAGAAAAAGAAGAAGTACGAAGCATCTGTCCAGTACCTCTATAAGAATAAATCGATTGAAGAGAAACTGATGTTTATCTTCTCCGCCAAGAACCTGGGACAAACGTATCGTCGTATGCGTTATGTGCGTGAATATGCCACCTACCAGCGTCTGCAGGGAGAGGAAATATTAAAGAAGCAGGAGCAGATACGGAAGAAAAAAGCAGAACGCCAGCAAGTGAAAGCCGCCAAAGAGGGACTGCTGAAAGAACGTGAGAACGAAAAGGCGAAACTGGAAGCTCAGGAGAAAGAGAAGCGCACACTGGTGGCTAATCTGCAAAAGAAACAGAAAGGTCTGCAAAGCGAAGTGAACAAGAAGAGACGGGAAGCCAATCAACTGAATGCCCGTATCGACCGGTTGATCGCAGAAGAAATAGAACGCGCCCGCAAACGTGCCGCGGAAGAAGCCCGCCGCGAAGCGGCAGCCCGCAAGAAGGCGGATACAAATGACAAAGGTGCCTCCGAAACCGGAACGGCTGCCAAACCGAAGTCGGAGCCATTGGACGCTTTTACGATGAGCAAGGCAGATCGTGAACTGTCCGGTAGCTTTGTTGCCAACCGTGGAAAACTTCCGATGCCTATATCCGGACCTTATATCATAACCAGCCGCTATGGGCAGTATTCCGTTGAAGGACTCCGTAATGTGAAGCTGGACAATAAAGGAATTGATATTCAAGGAAAGCCGGGAGCACAAGCCCGTGCCATCTTTGATGGTAAGGTAGCAGCCGTGTTCCAGTTGAACGGACTATTTAACGTCCTCATCCGGCATGGTAATTATATTTCCGTTTACTGTAATCTGTCTTCCGCTTCGGTGAAATCCGGCGATACGGTGAGTACGAAGCAGTCTATCGGACAGATATTCTCTGATGGCGTGGATAACGGACGAACGGTACTGCATTTCCAGTTACGCAGAGAGAAAGAAAAGTTGAATCCGGAACCCTGGTTGAATCGTTAATCTAAACATAAGACACACTTGGTATGAAGTTAACAAAGATACTGATACTTTTACTGGCCTTCTGGCTCGAACCATTGTCTGCATCTCCCTATTTCTCCTTCAAGAAATATCAGGTGGAAGATGGCTTGTCACATAATACGGTATGGTGTGCTATACAGGATAGCTATGGATTTATCTGGCTGGGCACCAGTGACGGACTGAACCGTTACGACGGTCGGGGCAATAAAGTTTATCGGAATGTATTGAACGATAAATTCTCATTGGAGAACAACTTCGTTGAGGCACTGATTGAAGAAGATCAGCATATATGGGTTGGAACGAACTCCGGACTGTATATCTATGACCGGGCAACGGACCGTTTCTCCTATTTTGACAAGACCACTCAGTATGGCGTATACGTCAGCAGTGAAATCAAGAAGATTGTAAAGACGGAGAACGGACTTCTCTGGATTGCCACCTTGGGGCAGGGACTTTTTATTTATGATCCCAAGACCGAAGTGTTGACTCAGAATAGTATTCAGACCTCTTTTGTCTGGGATGTTTGTCAGAGTTACGATAAGAAGAAGGTGTATGTTTCTTCGCTACAGGAAGGACTGCTTTGTTTCGATGAAAACGGCAAATTTCTGCAATCATATAAGGTCTCATCGGACGTGAACTCTTCCGATAGTTACAAAATAAACTGTGTACTGGATGTAGAGGGAGAAGTATGGCTGGGAGCAGGCAACAATTTGTTGGGGAGATTGAACCGGCAGACTGGAACGGTTGAGAATTACATGGCTCCTTCATTGAACTTCGGGGCAGTTCGCAGCCTGCTGAAATATACGGAAAATGAACTGCTGGTAGGAACCGATAATGGACTCTATCTATTCAACCGCGAGTCGAAAACCTTCCTCCGTGCAGATAATCCGGCTGATCCGCGAAGTCTGAGTGATCAGACCATAAACGGCATGATGTGGGATGCGGAAGGTGCTCTGTGGGTATTGACGAACTTGGGAGGTATCAACTATATGTCCAAGCAGACCAAGCGTTTCGATTACTATTCACCCGCCTATCTGTCGGGGATAGCGGGAGCAGGAGAGGTGGTAGGCCCATTCTGTGAAAATAAAGACGGAAATATCTGGATTGGTACTCAGAGTGGCTTATATTTCTTCAATACCGTTACACGGGAGCTTTCGGAATATCATATCGGTGGTGTAAAGAGTCAGAAATATGATATTCGCTCTTTGATGTTAGACGGCGATTGTCTTTGGATCGGTACTTATGCGGAAGGAATACGTGTGCTTAATCTGCGTACCGGTTCGATAAAGGAATATACACACTCGCGCGGAATCCCCAATACCATTTGCAGCAATGACGTACTATGCATATATAAAGACCGGAAAGGGGAAATCTTCGTTGGAACAAGCTGGGGCTTATGCCGGTATAATCCTGATGCCGATAATTTCATGACGATTACCAGTATCGGCTCCATGATTTCCGTGGGCGATATATATGAGGATATGTATAACAACCTGTGGATTGCAACGACCAATAGCGGCGTGTTCTCCTACAATACCCTGAGCGGACACTGGAAACATTTCCAGCACGAACGGGAAGATTCGACCACCATTACCAGTAATTCGGTGATCACGGTATTTGAAGATAACAAAGGCGTGATGTGGTTTGGCACGAATGGGGGAGGATTATGCTCCTTCGATCCCAAAACAGAGGCATTTATTGAGTTTGATTCTGCGCTTCCCAATAAGGTGATCTATTCTATTGAACAAGATCAGACAGGAGATTTCTGGATATCCAGCAATGCAGGGATATTTAAGATTAATCCGATTTCTAAAGCTCATTTCCGACAGTTTACGATTAATGATGGTTTGCAGGGAAATCAGTTTATGGCACGTTCTTCTTTAAAGTCTTCTGAAGGTAAACTATATTTTGGCGGAATCAACGGCTTTAATGTTTTCCAGCCGGAACGTTTTGTGGATAATTCCTACATTCCTCCGGTATATGTGACTGATATCCGTTTATCCTATCTGAATGACGAACAGGAAGTGAAGAAGCTGCTTCAACTGGGGAAACCGATTTATATGGCTGACAAGATAACCTTGTCTTATGAAAATAATAGTTTCACGATTCGTTTTGTGGCGTTAAGCTATGAAGACCCGGCACGAAACAGATATTCCTATATATTAAAAGGAGTAGATAAAGAGTGGATTACCAACTCCGAGAACAACTCTGCTTCTTATACCAATCTGCCTCCCGGAGAATACGAGTTCGAAGTGCGTGGCTCCAATAATGACCATCAGTGGAACGAGAAAACGACTACTCTGCGGGTAGTGATTACTCCCCCTTGGTGGCGTAGTTCTTTCGCCTATTTTATTTATATTCTCCTGTTGATGGGCTGGATTGTCTGGATTGCATGGCGCTGGAATCTTCGCGTGAAGCATAAGTACAAACGCCGGATGGAGAAATATCAGATAGCTAAAGAACAGGAAGTTTATAAATCAAAGATCGGCTTCTTCATTAATCTGGTACATGAGATACGTACCCCTCTCAGTCTGATCCGATTGCCTCTTGAAAAGTTGCAAGAGATAGAACATGAAGGAAAAGAAGCTAAGTATCTGTCTGTAATAGATAAGAATGTAAACTATCTTTTAGGGATTACCAATCAGCTGCTCGACTTCCAGAAGATGGAAAACGGAGCTTTGCAACTGAATCTGGTAAGTTGCGATATTAAGGAAATAGTGAATGATGTATATAGTCAGTTCACCAGTCCTGCCGAGTTAAAGGGAATTGAACTGGTATTGACTCTGCCCGAGCAGGAACTGGTATCAATGGTCGATCGGGAAAAGTTGAGTAAGATACTGGTGAATCTGATGGGCAATGCGATAAAATATGCCCGTACGCGTATCGATTTGAAACTTGTGACAACTGATGCCGGATATGAGATATATGTGAGTGATGACGGTCGTGGAGTACCGGATGCCCAAAAGGGAAAGATATTTGAAGCCTTCTACCAAATGCCGGATGATAAAGTTGCTACCGCCACAGGTACCGGTATCGGACTGGCTTTTGCGAAATCTCTGGCAGAAGCCCATCAAGGCAGCCTGCGCCTTGAAGATAACGAACCGCAAGGCTCCTCGTTTATATTATCTCTTCCTTTAAGCGAAAAGAAGGCAGAAGAAGCTGCTGATATCGTTGAGGTTCATTCCGAAAACGAAGGTTCGGCAGAGAATATTCCTTCAGAGTTCTCCGGAAAGAAATTCACCGTATTGCTGGTAGAAGATAATGTCGAACTGTTGAATCTGACGCGTGACTCGTTGGTTGCCTGGTTCCGTGTGCTGAAAGCTCCGAATGGTCGTGCGGCACTTGAGATACTCGAACAGGAGAGTGTAGACGTCATCGTCAGTGATGTGATGATGCCGGAAATGAACGGGCTGGAACTCTGTAGCAAAGTGAAATCGGAAATCGACTATTCACATATTCCGGTCATCTTACTGACGGCAAAAACGACGCTGGAATCTAAGGTGGAAGGACTGGAATGCGGAGCCGATGTGTATATTGAGAAGCCATTCTCTATCAAACAACTGCATAAGCAGATCGAGAACCTGCTCCGCTTGAGGCAGTCTTTCCATAAGCTGATGGCCAGTTTGTCCGGGAATGCCAATCAGGCCTCGGCAGAACTTGCGATGACTCAGAGAGATTGTGAGTTTGTTGCCAAGATACAGGAAGTGATTGCCGACCAGTTGGCAGACGAGAACTTCTCCATCGATACTCTTGCAGAGCAGATGAACATGAGCCGTTCCAACTTCTATCGGAAGATAAAAGCATTGTCGGGAATGTCGCCCAATGATTATCTGAAGGCCCTCCGTATGAATAAGGCAGCTGAGTTAATTCAGGGCGGTACACGTATCTCCGAGGTTGCGGCACAGGTTGGATTCACTTCCTCCTCTTATTTTGCCAAGTGTTTCAAGGCACAATATGGAGTTCTCCCGAAGGAATATGTCAATCAGTTGTCTGCTTCCGATACAGCGGCAGAAAGCACTCCGGATGCCGATTCTACCATTTGATTTGTCATCAGATGTATGAAAGAAGCATGCAGGGCTTGACAAACCGTTTTTTATGTTGTATATTTGTAAGTGAGAACCGGAAGTAAATTCGATAACATTGATAATATAGACGAAAAATGAGTAATAATAAGTACAATATAATAACAGATTGCAAGCGTTTCCACTTCGGATAATGCTTGCCGGATAGTCTGCTACAAGCTAAGGGCTGCGATTCTTTATGGGAATTGCAGCCCTTTTTGTTGTTTTAAATTGATATTTGTTACTGAAATAACGAAATCCTAGTTTATAATAAACTTGGGGGACGTTTATAATAAACGATGAAAGAATTTATTAATAAATGATTCGGAAGAAGTATATAAAGGGTTAATATATTTCGTGTCAAAGCGTGTAATGATACCAAGAAACTTTCTGTTTTTATTATAAATAGGTAGTTTGTCTTTACATTCTCTTTTTTCTGTTTTCCTGTCATC
>ENA-UEPS01001571-UEPS01001571.1-human-gut-metagenome-genome-assembly--contig:-NODE-1571-length-11854-cov-20.653902_pt1 | contig 11854 bp, 10 predicted proteins | sample MGYA00242904_ERZ507924 | MGnify/ENA primary metagenome ERZ507924 (study PRJEB26167, sample SAMN06115422) | human gut metagenome | host: Homo sapiens | place: China:Sichuan | collected 2014-10-16...
ACCGGAAAGCCGGTCGCCATGGCCTTGAACACCTGCTCAATCTGCAAAGCCAGCTCGCGCGAAGGTACCAGTACCACAGCCTGCACGCCTTCCACTCCCTTTTTCAGTGAGCTCACCAGCGGCAGCAGGTAGGCCAGCGTCTTTCCGGAACCCGTGGGCGAAAGCAGTATCAAATCGCTGCCCTCCTTCCACGCATCGATGGAAGCCTCCTGCATGGCGTTCAACTGGTCAATCTTCAGGTTTAATAGTATCGTTTGTATGTCCATAATTCTTGGTTTTTTGTGGGTTAGTTAGCAAAGGTAACGAAAATAAATCACAAGCACAACACCAGATCGGGCAGCAACACCGCCGTTTCCGCTTCCTCTTTCGGCGCATCCTTCGGTTTCCACGCCACCACGAAGCGCACGGAAGCCGACTTCACCTCATAGCCACGCTCCCTCCACTCGGCCAACTTCTTCTGCATATTCTGCGACAAGCGGGCCACCGGCTTTTGCGCCTGATTATACAATGTGTAGTCTTTATAGAACAACGTATCACCCCCTTTCAACGATAGCACCTCCCGTTTGAGTTCCTTGAAGAATCCCAAGAACACATCCTTGTGCGAAAGCTGCAACACAATCTCACCGGGCATTGCATACTCCCGCGAATCTACCAGATACTGGTCTGCTTTCAGATTCGCAAAGCAATCTCCGTTTGTATGCACAAACAACCGTTTCTTAGCACGGGTAATGCCCACATAATATCGGCGCATCTGATGCACATCTTTTGGGAACCCGTCCGAAACAAGCATATACACGTCGTCAAACTCGCGGCCCTTTGCCTTGTGAATGGTTGATACCACCACATCAGCCCCCGACACATCACAAAAATCTTCCATCGAAGATTCGAACACAAACTCCTTGAAATCCGTGAAATACTTCATCCGGTTGATTTCCTCAAATAATTCCACGCAACGCCTCACGTAAGGCAAGCCCAAACTCCCTTCATAAGCCGCAAACGTAGCACCCTTCGCCTTCTCCCAGAGTTCATCCGGAATCAAAGGCGTACTCACCTGCTTGCCTATATACTTCAGGAAATACCTCATCTCGGCCATATTCCAGAACAGCAAGCCCTCCATCGACTGAATCAGCTTGCTGCGCACACCACGCTTCCGCAACAGCGCCACCAGAATGACCGCCTCTTCATTGGTCTGGGTAAGCACACATGCGGTACCCTCTCCTCTATTCCGTAGCAGTTCCTCCACCAGCGGCTGATACATGCAGGCAGACTGATGGCGAGTCACCCCTACCCATCCGTCTTCCTTGCGCATCGATACAATCGGCATGCTTTTCAGCCTTCCGCCAATACCTTTCACAAAATCATTGGCCGCTGCCACCACATGACGTGCACTCCGGTAATTCTCCGTCATCTCCACAAAGCGGCTTCCAGCCTCCTGTGTCAGTTGCCACATGTAACCGGAATCCGAGCCACGGAACTCATAAATATTCTGGTCATCGTCGCCCACAGCTATCACCCGCATCTCCTCATTGTGGTGCATCAACGCCCTTACCAGCGCATGCTCTTCCACGCCCATGTCCTGCGCCTCATCAATCACCAGCACCGTCTTGCCAATCCGGTTGGGCTCCACTTCCCCCTGTTCAATCATCTCCGCAGCCTTCCCCACCACGTTCTTTACTTCCTCCAGGTTACCAATCAAGCCCAACAAGTCAAAACAATAGGCATGAAAAGTCTTGATTTCCACGTAGTGCGCCGCATTGCCAATCAGTTCCATCAGCCGCTGCTTGAATTCCGTGGCAGCCGCCCGGGAGAAAGTCAGCATCAGCAACTGCTCGTGCTTCACATCCTCCAGCAACAGCAGTGAGGCCAGCTTGTGTACCAGCACACGGGTTTTTCCGCTGCCCGGACCAGCCGCCACCACAATGCAGCGCGACTCCTTGTCCGAAATAATCTCCATCTGCCGATGAGACAACTGCCCGAACAACTGCTTGTACTTTTCCGGCGTGAGGTTACGCTGAATCTCGTTCACCCGCTCACCCTTGAAGTATTTGGCAATAAATTTCCTGTAATCCATCTGGAAATAATCCTGCACATACTGCAAAGCCTCCTGATAATCCTTCACCATCAGGTTGGCATATTCTCCCACGATGTGCACCTGCTGAATCTTCTGCTTGTAGAACTCGTTCAGCATCCGGTAATCCTCCTGTTTGTAGCGCGACTTATTATCCTTTATCCGCTTGATGTCCATCGCATTGTAAAGCACCAGGAAACCACCTTCCAGCTTGAGAGCCCCAATCTTCGACAGATACAGAAGTGCTTCTTCCACATCTTCCAGCTGCAAATCTTCCATTCTGCCAAAAAGAGACTGAGGACTCGCTTTCAACTGATTCAAGAGTTCCACCACCGAGAACTGCACGGCCGCCTTTTCCGTTGCGGTTTCCTTACCCTCTCGCTCCTCCACCAGCTTATACAGCCACTCCACGGCAAAACGACTGATCTCCAGCCGTTTCTCAAACCGTTTGATAGTAGTCTCCAGGTCTGCCCGGCGAGTAAGCTCCATGTTACGTGCAGCGTCCTCCTTCTTGTGCGTATACCCTTTTATGGTAAGAAAATACAACAACGTGCGGATGTCCTTTTCCTTCGACGTGACAACTCCGTCGTGCACCGCATTGTCGTTCAGCTGCTTGCATGAAATCCGCAGCGACTCATCCGGGATATGGTTGAGAATATACTGTTCCAGTTTCGCAAAACGCTCCAGCAGCATCCGCGACTTCCGTTCCGAGTCGCCCGCATCCTGCAAATAGGCCGAAATATCCCTGCTGTCGGCCAATATACCCTCCTGCCGCATCCGCTCTACCACCGACACCACTTCCTTCTTGGTCAGTCCCAGAATATCGGCCAGGTAATCAATCCGCGATTCTGCCCCCGAGTCCTGTGCCTTGGCAATGTACTTCTGCGAAATCAAGGACGTAATGATTCTCACCGCCTTCTCTATCTCGTCAATACCAAACAACACCGATGCCGTGATACGCTTCCGTGCCTCGTCCATGTTCTTTACCGTGATACCGGTGGCATACACATGCGGCACATTGTTTCCTCGCTCCAGATAACCGCTCTGCTCCAATGCCGCCAGAGCCGTCCGCACACGTGTCTCAATATCCGCCACCGAGTCATCCCATCCCGCATTCCGGGCAATCTCCAGTGCCGAACAGCACACCCTCATGCGTTTCCTCGTCATATCCTTCACCGCCTTCCACACCTGCTGGATTTCACTGATACTCAACTTCGTCTGATTCAACAGAATAAAATGCTTATCCAGGTCATTGTCACTGTAAAGCACGTAACAGCGTGCGTTAAGATGCGGGTCACGCCCGGCCCTGCCGGCTTCCTGCACATAGTTCTCCAGCGAATCGGAAATATCGTAATGCACCACCAGTCCCACATCCTTCTTGTCCACTCCCATTCCGAAAGCCGACGTCGCCACGATGATGCGCACCTGGTCGCTCATGAACGCATCCTGGTTGGCAATCTTCTCGTCGGCATCCATCTTTCCGTTGAAAGGCAACGCCTTATAGCCGTCGCGCGTCAATTTTGCAGCCAGTTCCTTGGTACGCCGTGTACGCGACACGTACACAATGGTCGGACAGCTGGAATCTGCCACCAGCTCCCTCAACTTGGTATACTTATCCTCGTCCGTCTCGGCATGCACCACCGAATAGTGCAGATTCGTTCGCGAAGCCGTAGAGGCAAACAACTCCAAATCCAGGTTCAACGTCCGCTTGAAATAATCACAAATATCCTGTACCACCTTCTGTTTGGCCGTCGCCGTGAAACAAGATACCGGTATCGAGTTACGGCATCCCTTCTTCTGCTGGTACTCCTGAATAAACTTGCCGATATACAGATAATCCACCCGGAAGTCCTGCCCCCAAGAAGACAAACAATGCGCCTCATCGATAACGAATCGCACCACGTGGCGCACCATCAGAATCCGCTCGATGGTTTTCGAGCGCAACATCTCCGGGGCGATATACAACAGGGAAGCATCTCCCTCCTGCACCCTCTGAATGGAAAGCGCCCTCGTAATAGGATCCAGCAGTCCGTTGATGGTCACGGCATCCGTAATTCCCTTGTCAGCCAGATTGTCCACCTGGTCTTTCATGAGTGACTGCAACGGCGAAATAACCACCGTAAGTCCATGCACCGCCCGTGCCTCCATAAGTGCCGGAAGCTGGAAAGTCAGCGACTTTCCTCCTCCTGTAGGAAAGATAGCCAGCAAAGACTTTCCCTCTACCGCCGCCCGGGCTGCCCGTTCCTGAAGCGGTTCACCCCCGTAGGTACGGAACTGGTCATAGCCAAAGAAAGCTTTCAGGTTACGCAATACATCCAGCTGGCTATTGCAATAGGCACAGCCTTCCGCGCAACGTGTACGCCGCAACAGTTTCATCACATATTCCACTTCAGGATAATTGCGAAGCACCCATCCGGGCGTCACGGAACGATGGTCAGTCGTATCAACCAATGCCAGCGCATAAGCCAGCTCACACGGATAACGCTCAATCAGCATCTCCACATCGGCATGAGCACATATCTTTCCCTCATAAAACCGGCGTATCAGACCGGGTAATCCCCAGCTCACCCGTTCGGCTTTCACCAGGCTGAGAAACCCGTCGAACTCTTCCTTCCCCTTCAGCAACGAAGCAAACACCTTTCGTTGCTCATCGGGCAATGAATTCCACCGGGTAATCTCATCCAGCAACAAATCGCGCGCCTTCTCACAATCGTTCACCGGATTGTTCATCTGGTCTGCAGCCAGTTTGTCGTCTTTCACCAGTCGGTGATAAGGACGTTCCGGAAACAGCAACGGTGATACGTACAGCGTATCCACCAGCGTCCAGCGACAATCCTTGTCGGGGAACAGGTATTTCGCATCGTGGTGAATGATATTATGTCCGCAAAGGTAATCCGTATCGTGCAGGAATTCGAACAGCTCTTCCTTCGATGCCTTATGAAAGGTGGCACCGTCCTGCCGAAAAGCCCCTATATCATGAATTTTATGGTCCTTCAAGCCTACCTCTACGTCTACAATGGCATAACGCGAGGTTTTATTTCTTGTGAATATATCCCAGATTGCCATAGATTGTGTTTCTCAAAATAATCACAAAAATAATGAAATCCGGCAAGAATGGGAGGAAATGGAGAAGAATATTCAGGGGATGGCTGGAAATCTATAAAAAGAACAGTGAAAAGAAAAACTAAAATCTTATCCATCTTCTCCAGCGGAAGATTCTAAAGAAGCGAGGAAACCAGCTTATCACCGGTCGAGGGCAATCCCAGTTCCGGCTTTGTACGTCTGCCACATGGCTCGCCACAACAATGGCCGGATTCTCCCCATTACGCACAGCTTCACGAAGTACACGGGCCACCTCCTTTTTATCCGTATATTCCGCCTCACCGAATCCTTTGATAGTTTTCAATACCCGCATGATATTGTTGGCATAGCCCACAAACGTACCAAACTGCCAGCCGCTATAGTCCTTTACTTCTATCACCCCCAGTCCCTGCAGAGTAGCCCCCACAAGGTCTATTTGAGAGTAGCTTCCGCAGTTGTAGCAGGCAAGATTAAAAAAATCTTAGTCTTATATTCTATTTTGTTGTCCAGATAAGCTGTTATTCGTATTTTTGTAAAATATTACGGGAGACAAATTTTGCCGTAATATTTTGAAGCATATGAAAAAATTATATACATATCCGGCAAAACCATTTGTTAAGTGGGTTGGAGGTAAAACACAACTCCTTGACGATATAAAAAAGTTTTTACCTAGTGATTTATCACAAAGGAATGATGTGACTTATATTGAACCATTTGTAGGTGGAGGAGCTGTTTTATTCTGGATTCTGCAAGAATATCCTAACATAACGAAAGCTATAATCAATGACATAAACGAAGAGCTAATTTGTACATATCGTGTAATAAAATCAGATGTTGAAAATTTAATTCTTGAATTAACACGAATTCAGACAGAGTATCTTGCACTTGATAATGTGGAAAGAAAGAATTATTTTTTATTTCAACGTAATCGTTTTAATGAGAAAAACAATTCGGATGTTAAAACAGCCGCATTATTGATTTTCCTCAATCGTACTTGTTTTAATGGACTATATCGTGTAAATTCTAAAGGAAAGTTTAATGTTCCATACGGGAAATACACAAATCCTAAAATTTGTGATGAAGAAACATTAAGAGCGGATTCAGCTATTTTACAACGAGTTGAAGTTCTTTGTGGTGATTTTGCACAAACAGGCAAATATGCAGGCGATAATGTTTTGTATTATTTTGATCCTCCATATCGTCCTTTAACAGAGACTTCCGCATTTACCTCGTATGCAAAAAACGGTTTTGATGATGCTGAACAGATGCGATTGTGCAATTTTTGTGAACAGATAGCTAAACATAAATCCTTGTTTGTGGCAAGTAATTCAGATCCACAAAATGTAGATAATGAAGATTATTTCTTTGATCATCTTTACAAGAGGTTTTCAATTAAACGGGTCTCTGCTGCGAGAATGATAAATTCAAAGGGTAGTGGTAGAGGTACTATTTCCGAGATAATGATTTCAAATGTTGCCAATGTTTACTAGTATGAGAGATTTCGACAGTTGGCTTGCTAGTTTTAGACCTTCAATAGCCGATTACAAATATTATACTGATTTCAATAAGGTATTTAATAATGTAGATGCCATCAAAATTCCGCTCAATATTCTAAACTCTCTTATTGGTTCGAAGAATATTGAAGAAGATTTTAAAAAGATTTTGACACAATACCCAGAAACATTAAATTGCATTCCTATTCTTTTGGCCAAGCGCGAATTTGATATTATGGCAATGGATGAAGAAGGTCAGATTGATTTTCATTTTGATAAGCCTAATTGTACAAACGAGGAATATGTCAAATTTATGCGTAAAACAGGTCTTTTTGATTTAATGGAAAATCATATAGTCAACAATCTTGTTGATTATGTAACAGGCATCGAAACAGGTCTGGATTCCAATGGTCGTAAGAATCGAGGAGGTCATTTGATGGAAAATCTTGTAGAAGGTTTTCTTTGCAAAGCAGGGCTTGCGAAAGGTAAATCGTATTTTAAGGAGATGTATATCCATGAAATAGAAAGCAAATGGAATATAGATTTATCTTCTATCTCAAATAATGGTGGGTCCGAAAAGAGATTTGATTTTGTTGTAAAAGGTAAAGACATAGTTTATGGAATAGAAACAAACTTTTATACCAGCAGTGGTTCCAAGCTAAACGAAACGGCCCGTAGTTATAAAACGATTACGCTAGAAACAAAAGATTTAGACTATTTTAAATTTGTTTGGTTCACAGATGGGTGTGGCTGGCGCAGTGCAAAAAATAATCTGAAAGAAACATTTGATGTTTTGGAGCATTTATACAACATTGCAGATCTTGAAAGTGGAATAATATCAAAAGTACTTATTTAAATGCCTGTTGCTTATTATAAGTCTGAAAATAGAGATTTTACTCTTCTTAAGGGAGATTGTATTGAGCTTCTGAATTCGTTTGATTTCAAGTTCGATATGATTTTTGCAGATCCACCATATCATTTGTCAAATGGAGGAATAAGTGTTCAAAATGGGAAAATGGTATCTGTCAACAAAGGAGATTGGGATAAGTCCAACGGATATGAAGAAGATTATCTATTTGATAAGTCTTGGATAGCAACTTGTCGGAATAAGCTGAAAAGCAATGGAACAATCTGGATAAGTGGTACATATCATAATATTTTTTCCGTGGCACGATGCTTGACTGAATTGGGATTCAAAATATTAAACTGCATTACTTGGGAGAAAACAAATCCACCGCCAAATCTGTCTTGCAAATATTTCACTTATGCTGCCGAATATATTCTTTGGGCTCGTAAAGAGCCCAAAGTACCCCACTATTTTAACTATGAGCTCATGAAAAAAATCAATGGGGGTACTCAGATGCGTGATGTTTGGCGATTACCGGCAATTGCACGATGGGAAAAATCTTGCGGTAAACATCCTACTCAAAAACCGTTGTGCGTTCTGTCACGAATTATTCAGGCCTCAACCCTTCCTGGCGCATGGATTTTAGATCCATTCACAGGCAGTAGTACAACCGGTATTGCCGCAAATCTATTGGGACGCCGATTCCTTGGAATAGATCAAAACGAAGAATTTCTGGAACTAAGTAAAGCTCGTCGTAACGAACTGAATAGCATTAACAGGAGGAATGAAATTCTGATAAAACTGGAAAAACAGGCCAATCTATTCCGTAATAAAGATGCCAATGTTTTTTGTGAACCTGAAGAATATTATGGTCTGGATCTTCCGTTCTAATACTCACGATGACGGATTACTATATTCAAGAGGTTCCTTAGATCCCTTGTTCCTTCAATGCATTCCTTTGTCCATAAAAGCGTAAGGCAAAATTGATGAGCATCGGGGTTTTGTTTTTCACACAAGCAGAACAATTCTAGTATCAAAGCAATTCCCCCGATGGACATCGTTCCATCTACCTTCACATTGCTGTATAGTTCTTCAATGTGCCTTATAGTGGTAGGTGCATATGCAGCTCTCTCTTCAACTGAATTAAAGGGATGACAATTCTCATAAAAATGGAGATAAAAATTAAGAAGACCTATAATTTCTCCTTTATAGTGTTGAGCCTTGATTAGTAAATCCACAACCCATTCATCATGCGGAAGTAAATATGGCACTGATTCAGGATTTGGCAATAGTATTTTTACTTTAAAATCCAAATCAGGGCGAACACCTCTTGAACCCTGAAACATGCCAATGGCAGTCCCATCGGCCGTAAAGAATGTATGTATTGCCGGCCCTTTTGGACCGCGATACTGCCACATTTGGCCATTAACGATATATTTAGGATTATACATAAGCTGTATTAAACATTTTTTATTCCATTGTATAGCATATTTCGACCACTCCAATTCCAGTAGGTTATATCTTGTTCTATAAAGAGCCATTTGATACATTTACAAATCATGTCAACCGGATAACCGCTCCGGAAAGAAAACTTACAATATATCTGAGGGTCAATCTCGACACAGTTAAAAATAGCATCTATCACAGTAAGTAGCAATGTAAACTGAGACGAGTCTTCCGCTTTTTTCTCAGCTAAATCATCAATGATGTTATCGTGAGAAGGTCTATTACTATATGAGATACGTCCATTTTTATTTATATGCTTAAATCTCATATTTGAAACACGTACTTCAAAGTCAAACCCTTTGTTAAGGTTTGTAGGCCTTTTCAAATAAATTATATTACCAGCATTGTCCGTCTCCACATTGTATTCATACTTAGTGGGGATACCTGCCGCACCAGGTGCTTCGCTTAAAAACAACTCTGTCAAAGTGCGACGATAGTCTGCACGAGTTTTCTCAATAATTGTAACAGTATGAATAGTAATCATATTAAAACAAATCTTTAATTTCAACGTTAAGTGCTTTAGCAATCTTTTCAATGTTACAGAGTGTGATGTTCTTTTCAGCACGCTCAACCATTCCTATATAAGTGCGATGTACACCAGCTAGTTCCGCAAGTCTTTCTTGAGATAGCCCTAATTCTTTTCGATATTTTTGTACATTATGTCCAAATAAAAGTAGAATAGGCTCTTTATTCATTACTCCTTCGTTTTTAATTTATGTCCTATTTATTGTTTACAAATGTACAGATGCTAATTAAAGTTATCAACATACTATAATTAGCATTGCTTTGTGTAAAATAATTATACTTCCTAATCTTAGAGTTTAAAATAGGGCTGTTTTACAGACCTATGCCCAAATGGATTTATACTCAACCAATTCTACCAAAATGTCACTCTCCCCACTTCCTCTCCCCAACCTCTTTCTTTTCTCGCTCCGTAGCCCATCCGTCCAAAATCTGCAAGCAGAAGCACTTATCCAAATTCCAAAAGCAATTCAAATTCCCTTTACAAACTCAAAAAGAAAGAAAGCAAACAAAACAATCCACCATCAGCACACCCGCAAAACGCACAAAAGCAAAACCAAAAAGACACCACAATACATTTCATCCAACCTCCACAACTAGAAAAACTCACCTCCTCCACGCCTCCCAACTCTCCCCAAACCACCGTCAAAATCCCTGAGACCGCCAAACGCAAGTACGTTTCCTCTCAAACGCCAAAGAGTTTACCGCCAAACGCCGAAGCGTTTCAGACAAAACGTCAAAGAGTTTCCTTCCAAACGCAAAGACGTTTCCCCCCCAGTTACCTCCCCACACTCCTGTTTCCCGAAAGCACATATAAAAATACCCCTAAACCGCTTCCAGAATCTTCTAAACACGCCCAATTTATGCGTCAATAATCCCATCCAGAAGACTTCTGAGAAGGGATTGCCTTGCATACTTCCCTCTGAAAGAATAAATCCATCAAGACAAAAAGACAGGAATCCAGCCAGAATCCTGCACAAAAGACATCATTCATTTCCAGAAAAAGAAAAAAGAACAAAGAAAAAAACAGAAAAAAATCCATCGAAAAGCGTATCTTTACAATCCATATTACAATCAATTCATAAACATTTATCTCATGCAGATACGACTTGTTTCAACTAGCAAGAAACGTTTCCTCCCGCTCTTGCTTCTGGCCGATGAACAGGAATCCATGATAGACCGCTACCTGGAACGGGGCGACTTATACGTGATGTACGACAAACTGTTTACAGAACCGGTTGCTGTGGCCGTCGTAACGGATGAGGGGAAAGGAATTCGTGAATTGAAAAACCTGGCTGTAGCTCCACACTGGCAACGGAAAGGATACGGACGGCAGATGGTGGAATACCTTTGCCAGCGTTACCAGAATGTGTGTCACACGCTGACGGTAGGCACAGGAGACAGTCATATGACCATTTCATTTTATCAGAACTGCGGGTTTGTTTACTCGCACACGGTGCCCGACTTTTTTACCCTCCACTATGACCATCCGATTGTAGAGGATGGAAAGGTACTGAAAGACATGTACTATTTCAGCCGCACTCTTACCCAGACAAATGAAACTGACGGATGAATCAGAATAAGCCCTGCAAAAGTTTGCTCGTTCCGCAAAAAGTCGCGTCCTTTGTAACTGTAAACTCACAAGACTATGGCAGACAATTACATTGAACGACAATATGAGGCATATCAGGCACGGAAAGCGGCCTGGGAGAAAGAACGGAAGTACAAAAAGAAAAAACCGACGGCTCCGGCTGAAACTCCCCATCGCTCGGGGGCTTTCCTGCAAAATCAGGTGAAGAAGGTGGTGGCTGTGCACGACCTGTCGGGCGTGGGCCACGTGTCACTGATGGCGGTCATTCCGGTGCTCTCGTCCATGGGCTTTCAGGTGTGTCCGCTGCCCACGGCGGTGCTGTCCGCACATACGCAGTACCCCACGTACTCGTTCCTCGACCTGACCGACGAGATGAAGCGCATCATCGAGAACTGGGAGAAGATGAACGTGCACTTCGATACTTTCTACACGGGTTATCTGGGTTCGCCGCAACAGGCACAGATTGTGGAGGAGTTTATCCTGAAGTTCCGTGGGGAGAACGACATGGTGGTGGTGGACCCGGTGCTGGGCGACAACGGTCACCTTTACAAGGGTATCACCGAAGAGATGGTGACGGAGATGAAGAAGCTGATTCACCTGGCGGATGTCATCACACCCAACCTGACGGAGCTGTATTACCTGCTGGACATGCCGTATCAGGAGCACATCACGGACGCGGAACTGAAACAGGCACTGAAAACGCTTTCCGACCGAGGTCCGGCCATCGTCATTGCCACGAGCGTGCC
>ENA-UEPS01001575-UEPS01001575.1-human-gut-metagenome-genome-assembly--contig:-NODE-1575-length-11812-cov-2.603920_pt1 | contig 11812 bp, 10 predicted proteins | sample MGYA00242904_ERZ507924 | MGnify/ENA primary metagenome ERZ507924 (study PRJEB26167, sample SAMN06115422) | human gut metagenome | host: Homo sapiens | place: China:Sichuan | collected 2014-10-16...
TTATTTATCGGGGTCGTTGCGCCTTCTGGAAGCGACGGGGCGCCAGATGTAGATTTTCGACTCGGTGCCTTTTTTCAGCCGGTCGATGTTCTTGCGGTGCGTCCAGATGAGCAGTGCGGCGATGACGAACGAGAAGACGACGAGCGGCACCGAGTGGTTGATTTTGGGCGACAGCAGCACGAAGATCGGAAAACAGCATCCCGCGATCATCGACGAGAGCGACACGTAGTGCGTAATCATCAGCACGATGAACCAGATACCGAAGCAGAGCAGGACGGTGATCGGATGGATACCGAGCACGGCGCCCACCAGCGTCGCCACGCCTTTGCCGCCCTTGAAGTGGGCGAAGACGGGGAAGATGTGTCCCAGCACGGCGGCGAATACGGCGATGATTTTCAGGTTGATGAGCCAGATGTCGGAGATGTTGTCGTCGTATTTGAGCAGGCCGAGCAGTGCGACGGCCACGAAGCCTTTCAACACGTCGAGCGCGAAGACCGGCAGGGCGGCCCGTCGGCCCAGCACGCGCAGCATGTTGGTGGTGCCGGCGTTGCGGCTTCCGTGTTCGCGGATGTCGATGCCGTAATATTTCTTACCGATCCACACCGCATTGGGAATCGATCCCAACAGGTAGGCTATAAGTATCATGGAGACAGCACAGTAATATGTCAGGATCATAGATGAAAAGCCTTCAAATGTATCGCAATCTATTTGCAAATATAATTAAAATTCGGAAATCGGGCCGTTTTTTTTCAAATATGGCCGGACAGGGGTGGAATATTGCCGGGAATTTGATTACTTTTGCACAGTTAAAACGACGCATGAGCATGAATTTGAAAGCGCTTCTCGAACCGGTCGGAACCTTCGCGTGGTGGCGTTCGATGTTCGCCATCGTACTGGGGTGTCTGATCATGGCGGTAGGGTACTCCTATTTCGTCAGCCCGTACAACATCGTTCCCGGCGGCGTGTACGGCATGGGCATCGTCCTGCACAACGTCTTTCCCTCGATTCAGGTCGGTACGTTCGGCTATATGATCGACGTTCCGCTGCTGGCGAGCGCCATCATCGTTTTCGGCCGGCAGTTCGGCGGCCGCACGCTCTTCGCCGCCTGCCTCACGCCGGGTCTGATAAACCTGCTCTCGTGGATCGCCTTTCCCAACCAGGAGGCGCTCGAAGCGCTCGATCCCAAGCAGCTCTTCGGCGGTGTGATCGACCTGTCGAACGACCTGATGCTCGCGTCGCTGCTGGGAGCCGTGCTCATCGGTCTGGGAGTGGGGTTGGTGCTGCGCAATCAGGCTACGACAGGCGGTACGGACATCATCGCCATGTATCTGCAAAAATTCGCCAAGATGAAATTCTCGACGGGCATCCTGCTCGCCGATTCGTGCGTCGTGCTGTCGGGACTTCTGGTCATCGGTTTCGGCGTGGGAAGCGGCGCCGACCGCGAGGCGGTCGAGGGGGGCAGCTGGCTGCTGTCGTTCTACTCGCTCATCACGATCTACGTTTCGTCGCGCGTGCTGGCCTATGTGATCGACGGCGCGTCGTACGACAAACTGCTCTTCATCATCAGTGAGAATCACCACGCCGAACTGCGCGATTTCATCATCGAGGATATGGACCGCAGCGGCACCTACATCAAGGGCAAGGGCATGTATACCGATCAGGACCGGGAGATGATCTTCGTGGTGGTGAGCCGCAAGGAGGTCCATCTGGTGCAGAACAAGGTGCGGGAGATCGATCCCAAAGCCTTCATGGTCGTCACCGACGCCTACGAGACGTTCGGCGAAGGCTTCAAGCAGTTTCCCGACAAGGACACCATCCAGGCGGTGGGATAATCCGACAATTAATAATTGAACGTCAAATTGGAAATCAATACGCTGCGCCCGTTACAGGGGCAAGGTAAAAAACTGTTCGTAGAGACCTACGGCTGCCAGATGAACGTCGGCGATTCGGAGATCGTCGTGTCGATCATGCAGAGCGAAGGGTGGCGCTACACCGACGATCCCCGGGAGGCGGACGTCATCCTGATCAATACCTGTTCGATCCGCGACAATGCCGAGCAGCGCATCTGGGGCCGTCTGGCCGAGCTGCGGGGCCTGCGCCGCCGCCGGCAGGGGGTGCTCATCGGCATCATCGGCTGCATGGCCGAGCGGTTGAAGGAGCGCCTGACCGAAGGCGAGGATGCCGTGGATATCGTAGCGGGGCCAGACGCCTACCGCGACCTGCCGAAGCTGGTGCGCGAAGCCGGTGCGGGCGGCAAGGGGATCAACGTCCTGCTGTCGCGCGAGGAGACCTACGCCGAGATCGCTCCCGTGCGGCTCGACCGCAACGGCGTGAGCGCCTTCGTGGCCATCATGCGCGGCTGCAACAACTACTGCTCCTACTGCGTGGTGCCCTACACGCGGGGCATCGAACGCAGCCGCGATCCCGAGACGATCCTCGCGGAGGTGCGGTCGCTCTTCGCCAACGGTTACCGCGAGGTGACGCTGCTGGGGCAGAACGTCAACTCCTACCGTGCCGGCGAGGTCGGTTTTCCGGAGCTGATCCGCCGTGTGGCCGACGTCTCGCCGCTGCTGCGCGTGCGCTTCGCCACGTCGCACCCCAAGGACATGAGCGACGCGCTGCTGGAAGCGATGGCGTCGCGTCCCAATATCTGCCGGGCGATCCACCTGCCCGCCCAGTCGGGTTCGACCGGGATGCTGCGCCGCATGAATCGCAAGTATACGCGCGAGTGGTACCTCGATCGCGTGGCGGCCATCCGCCGCTACCTGCCCGACTGCGCCGTGACGACCGACCTGATCGCGGGCTTCTCGGGCGAGACGGAGGAGGAGCACGCCGCCACGCTGTCGCTCATGCGCGAGGTGGGCTACGAATTCGCCTACATGTTCAAATATTCGGAGCGGCCCGGCACGTTCGCCTCGAAGCACCTGCCCGACGACGTGCCCGACGAGGTGAAGACGCGCCGTCTGTCGGAGATCATCGCCTTGCAGAACGAACTGTCGGAGGCGTCGAACCGCCGCGACGTGGGGCGCGAATTCGAGGTGCTGGTGGAGGGGCGTTCCAAGCGCAGCGACGCGCAGCTGTCGGGCCGCACGTCGCAGAACAAGGTCGTGGTCTTCGACCGCGGCGGACACGGCGTGGGCGAGTACGTGCGCGTGCGTATCACGGGCTGCTCGTCGGCCACGCTGTTCGGTGAAGAGATAAAATAACCCTAAGATTATGAGATTCGACGAAATAGATTTCGAAGACGAGGTTCTCGACGGCCTCTACGACATGAATTTCGAGGAGATGACCCCCGTGCAGGAGGCCACCATTCCGGTGATCCTCGAAGGCAGCGACCTGATCGCCTGCGCACAGACCGGAACGGGCAAGACGGCGGCCTACACGCTGCCGTTGCTCAACAAGCTGCTCGTCGAGGGCAACGAGGACAACGTGGTCAAGACGCTCGTGGTGGTTCCCACGCGCGAGCTGGCCATGCAGATCGACACCCAGTTGCAGGGATTCTCCTATTACATGCCCGTCTCGACGACGGTGGTCTACGGCGGCGGCGACGGCCGCGGCTGGGAGCAGCAGAAGCAGGGGATGCTGCGCGGCGCCGACGTGGTGATCGCCACGCCGGGCCGTTTGATCGCCCACTTGCAGAACAGCGGCGTCGACCTGTCGCACGTGAAGTATTTCGTGCTCGACGAGGCCGACCGGATGCTCGACATGGGATTCTTCGACGACATCATGACCATCGTCCGCCGGCTGCCCGCCGAGCGGCAGACGCTGATGTTCTCGGCTACGCTGCCGCCCAAGATCCGCGAGCTGGCCAGGCAGATTCTGCGCAAGCCCGTCGAGATCAATATCGCCGTCTCGAAACCCAACGAGGCGATCGAGCAGGGGGCCTACGTGCTCTACGAAACGCAGAAATTGGGGTTGATAAAGGAGCTTTTCGCCAAACCGCTCGAATCGAAGACGATCATCTTCTCCTCTTCGAAGCTGAAAGTCAAGGAGCTGGCTTTCGCCTTCAAGCGGATGCACCTCAATGCGGCGGCCATGCACTCCGATCTGGATCAGGCCAAGCGCGAGGAGGTGATGCTCGATTTCAAGAACGGCAAGATCGACCTGCTGGTGGCCACCGACATCGTGGCGCGAGGCATCGACATCGAAGATATAGGCATGGTGGTCAACTACGACGTGCCGCACGACCCCGAGGATTATATCCACCGCATCGGCCGTACGGCGCGTGCGAGCGCCACGGGGCGGGCGCTGACCTTCGTCAACGAGAAGGAGCAGGGCAAGTTCCGCCGTATCGAGGAGTTCATGGAGCGCGAAGTGGAGAAGCTCCCGTTGCCGGAGAAGCTCGGTAAGGCCCCCGCGTATGAGCCGTCGGCTTCGGGCGACCGTCGGGGGCGCGGCGGCCGGAAAGGTCGCGGCGAGGCGAAGGGACGCGGCGGCCGCGCCGGCGAACGGCCGAAGGCGGCACCGCGGGAGGCCGTACCGGATTCGGGTGCAGCGTCTCCGGCGATCGCCGGGACGGAGGGTGTCGAAGGGCGCAATACCGAACGCCGCCGTCACCGCGGGGGACATCATCGCCGGCGCGGCCGCAAGCCGGCCGAAGGTGCGCCTGCGGTACAGGGCGGAGGGGATGCCTCCGACAGAGGCGGGAACGCCTGATCGGAGTATGGAAAGCAAAGAAGCCGGTACCTTCGAGGTGCCGGTTTCTTTTTGGCGACGATCTCCCAATTTTACACCGGAGCTCCGCCGAAGCACGACTGCCAAGGCTGGCTTTGCCCCAAGCCCCGCCTCGGCGGGGCCAATCCGGAAATACGTCACAGCCGCGGGCTCTCCGATTCATACGGCAGACCGTAAGAAAATACGGAAATAGGAATGGCGCATGGATCAGCTATCGCTGTTGCCGATCCGCTCGAAATAGCGGTCGAGCAGGCGCGGGATCGCATAGTCCTCCAACTGTTCGTACGGCACGAGCGTCCACCCTCCGGCAGCGGAGGGCCATGCGTCGAGCGCGAGGCGGTGATACGCCGCGTGGAGGGTCTGGTGCGACAGCTGGTGTTTGGGCATACGGATCGTCCGCACCAGCCGGTAGGGAAGCGTGCCGAACATGTCGCGGAAGGGCGGTGCGGCGGCCAGCTCCGTGAAATCCAGCGGGCGGTCGCTCTCGATCGCCGGCAGGTCGTACAATCCCTGCCAAATGTCTCCTTCCGGTCGCCGCCGCAGGGCGATGCGTCCGCCGCATTCCAGATGGAGATAGTTCAGATAGCGCGGGCGAATCCGTGTCCGGCCCGCCTTGACGGGGCGTTCCGCTACGGTTCCGGCTGCCAGCGACAGACATTCGTCCCGCAGCGGGCAGTCGTTGCAGGAGGGGTTGGCGGGCGTGCATTGCAGCGCGCCGAAATCCATGATCGCCTGGTTGTAGCGTGCAGGCCGACGCCGGTCGAGTTGTTCGTCGGCAAGCGCGGCGAACGCTTTGCGGCCCTCGGCGGTGTCGATGGCCAGATCGAGGTCGAAGAGCCGTGACAGCACGCGGTAGACATTGCCGTCGACCACGGCGCACGGCGCGTCGTAGGCGATCGAGCAGACGGCCGCCGCCGTATAGTCGCCCACGCCTTTGAGCGACCGCACGTCGGCATAGGCGGCGGGAAACCGCCCTCCGTAGCGTTCGACGACCTGCCGGGCCGCGGCGTGGAGATTCCGCGCGCGGCTGTAATAGCCCAATCCCTGCCAGAGTTTGAGCACTTCGTCTTCGTCGGCCGCAGCCAGGGCGCCGACGTCGGGAAACCGCGCGACGAAGCGCAGGTAATAGTCCATCCCCTGCGCGATCCGCGTCTGCTGGAGAATGACCTCCGAGAGCCAGATGCGATAGGGGTCGCGTGTCCGACGCCAGGGCAGGTTGCGTCCGTTGACTCCGTACCAGTCGATCAGTTTGTCGGCGATTTCGCTCATCGGAAGACAAAGGTAGTGAAATATTCGGAATCATGCAGTCCGGTATCGCCGTTCCCGTTCCTTCCGATCGATTTATCGCCGGCGTTGTGCGGGAAGTTCGATCGAAATCCGAATATATTGCCTGTCTTTGACTTCGTCTTAGATACTCCGTCTCGGCATAATCAAGCTGACGCTTGCTTCTGCGCCCGACTTTTCGTATCTTTGACTGCGTCTTAGATACTCCGTCTCGGCATAATCAAGCTGACGCTTGCTTCTGCACTCGACTTTTCGTATCTTTGTCCCCTATCGATTTCAAGCCGGAAATTTTATGGTATTGGCAGAACAGATCAAGGAGGCGGCGAGCCGTCGGGATACGTTGGAGAAGTGTCTCGACATCGAACGCAAGCGCATGGATTTGCAGAACGAGGAGGAGAAGACGCAGGACCCCGACTTCTGGGACGATGCGGCGCGTGCGCAGGAGCAGTTGCGCCGGGTGGCGTCGATCAAGAGCTGGATCACCGATTACGACACGATCCGCAAGGAGGTCGAGGATCTGGAACTGATGCCCGATTTCCTGAAAGAGGGGGTGATCTCCGAGGAGGAGATGGATGCGCACTATGCGCAGACGATCGCGCACATCGAAGCGCTCGAACTGCGCAACATGCTGCGTCGCGACGAGGACAAGATGGGCGCTATTCTGGACATCAACGCCGGAGCCGGCGGCACCGAGGCGCTCGACTGGGCGTCGATGCTGCTGCGCATGTACACCCGCTGGTGCGAGGCCCACGGCTACAAGGTCAAGACGCTCGACTACCAGGCGGGCGACGAGGTAGGCGTCAAGTCCTGCACGCTCGAAATCGAGGGCGACTACGCCTACGGCTATCTCAAAAGCGAAAACGGCGTGCACCGCATGGTGCGTCTGTCGCCTTTCAACGCCAACAACAAGCGCCAGACGACCTTCGCGTCGGTCTTCGTGTCGCCCGCTGTGGACGATTCGATCGAGGTGGTCATCAACCCCTCGGACATCGAGTGGGACACGTTCCGCTCGTCGGGCGCCGGCGGTCAGAACGTCAACAAGGTCGAGACGGCCGTGAGGCTGCGCTATCACGGCAAGGATCCCGATACGGGCGAACCGGTCGAGTTCCTGATCGAGAACATGGAGACGCGCTCGCAGCTGATGAACCGCGAGAATGCGATGCGCATTCTGCGAAGCAAGCTCTACCAGCGCGAACTGGACAAGCGCATGGCCACGCAGCAGGCGCTCGAAGCGGGCAAGAAACGCATCGAGTGGGGGTCGCAGATCCGCTCCTACGTCTTCGACGACCGTCGTGTGAAGGATCACCGCACGGGTTGCCAGACGTCGGACGTCGACGCGGTGATGGACGGCGAGATCGACGCCTTCATCAAGGCCTACCTCATGCAGTTCGGCGCCGAGGCGTGAGTGGAAATAATAAAGGTATTTCGATAAATAAATTGCAGTATCCGTTATGAAAGACTTGACAAAACTCACGGATCGTATTTTCTACGTCGGGGTGAACGACCGCACGAAGCATCTTTTCGAGGGGCTGTGGCCGCTGCCGCTCGGCGTGTCGTACAACGCCTATCTGGTCTGCGGCGAGCGGACGGCGCTCGTCGATACGGTCGACGCCTGCTTCACGGGCCGTCTGCTGGCCAACGTCCGCGAACGGCTGGGCGACAGACCGTTGGATTATCTGGTGATAAACCACATGGAGCCCGACCACTCGGCTTCGATCGCCGCCGTGCGGCAGGCCTATCCCGCCGTGCGGATCGTCGGCAACGCCAAGACGTTGCAGATGATCGAGGGCTACTACGGCATCGCGTGCGGTACGGTCGAGGTCAAGGAGGGCGACGTGCTCGACCTGGGCGGGCTGACGCTGGCGTTCTGCATGATTCCGATGGTGCACTGGCCCGAGACGATGGCCACGTGGTGCGCCGAGGAGCGTACGATCTTCTCGGGCGATGCGTTCGGCACGTTCGGCGCACTGAACGGCGGCGTGACGGACGAGCAGCTCGACGTCGAACCCTTCTGGGAGGAGATGCGCCGTTACTACGCCTGCATCGTGGGCAAATACGGCCAGCCCGTGCAGCGCGCCCTGGCGAAGGTCGCCCCGCTCGACATCGCCATGATCTGCTCGACGCACGGCCCCGTCTGGCGCCGAGAGATCGCCCGCGTGGTGGAGCTCTACGACAAGGTGAGCCGTTACGAGGGCGAGCCGGGGGCGGTCATCGCCTACGGTTCGATGTACGGCAATACGGAGCAGATGGCCGAGACCGTCGCCCGCGGCCTGGCCGCCGCAGGCGTGCGGCCGATCGTCGTCTACAATCTTTCGACGGCCGACGTGTCGCAGGTGTTGCGCGACATCTTCCGTTACGATACGCTCGTCGTCGGTTCGCCGACCTACAACGGCCAGCTCTACCCGCCGGTCGATGCGCTGCTGCGCAAGATCGCCGAGCGCTGCATTCCGCACCGCCGTTTCGCCTGCTTCGGCTCCTTTACGTGGGCCGGTGCCGCCGTACGTCGTATGACGGAGTTCGCCGAGGGGATGAAATGGCCGGTCGTCGGCGCGCCTGTCGAGTTGAAGCAGGGGTATTCGACGGCTGTCGAACCTGCCTGCCGCACGCTGGTCGATGCGCTGGTCGAAGATATGAAACGATAAAACGAAGGCGATGCGCAAACTCTTGCTTTTTTCGCTGCTGTGCATGCTGCTGCCGGTCGCTGCGGCGGCCGCGCCGGAGGGGGCGTGCGACGGGGTGACGGTCGGGGCGGCCGATACGGCGGCCTACTTCCCGCTGCTGCGCGGGCGCCGCGTGGCCGTGCTTGCCAACCAGACTTCGCGCGTGGGCGACGAGCATCTGGTCGACCTGCTGCATCGCAGCGGCGTGCGCCTGACGGCGATCTTCTCGCCCGAACACGGATTCCGCGGGACGGCCGATGCGGGCGAGCACGTCGCCAGTTCGGTCGACGAGCGCACGGGGGTGCCGATCCGTTCGCTCTACGACGGCCGCACGCGCCGACCGTCGGACGAGGCGATGCGCTCATTCGACGTGTTGCTGGTCGACATGCAGGACGTGGGTCTGCGTTTCTACACCTACTATATTTCGATGCTGCGCATGATGGATGCCTGCGCCGATTTCGGCCGCGCGGTAGTGGTGCTGGACCGTCCCAATCCCAACGGATCGTACATCGACGGCCCCGTGCTCGACATGAAATACAAGTCGGGCGTCGGCGCGCTGCCGATTCCCGTCGTACACGGACTGACGATGGGCGAGATCGCCCGCATGGCCGTGGGCGAGGGGTGGGCGAAGCCGTGCGACCTGACAGTCGTACCGTGCCGCCGCTATACCCATGCCACGCGCTACGAGCTGCCCGTGGCGCCGTCGCCCAACCTGCCGACGCAGCGGTCGATTTACCTCTATCCGTCGATCTGCCTCTTCGAAGGGACGGTGGTGAGTCTGGGGCGCGGCACCGACCGTCCGTTCGAGTGTTACGGCCATCCCGACATGCCGGCCGACCGCTACGGCTTCGTCTTCACGCCGCGGCCGACAGCCGGCGCGAAACATCCTCCTCTGGAAGGACGCCTATGTCGCGGTGTCGACCTGAGCGAGAAGCCCTGCGAGGAGATTCTCGCCGAGGGGCTGACGCTCGACTACGTGATCGACGCCTATCGTGCGCTGGGGTTGGGCGAGGCGTTCTTCACTCCGATGTTCGAGAAGCTGATCGGCGTGGGCTGGGTGCGCGAGATGATTCTCGACGGCCGTTCCGCGGCCGAGATTCGTGCACGCTGGCGGCCCGACGTGGAGCGTTTCGCGAAAATGCGCGAAAAGTATCTGATTTACGAATAGATGGACTGGTCTGACAGACAACCGCCTCGAAAGAGGCGGTTGTCTCTCTATCTGCGGGAGGGGCGAAGGGCAGCGGAGCGGACGGCTACTCTTCGTAGAGATCGAGATACTCATAGCTGTTGCCCACCCGCGCGAGATACCGTTCGAACTCCGTGCGGGCGATGACTACCGTGGCGCGGCAGTCGTTGGGATGGAAACTCAGCGACGGGCAGTACAGCAGGTTGCGGTCGAGAAAGAGGTGAACGTGATGCTCCGCGTCGTTGATGAGCCCGAACGGCGAGACGGAACCGGGTTCCAGCCCCAGATAACGCATCATGCGCTCGGGCGAGGCGAACGACAGTTTTCCCTGATGCAGCCGCGCTTCGAGGTCGTGGATCGAGAGCGTGCGGTCGCAGTCGAAGCAGACCAGATAGTGCCGATTGCCCTTGTGATTGCGGAAAAAGTGGTTTTTGCAGTGTTTCGACCCGTCGTCGCGCCAGTGGCGTTTGGCCAGTTCGATCGTGGGCGAAGCGGGGTGGAAATAGAGGTCGTAGGCGATGTCCGCCGCATCGAGCCACGCCGTCACGGCATCGATCCGTTCGCTGTCGGAGGGTTTATTCCACATAGAGCACCAACCCTTTGAGATACTCCCCTTCGGGGTGATAGATGTTGATCGGGTGGTCGGCCGGCTGCGCGAGCTGGTGCAGGATGCGCACGTTGCGGCCGGCGATGGCTGCGGCCGAGAAGACCGTCGTGCGGAACAGCTCCTTCGACACGGCCTGCGAGCAGGAGAAGGTGAAAAGGATGCCGCCCGGCCGGATCTGCGACAACGCCCGTGCGTTGAGGCGCTTGTACCCCTGCATGGCGTTGCCCAGCACCTTGTGGTGCTTGGCGAAGGCGGGCGGGTCGAGGATGATCAGGTCGTAGCGGTCGCCGATCTGTTTGAGATACTCCACGGCGTCGCAGGCGAGCGTCGTGTGGGGAAAGAGTGTAGGATAGGGTGTAGATCTCGGTGGTCGCCGTATCATTAAAAAACGCTCCGAGGCGTCGACCGAGCAGACCTCCTTCGCTCCGCCCGCGGCGGCGTAGACCGAGAAGCCTCCCGTGTAGCAGAAGGTGTTGAGCACGGTGCGGCCCGCAGCGTAGCGTTCCACCAGTTCGCGGTTGCAGCGCTGGTCGAGGAAGAAGCCCGTCTTCTGTCCCTCCTCCCAGTTGACCAGAAAACGATGGCCGTTTTCCGACACCTCCTGTGTCGGAGTTGCGACTTTGCCCATCAGGTATCCGTCCACGGCGTTCAGCCCCGCCTTGTAGGGCACCGTCTGCGAACTCTTGTCGTAGACGGCTGCGAGACGCTCGCCGTAGACTTCGCGGAGCGCCTCGGCGATCTGCATCCGCGAGCGGTACATCCCCACCGAATGACACTGTACGACGGCCGTCGTGCCGTAGATGTCGATCACCAGCCCCGGCAGCGAGTCGCCCTCGCCGTGAACGAGCCGGTAGCAGGTCGTCGCGGCATTGCCGATCAGACCGAGCGTGCGCCTCACTTCGCAGGCCGAGCGGATGCGAGCGCGCCACCATGCGGCGTCGATCGGCTCCTGCGCGAAGGTGAGCACCCGCACGGCGATCGATCCGATCTGGTAGTGGCCGCGTGCGATGAAATCGCCGGCGGCGGTATGGACGTCGACGATCTCCCCCTCGGCGATCGTGTCGGAGGGACACTCCACGCGGCCGATCGCGCCCGAGAAGATCCATGGGTGACGGCGCAGCAGCGACTCTTCTTTGCCTCTGCGCAGGAAAATACGGGGGTGGGTCGTCATTTGTCGTTCGGTTTAAGGGTATGTTGCAGCGTGCGGTAGATTTCGGGGCAGATCCATGCGTCGGTGGCGGCGTAGCGCATCTGTTTTTCGGTGAGCTGCGCCGCTTCCCAGTTGCTCAGCCGCTGGGCTTTCGAGACGCGCTTGCCCAACACGATGGCCGAAAGCTTGCGCAGGCTCTTCTCTTCGATGCCCCAGTCGGGGGCCAGTTGTTGCAGGTCGACGAAGCCGCC
>ENA-UEPS01001589-UEPS01001589.1-human-gut-metagenome-genome-assembly--contig:-NODE-1589-length-11713-cov-3.136473_pt1 | contig 11713 bp, 9 predicted proteins | sample MGYA00242904_ERZ507924 | MGnify/ENA primary metagenome ERZ507924 (study PRJEB26167, sample SAMN06115422) | human gut metagenome | host: Homo sapiens | place: China:Sichuan | collected 2014-10-16...
GCAAAAACATTATGGGAACAGGTTTCGACTTCGAACTGTTCGTCCATACCGGGGCAGGGCGCTACATCTGCGGGGAAGAAACAGCGTTAATCAACTCCCTGGAAGGGCGTCGTGCTAACCCACGCTCGAAGCCACCCTTCCCGGCAACCTCCGGCGCATGGGGTAAACCGACCTGTGTCAACAACGTCGAAACCCTGTGTAACGTTCCGGCGATCCTCGCTAACGGCGTGGAGTGGTATCAGAACATCTCGAAAAGTAAAGATGCTGGCACCAAGCTGATGGGCTTCTCCGGTCGGGTGAAAAATCCGGGACTGTGGGAACTGCCGTTTGGTACTACCGCGCGCGAGATCCTCGAAGATTACGCCGGTGGTATGCGTGACGGTCTGAAATTCAAAGCCTGGCAGCCAGGCGGCGCGGGCACCGACTTCCTGACCGAAGCGCACCTTGACCTGCCGATGGAATTCGAAAGTATCGGTAAAGCGGGAAGCCGTCTGGGTACGGCGCTGGCGATGGCGGTTGACCATGAGATCAACATGGTGTCGCTGGTGCGTAACCTGGAAGAGTTTTTCGCCCGTGAGTCCTGCGGCTGGTGTACGCCGTGCCGCGACGGTCTGCCGTGGAGCGTGAAAATTCTGCGTGCGCTGGAGCGTGGTGAAGGTCAGCCGGGCGATATCGAAACACTTGAGCAACTGTGTCGATTCTTAGGCCCGGGTAAAACTTTCTGTGCCCACGCACCTGGTGCAGTGGAGCCGTTACAGAGCGCCATCAAATATTTCCGCGAAGAATTTGAGGCGGGAATCAAACAGCCGTTCAGCAATACCCATTTGATTAATGGGATTCAGCCGAACCTGCTGAAAGAGCGCTGGTAACCGAATTTCGATTAACGCTCAGTCTCTGACTGAGAAAACTGGAAGCATGCTAATGGCTACAATTCATGTAGACGGCAAAGAATACGAGGTCAACGGAGCGGACAACCTGCTGGAAGCTTGTCTGTCTCTGGGCCTTGATATTCCTTACTTTTGCTGGCATCCGGCGCTGGGAAGTGTCGGTGCTTGCCGCCAGTGTGCGGTGAAGCAATACCAAAACGCGGAAGACACGCGTGGTCGCCTGGTGATGTCCTGTATGACACCGGCTTCCGATGGCACCTTTATTTCCATTGACGACGAAGAAGCGAAACAGTTCCGTGAAAGCGTGGTCGAGTGGTTGATGACCAACCACCCGCACGACTGTCCGGTATGTGAAGAGGGCGGTAACTGCCATCTTCAGGATATGACTGTGATGACCGGACACAGCTTCCGTCGCTACCGTTTCACCAAACGTACCCACCGTAATCAGGATTTGGGGCCATTCATCTCTCACGAAATGAACCGCTGCATCGCCTGCTACCGCTGCGTGCGTTACTACAAAGATTACGCTGACGGTACAGATCTGGGCGTTTACGGTGCGCACGACAACGTCTACTTCGGTCGCCCGGAAGACGGCACGCTGGAAAGCGAATTTTCCGGTAACCTGGTCGAAATTTGCCCGACCGGCGTATTTACCGACAAAACGCACTCCGAGCGTTACAACCGTAAATGGGATATGCAGTTTGCGCCGAGCATCTGCCAGCAATGTTCCATCGGCTGTAACATCAGCCCCGGTGAACGTTACGGCGAACTGCGTCGTATCGAAAACCGTTACAACGGTACGGTAAACCACTACTTCCTCTGCGACCGTGGTCGTTTCGGTTACGGTTACGTCAACCTGAAGGATCGTCCGCGTCAGCCAGTACAGCGTCGTGGCGATGATTTCATTACCCTCAACGCCGAACAGGCAATGCAGGGCGCGGCAGATATTCTGCGTCAGTCGAAGAAAGTGATCGGTATTGGTTCTCCGCGTGCCAGCGTGGAAAGCAACTTTGCGCTGCGTGAACTGGTGGGCGAAGAAAACTTCTACACCGGTATCGCTCACGGTGAGCAGGAACGTCTGCAACTGGCGCTGAAAGTGCTGCGTGAAGGCGGCATTTATACTCCGGCTCTGCGCGAAATCGAATCTTACGATGCGGTACTGGTGCTGGGCGAAGACGTTACCCAGACCGGCGCGCGCGTCGCGCTGGCAGTGCGTCAGGCTGTGAAAGGTAAAGCGCGCGAAATGGCGGCAGCACAGAAAGTGGCTGACTGGCAGATTGCGGCAATCCTCAACATCGGTCAACGTGCGAAGCATCCGCTGTTTGTTACCAACGTTGATGACACCCGTCTGGATGATATCGCGGCGTGGACTTACCGCGCACCGGTTGAAGATCAGGCGCGTTTAGGTTTTGCCATCGCCCATGCGCTGGATAACTCTGCACCAGCGGTTGACGGTATCGAACCTGAGCTGCAAAGCAAAATCGACGTCATCGTGCAGGCACTGGCAGGTGCGAAGAAACCGTTGATTATCTCCGGGACGAACGCCGGTAGCTTAGAGGTGATTCAGGCGGCGGCTAACGTCGCGAAAGCCCTGAAAGGTCGCGGCGCTGACGTCGGTATCACCATGATTGCCCGTTCCGTCAACAGCATGGGGCTGGGCATTATGGGTGGCGGTTCGCTTGAAGAAGCGTTGACCGAACTGGAAACCGGACGCGCCGACGCGGTGGTGGTGCTGGAAAACGATCTGCATCGTCACGCTTCTGCTACCCGCGTGAATGCTGCGCTGGCTAAAGCGCCGCTGGTGATGGTGGTTGACCATCAGCGCACGGCAATTATGGAAAACGCTCATCTGGTGCTTTCCGCCGCCAGCTTTGCTGAAAGCGACGGTACGGTGATCAACAACGAAGGCCGCGCCCAACGTTTCTTCCAGGTTTACGATCCGGCTTATTACGACAGCAAAACTGTCATGCTGGAAAGCTGGCGCTGGCTGCACTCGCTGCACAGCACCCTGCTGAGCCGTGAAGTGGACTGGACGCAGCTCGACCATGTGATTGACGCTGTTGTGGCGAAAATCCCGGAACTGGCGGGTATCAAAGATGCTGCGCCGGATGCGACATTCCGTATTCGTGGGCAGAAACTGGCCCGTGAACCGCACCGTTACAGCGGTCGTACCGCCATGCGCGCCAATATCAGCGTTCATGAGCCGCGTCAGCCGCAGGATATTGACACCATGTTCACCTTCTCGATGGAAGGTAACAACCAGCCGACTGCGCACCGTTCGCAAGTGCCGTTTGCCTGGGCGCCGGGCTGGAACTCCCCGCAGGCGTGGAACAAATTCCAGGACGAAGTGGGCGGCAAACTGCGCTTTGGCGATCCGGGCGTGCGTCTGTTTGAAACCAGCGAAAATGGTCTGGATTACTTCACCAGCGTACCGGCACGCTTCCAGCCGCAGGACGGGAAATGGCGTATCGCGCCGTATTACCACCTGTTTGGCAGCGATGAATTGTCACAGCGTGCTCCGGTCTTCCAGAGCCGTATGCCGCAGCCGTACATCAAACTCAACCCAGCGGATGCCGCGAAGTTAGGTGTGAACGCAGGTACACACGTCTCCTTTAGTTACGATGGCAACACGGTCACGCTGCCGGTTGAAATCGCCGAAGGACTGACGGCAGGGCAGGTGGGCTTGCCGATGGGTATGTCCGGCATTGCTCCGGTGCTGGCTGGCGCGCATCTTGAGGATCTCAAGGAGGCACCACAATGAGTTGGATATCACCGGAACTGATTGAGATCCTGCTGACCATCCTCAAAGCGGTGGTGATCCTGCTGGTGGTTGTCACCTGCGGGGCATTCATGAGCTTTGGCGAACGTCGCCTGCTGGGTCTGTTCCAGAACCGTTACGGACCTAACCGTGTTGGCTGGGGCGGTTCGCTCCAGCTGGTTGCGGACATGATCAAAATGTTCTTTAAAGAAGACTGGATCCCGAAATTCTCGGATCGCGTCATCTTTACCCTGGCACCGATGATTGCCTTTACCTCGCTGCTGCTGGCCTTTGCGATTGTGCCAGTCAGTCCGGGTTGGGTGGTTGCCGACCTGAACATCGGGATTTTGTTCTTCCTGATGATGGCAGGTCTGGCGGTTTACGCGGTGCTGTTTGCGGGCTGGTCAAGTAACAACAAATACTCGTTGCTGGGTGCGATGCGTGCTTCTGCGCAGACCCTGAGCTACGAAGTGTTCCTCGGGCTTTCCCTGATGGGCGTGGTGGCGCAGGCCGGTTCATTCAACATGACCGACATCGTCAACAGCCAGGCGCATGTGTGGAACGTTATCCCGCAATTCTTTGGTTTTATTACCTTTGCCATCGCGGGCGTGGCGGTATGTCACCGTCACCCGTTTGACCAGCCGGAAGCCGAGCAGGAACTGGCGGATGGTTACCACATTGAATATTCCGGTATGAAGTTCGGTCTGTTCTTCGTGGGTGAGTACATCGGGATTGTGACCATCTCTGCATTGATGGTGACGCTGTTCTTCGGTGGCTGGCAAGGCCCGTTGTTACCGCCATTCATCTGGTTCGCGCTGAAAACCGCGTTCTTTATGATGATGTTCATTTTGATTCGTGCGTCGTTACCGCGTCCGCGTTATGACCAGGTAATGTCCTTCGGCTGGAAAATCTGCCTGCCGCTGACGCTGATCAACTTGCTGGTAACGGCGGCTGTCATTCTCTGGCAGGCGCAATAAGGGGCAATAAGACCATGACCTTAAAAGAATTGTTAGTAGGTTTCGGCACCCAGGTTCGTAGTATCTGGATGATCGGCCTGCACGCGTTCGCCAAACGCGAAACGCGAATGTACCCGGAAGAGCCGGTCTATCTGCCGCCCCGTTATCGTGGTCGTATCGTTCTGACCCGCGACCCGGACGGCGAAGAGCGTTGCGTAGCCTGTAACCTCTGCGCGGTAGCCTGCCCGGTCGGCTGTATCTCGCTGCAAAAAGCAGAAACCAAAGACGGTCGCTGGTACCCGGAATTTTTCCGCATCAACTTCTCACGCTGCATTTTCTGTGGTCTGTGCGAAGAAGCCTGTCCGACCACGGCGATTCAGTTAACCCCGGATTTCGAAATGGGGGAATACAAGCGCCAGGATCTGGTTTACGAAAAAGAGGATCTGCTGATCTCCGGTCCGGGCAAATACCCGGAATATAACTTCTACCGGATGGCAGGTATGGCAATCGACGGCAAAGATAAGGGCGAAGCAGAGAACGAAGCCAAGCCTATCGACGTCAAGAGCCTGTTACCGTAAGGAGAGGGGCAATGGAGTTCGCTTTTTATATCTGTGGCCTGATAGCCATACTTGCGACCTTGCGAGTGATCACCCATACCAATCCGGTACACGCACTGCTGTACCTGATTATTTCGCTGCTGGCGATTTCCGGGGTGTTCTTCTCACTGGGCGCTTACTTCGCCGGTGCGCTGGAAATTATCGTCTACGCGGGTGCCATTATGGTGCTGTTCGTGTTCGTGGTGATGATGCTCAACCTGGGCGGTTCAGAAATCGAACAGGAACGCCAGTGGCTGAAACCGCAGGTGTGGATTGGTCCGGCAATTTTGTCGGCCATCATGCTGGTGGTGATTGTTTACGCCATCCTCGGTGTTAACGATCAGGGTATCGACGGTACGCCAATCAGTGCTAAAGCAGTGGGTATTACGCTGTTCGGGCCTTACGTACTGGCGGTGGAACTGGCTTCTATGCTGCTGCTCGCGGGTCTGGTTGTGGCCTTCCACGTCGGTCGTGAAGAGCGTGCGGGTGAAGTGCTGAGCAATCGTAAAGACGACAGCGCGAAAAGAAAAACGGAGGAGCACGCATGATCCCCTTACAACATGGACTGATCCTCGCGGCAATCTTATTCGTTCTTGGCTTAACCGGTCTGGTTATCCGTCGCAATCTGCTGTTTATGCTGATTGGTCTGGAAATCATGATTAACGCCTCCGCGCTGGCCTTTGTGGTCGCCGGAAGCTACTGGGGCCAGACCGACGGTCAGGTGATGTACATTCTCGCCATCAGCCTCGCGGCGGCAGAAGCGAGTATCGGCCTTGCGCTGCTGCTGCAACTTCACCGTCGTCGCCAGAACCTGAACATCGATTCAGTAAGTGAGATGCGCGGATGAACATGCTTGCCTTAACCATTATTTTGCCATTGATTGGCTTCGTCCTGCTGGCGTTCTCCCGTGGGCGCTGGTCTGAAAACGTTTCGGCGATCGTCGGCGTTGGCTCTGTGGGCCTGGCGGCGCTGGTAACCGCCTTTATCGGCGTTGATTTCTTCGCTAACGGCGAGCAGTCATACAGCCAGCCGCTGTGGACGTGGATGTCGGTAGGCGACTTTAACATCGGTTTTAACCTGGTGCTGGACGGCCTGTCGCTGACCATGCTCTCGGTGGTCACTGGTGTGGGTTTCCTTATTCACATGTACGCCTCCTGGTACATGCGCGGTGAAGAGGGCTACTCTCGCTTCTTCGCCTACACCAACCTGTTCATCGCCAGCATGGTAGTTCTGGTTCTCGCCGATAACCTGCTGCTGATGTACCTCGGCTGGGAAGGCGTGGGCCTGTGCTCCTATCTGCTGATCGGTTTCTATTACACCGATCCGAAGAATGGCGCAGCGGCAATGAAAGCGTTCGTCGTGACCCGTGTGGGTGACGTTTTCCTCGCTTTCGCACTGTTCATTCTTTACAACGAACTGGGCACCCTGAACTTCCGCGAAATGGTGGAACTGGCACCAGCGCACTTTGCTGACGGCAATAACATGCTGATGTGGGCGACGCTGATGCTGCTGGGCGGTGCGGTCGGTAAATCTGCGCAGTTGCCGTTGCAGACATGGCTTGCCGACGCGATGGCGGGCCCGACGCCTGTCTCCGCGCTGATCCACGCCGCAACGATGGTAACCGCGGGTGTCTACCTGATCGCCCGTACCCACGGCCTGTTCCTGATGACGCCGGAAGTTCTGCATCTGGTGGGTATTGTCGGGGCGGTTACGCTGCTGCTGGCCGGTTTTGCCGCGCTGGTACAGACCGACATCAAACGTGTTCTCGCTTACTCTACCATGAGCCAGATTGGCTACATGTTCCTCGCGCTTGGCGTGCAGGCATGGGATGCGGCGATTTTCCACTTGATGACTCACGCGTTCTTTAAAGCGCTGCTGTTCCTGGCATCCGGTTCCGTCATTCTGGCCTGCCATCACGAACAGAACATCTTCAAGATGGGCGGTCTGCGTAAATCTATTCCGCTGGTTTATCTCTGCTTCCTGGTGGGCGGCGCAGCACTGTCGGCACTACCGCTGGTCACTGCGGGCTTCTTCAGTAAGGATGAGATCCTCGCGGGTGCGATGGCGAATGGTCATATCAATCTGATGGTGGCATTTTTTAATGGTGCGGCGACCACCGAGATCTACACCTTCCGTATGATTTTCATCGTCTTCCACGGAAAAGAACAAATTCACGCTCACGCCGTGAAAGGGGTAACTCACAGCCTGCCGCTGATTGTGCTGCTGATCCTTTCCACCTTCGTTGGCGCACTGATTGTACCGCCGCTGCAGGGCGTGCTTCCGCAAACGACGGAACTGGCGCACGGCAGCATGTTGACCCTGGAAATTACCTCTGGCGTGGTCGCGGTGGTCGGCATTCTGCTGGCAGCCTGGCTGTGGCTGGGTAAACGTACTCTGGTGACCTCCATCGCCAACAGTGCGCCGGGCCGTCTGCTGGGCACCTGGTGGTACAACGCCTGGGGATTTGACTGGCTGTATGACAAAGTGTTCGTCAAGCCGTTCCTGGGTATTGCCTGGTTGCTGAAACGCGATCCGCTGAACTCAATGATGAACATCCCGGCTGTCCTTTCCCGCTTTGCAGGTAAAGGTCTGCTGTTAAGTGAGAACGGCTATCTGCGCTGGTATGTGGCATCCATGAGCATCGGTGCGGTCGTGGTGCTGGCACTGTTGATGGTACTGCGTTGAGTTAAGGATTGTGGGATTGCCCCTGGGCATATAAGAACGTAGGTCGGATAAGCCGCCTTCGCGGTGCATCCGACACTACCCCCAGTCCGAAGAGAATTTTCTGTCGTGAGAATTCGTTGAAAATCCGGTCCTGACGGGACTTTTACAAGGAATAAAGATCGCCATGTTACTACCCTGGCTAATATTAATTCCCTTTATTGGCGGCTTCCTGTGCTGGCAGACCGAACGCTTTGGCGTCAAGGTGCCACGCTGGATCGCGCTGATCACCATGGGATTGACGCTGGCGCTGTCGCTGCAACTGTGGTTGCAGGGCGGTTATTCACTGACGCAATCCGCCGGAATTCCGCAGTGGCAGTCTGAATTCGACATGCCGTGGATCCCGCGTTTTGGTATCTCTATTCATCTCGCCATTGACGGGCTGTCGCTGCTGATGGTCGTGCTGACCGGTCTGCTCGGTGTGCTGGCGGTACTATGTTCGTGGAAAGAGATCGAAAAATATCAGGGCTTCTTCCACCTCAACCTGATGTGGATCCTGGGCGGCGTTATCGGCGTGTTCCTTGCCATCGACATGTTCCTGTTCTTCTTCTTCTGGGAAATGATGCTGGTGCCGATGTACTTCCTGATCGCACTGTGGGGGCATAAAGCCTCTGACGGTAAAACGCGTATCACGGCGGCAACCAAGTTCTTCATTTACACCCAGGCGAGTGGTCTGGTGATGTTGATCGCCATCCTGGCGCTGGTTTTTGTTCACTACAATGCGACCGGCGTCTGGACCTTCAACTATGAAGAGCTGCTGAATACGCCAATGTCCAGTGGTGTGGAATACCTGTTAATGCTGGGCTTCTTCATCGCCTTCGCAGTCAAAATGCCGGTGGTTCCGCTGCATGGCTGGCTGCCGGATGCGCACTCCCAGGCTCCGACCGCCGGTTCCGTTGACCTCGCGGGGATCTTGCTGAAAACTGCCGCTTACGGTTTGCTGCGTTTCTCCCTGCCGCTGTTCCCGAACGCGTCGGCAGAGTTCGCGCCAATTGCTATGTGGATGGGTGTTATCGGCATCTTCTACGGTGCGTGGATGGCCTTCGCCCAGACCGATATCAAACGTCTGATCGCCTACACCTCGGTTTCCCACATGGGCTTCGTGCTGATTGCTATCTACACCGGCAGCCAGTTGGCCTACCAGGGCGCGGTAATCCAGATGATTGCGCACGGCTTGTCGGCGGCGGGTCTGTTTATTCTCTGCGGTCAGCTTTATGAACGTATCCATACCCGCGACATGCGCATGATGGGCGGTCTGTGGAGCAAGATGAAATGGCTGCCAGCACTGTCGCTGTTCTTTGCGGTGGCAACGCTTGGGATGCCTGGCACCGGTAACTTCGTCGGCGAATTTATGATTCTGTTCGGCAGCTTCCAGGTTGTACCGGTGATTACCGTTATCTCTACCTTTGGGCTGGTCTTTGCATCTGTTTATTCGCTGGCGATGTTACATCGCGCTTACTTCGGTAAAGCGAAAAGCCAGATTGCCAGCCAGGAACTGCCAGGGATGTCGCTGCGTGAGCTGTTTATGATCCTGTTGCTGGTGGTGCTGCTGGTACTGCTGGGCTTCTATCCGCAGCCGATTCTGGATACCTCGCACTCCGCGATTGGCAATATCCAGCAGTGGTTTGTTAATTCCGTTACTACTACAAGGCCGTAAATCGCCATGACAATAACTCCACAAAACCTGATCGCACTGCTACCGTTGCTGATCGTCGGCTTGACGGTGGTGGTTGTGATGCTCTCCATTGCGTGGCGACGCAATCATTTCCTCAACGCTACGCTCTCGGTTATTGGGCTTAACGCGGCGCTGGTTTCGCTCTGGTTTGTTGGCCAGGCGGGCGCTATGGACGTTACGCCGCTGATGCGCGTTGATGGTTTCGCCATGCTTTACACCGGGCTGGTATTGTTGGCGAGCCTCGCCACCTGTACTTTCGCCTACCCGTGGCTTGAAGGCTATAACGACAACAAGGATGAGTTCTACCTGTTGGTGTTAATTGCCGCGCTGGGCGGGATCCTGCTGGCGAATGCCAACCATCTGGCGTCTCTGTTCCTCGGTATCGAACTGATCTCTTTGCCGCTGTTTGGCCTGGTCGGTTACGCTTTCCGCCAGAAACGTTCACTGGAAGCCAGTATCAAATACACCATCCTTTCTGCCGCAGCGTCTTCTTTCCTGCTGTTTGGTATGGCGCTGGTGTATGCGCAGTCTGGCGACCTGTCGTTTGTCGCGTTGGGTAAAAACCTTGGCGACGGTATGCTCAACGAGCCGCTGTTGCTGGCAGGTTTCGGCCTGATGATTGTTGGCCTCGGCTTCAAACTCTCTCTGGTGCCGTTCCACCTGTGGACGCCAGACGTATACCAGGGCGCGCCTGCGCCGGTTTCCACTTTCCTGGCGACGGCGAGCAAAATCGCTATCTTCGGTGTGGTGATGCGTCTGTTCCTCTACGCACCGGTGGGTGACAGCGAAGCGATTCGCGTGGTGCTGGCGATTATCGCCTTTGCCTCCATCATCTTCGGTAACCTGATGGCGCTGAGCCAGACCAATATCAAACGTCTGCTCGGTTACTCATCTATCTCTCACCTCGGCTATCTGCTGGTGGCGCTGATTGCGCTGCAAACGGGCGAGATGTCGATGGAAGCGGTAGGGGTTTACCTGGCCGGTTATCTGTTCAGCAGCCTCGGCGCGTTCGGCGTGGTCAGCCTGATGTCCAGCCCGTATCGTGGCCCGGATGCTGATTCCCTGTTCTCTTACCGCGGTCTGTTCTGGCATCGTCCGATCCTCGCGGCAGTGATGACGGTGATGATGCTGTCTCTGGCCGGTATCCCGATGACGCTGGGCTTTATCGGTAAGTTCTACGTGCTGGCGGTCGGTGTCCAGGCACACTTGTGGTGGCTGGTGGGTGCCGTGGTTGTCGGTTCGGCAATCGGCCTCTACTACTACCTGCGCGTGGCGGTGAGCCTGTACCTGCACGCACCGGAACAACCGGGTCGCGATGCACCGTCAAACTGGCAGTACAGCGCGGGCGGTATCGTGGTGCTGATTTCTGCACTGTTGGTACTGGTGCTGGGTGTATGGCCACAACCGCTGATTAGTATTGTGCGGTTAGCAATGCCGCTGATGTAATCTGTTAGTTTGTAAGTCAGAAAGCCGCCGACATGTTCGGCGGTTTTTTTTGGCGCTCTGACACCATCACCCAACAATAACCGTCAGCGCATGATTCCCTTGTCGCAGCATACGTCGATACGCGCTAATCAGCTTTTCCATATCAAGCATGATCGAGGCAAAGAGTTGCCCCTCTAACTCTTCTGAAAAGGTCACTCCCGGATAAATCTCCATTTCATTGAGTCGCTTAATGGAAAACTGTTTACGCAGCTCACTTCGATCCAGTGATTCCAGTCGGTCGATTGTCGCGGCTAACTCCTGATTCCAGGTCAATCCCAGGAAGCCATCTATGCCATCTTCGAGGCTGTGTTCACCAAGCACGGCACGACTCAGCGGATCATTCTTCGCGGGATCAAAAGCAGAGGTGCCTGTCAGCCCAAAGTGTAAAAAATCCCAGCGTTTATCAATATCCAGTCGGCGTAATCCTGAAAGCGTGTCATGTATATTATCCATCAAAGGTTTTTCAGTAGACTCAAGCAGCTGGTTAATCTTTTCTGAGTCAATTTCTGCAAAATAACCAATCATTCCCATTTATTTTTCCTCCATTGAATTTTATGTTTCGCATCTTAAAACAGACGAGGGAAAATAAAATGTACATGTCGCTGTTTCTGGACCCGCCTCGAGAAATTTTTATT
>ENA-UEPS01001612-UEPS01001612.1-human-gut-metagenome-genome-assembly--contig:-NODE-1612-length-11584-cov-3.242983_pt1 | contig 11584 bp, 10 predicted proteins | sample MGYA00242904_ERZ507924 | MGnify/ENA primary metagenome ERZ507924 (study PRJEB26167, sample SAMN06115422) | human gut metagenome | host: Homo sapiens | place: China:Sichuan | collected 2014-10-16...
ATCCACACCATACTTTGCCAGTTCCGTTTCGACATTATCCTTTGTCAAGTTGGCCTGAGGTATACTCAACTTGTCGCTTAAGTAGCCCCACAAGGCACGAAGCACTTCGTCATAGAATTCTTCTTTCTTGTTTTCCTTCATCAGCTTGCCGGCATTTTTCAGACGTCTTACCGCCATCTTATTGGCTTTCTTCGTACGGACCAATGCCAGATTGGAATTTTCCTTCACCTGCTTGCGGTAGATGAAGAAGAAAACAATGAACAGGATTGCCGGAATCAGATAGCACATATAGTACGTGAATGAGCCGAAGAACAGTTCATTATTCGGAACAAAATGAATGCCGTTCACTTTCAGGTAACGGATATCCTTACCCAGATATTTAACACTTTCCTTGTTACTGAAATTAGAAACAACAGGAGAAGATGTTCCCCCTCCCTTGCCCTGCTCTACGTGCAGTTTGTATGGTTCGGATGTAATTGTCTTATAGGAACCGGTCTTCGTATCGAAATAAGAGAATGCGATAGCCGGAATTTCGAAATCGCCTGCGTAACGCGGGATAGCCATATATTCGATCGTCTTCGTACCGGAAGTTCCTGCCGCGGTAGTCTTGATGTCCACTTCCACCTTCGGATCATAAACGTCGAAATCGTTCGGGAAAGCGACTTCCGGATTCTTTACCAGCTTGATGTTTCCATTACCGGAAATCTTCACCTTCACGGTAACGGCATCATCTGTCTTTACATTATTGGAACTGATGCTGGAGGTCATTGTGAAATTGCCTACCGCACCGGAGAATGACGCCGGTTTACCCGACGGCAACGGCTTGACATCGATCGTTACAGGGGGCGTTGTCAATTCTTTCTTTACATCTATATAAGACGACGAACCGAAGAAATCATCGAATACACTGCTTCTCTGTCTGGCCGGTCCGGGCACACGCAAAACAATATCCAATTTCCCGGAAGGAATCGTAATCTTCCCTGAACGCTGAGGGTACAGCACCGTCTGTTTTATAATGGCAGTCCCGTAGTTCTTTCCCTTATAGTTCTCCATTACCAGTTGCTTATTTTGCGGCAATTCTACCTCTTGGGCAAGGAAACCTGTAAATTCGGGGAATTTAGGCTGGTCGATCCCTCCGATATCTTTTCTTACATACAATTTAAATGTAACCAAAATACCTTCCTGTTCATATACATTCCGTTTAGAAACATCGATTGTCAGAAAAGCATCGTCCTTACTGATACCAGTACCGGTCGAACCGCCTTTGGTTGCCTCTTCCGCCTTATCGGGAGGAAGCACTTTTATCACTAATGCGTTAGAAGTGTAATTGGCGCCTTTGACCTTGATTGTTGCCGGTGCGATATTGAAAGTACCCTCTTTCTTCGGTTGGAGAATATAGGCGAACGTCACTGACGTTTCGGTTGTCATTTTACCGTTAATGATCTGGGTACTCATATTTGTGGAAGTAGACGGACCTATCAATACCTCAAAGTCCGGTATTTCCGGTACACGTATATCCTTACCTTCCGCATTCACCGTGTACGACAATCTGAAAGTTTCTCCCATAACAACAGCTTCCGGAGCAGAAGCCTTGAACGTCACATCCGCCGCTCTGGCTACCACTCCGAAAGTTGCAAAGAGAACAAATAAGAAAACTAATTTCCTCATTCCTCAATCCTTATTTTTTAATTTTTAATTCTTAATTTTCAATTTCCGTTTACCACTCCTTATCCGTGCGACGACGCTGTTGCTGTTGAGCCTGCGCTTTCTTCACCTTCTCCTGAGTGTCTTTTTCATCCTGCAGGAAGGCATCCAACATCTGTTGAGCGTTATCCTTGCTCATCTGTTCCTGCTGCTGCGGCTGTTGTTCCTGTGTCTTATCCTGCTTCTTATCATCCTGCTGTTGTTGCTGATCTTGGTTCTGCTGCTGTTGATCCTGTTTATCCTGATCTTCCTTCTTGTCCTCGTTCTGATCCTGATTTTGATCTTCATTCTGCTGATTCTGCTGATCGTGCAACAACTTTTGTGCCAAAGCCAAATTATAACGTGTTTCATCATCTTTCGGATTCAGGCGCAAAGATTGTTTATAAGCTTCGACACTTTTGGCATACTCTTTACTCTGCATGCCAATATTTCCGACATTATGGTAAATCTCAGCCAAGCGGGCTTTACCTTCGGGCGTTTCGATCATCTTCTCCCCCTGTCCGGCTAGCAACTGGTACTGCTCAGCAGCTTCAGGGAATTTCTTCTGCTTATACAAAGCGTTCCCCAAGTTATAAGTTCCTTCGGACGAACGCGGGTTCACTTCCAAACTTTTCCGGTAGGCGATTTCCGCCTCGGTAAACTTTTCCGTCTCATAAAGTTTATTCCCCTCCCGCACATTCTTACGTTCCGCCTTCTGGGCAAACACAGCCCCGCAGCAGAACATGAATGCCGCCATCCATATAATCGATTTTCGCATACGTTTCATCTTATCCATAGCATTTTAAGAGAATAATTTTACTTTTTTGAATACACGGTTCTTGCGGTCCAGCGTCATGAAATCCACTAAAAGCAGAATCAATGCGATCCAGGCAAACGTCTGGAAACGTTCGTCATATTCCGAATAGACTTTGCTGTCCAGTTCCGATTTATTCATTTTATCGATCTCTTTTTGAAGTGCACGAAGCGCTGAATTGGTGTTGTCGGCACGGACATACGTCCCATGGCCGGCAGCCGCAATCTCCTGACACATCTCTTCATTTAGTTTCGTGATCACCACATTCCCATCCTTATCCTTCATGTAGTTGTTGCTGCCGTCTACCGGGATCGGAGAACCTTTCGGGTCGCCCATGCCGACAATGTTCACATGAATGCCTTTTTCTGCTGCTGCGGCAGCTGCTTTCACGGCATCGTCTTCGTGGTTCTCGCCATCGGTGATCAGGATAATCGCCTTGTCCGATGTCTCGCTCGGTGTAAAGGAACGCATCGCCAGGTTGATAGCTGCGCCGATAGCCGTACCTTGTGTCGACACCATCGACGGGTTGATGGATGAAAGGAACATCTTGGCCGAGACATAATCGGAAGTGATAGGAAGCTGCGTGAAAGCATCTCCTGCGAAAACGATCAGTCCGACCTTATCATTAGAAAAGCCGTCAGTCAGCTTAGACAACATCTGCTTGGCCTTGGACAGGCGATCCGGCGAGACATCTTCTGCCAACATCGAATTGGATACGTCCAGACAAACCATGATCTCCACTCCCTGACGCTTCACTGTCTCCAGTTTGGAGCCGAACTGCGGTCCGGCCATAACTATGATAACCATCGTGATGGCTCCGAACAACAGCCAAAACTTCAGATGCTGACGCTTGGGAGAAACCTCCGGCATCAACTCTGCCAACAATTCGGGATTACCATATTTCTTGATTGCCTTCTTTTTCAAGACGATTGCATACACATAGAATGCAACCAGTACGGGAAGCAAGAAGAGCAAGTATAAAAAGTCCGGATGTGCAAAACGAAACATAAGCCTTTTATATTTACGGTATATTTCTTAACAATGTATTTCTCAATAATATCTCGACCAGCAACAGCGAGAACAGCAGGATCGCCCAATTCTTGTACTCTTCCTGCTTTTTACTGTATTCCTGCACGCTGATCTTCGTCTTCTCCATCTTATCGATTTCCGAATAGATCTCCTTCAGGCTGGCATTATCCGTCGCACGGAAATACTGTCCGCCGGTCGTAGCGGCAATCTGCTTCAGGGTCGGCTCGTCGATCTCCACATCGACATCCATATACTGGACACCGAAGGCCGTCTGGAACGGATAAGGAGCCTTGCCCTGCGTTCCGACACCGATCGTATAGACACGGACCCCGAACGTCTTGGCTATCTCGGCAGCCGTCACTGGAGCGATCTCGCCCTGGTTGTTCACACCATCCGTCAACAAGATAATCACTTTCGACTTGGCCTGGCTATCCTTGATACGGCTGACAGCATTCGCCAACCCCAGACCGATCGCCGTCCCATCCTGGATTATACCCGGCTGGACATCCTTGAAGAGGTTCAACAAAACCGTATGGTCGGTTGTCAACGGGCATTGCGTGAAACTCTCCGCCGCAAACACGACCAAACCGATATTATCGTTCGGACGGCCGTTGATGAAAGCGGACGCCACATCTTTGGATGCTTCCAGACGGTTCGGTTTCAAGTCCTGCGCCATCATACTGGTCGAGATATCCATTGCCAGCACGATGTCGATACCTTCCGTCGAAGAGTTCTGCCAACTGTTGGTCGACTGCGGCCGCGCCAATATCACGATCAGGACAGCCACCGCCGCCATACGCAAAATGAAAGGGATATGCCTGAGCCAGACTTTCCAGGAGCTTGCTCCCGGAGCATCGAAACCTTCTGTAGACGATACCTGCAAACTTGCCTGATTCTTGCTCAGTTTGTAGACGTACCATCCGATCATCGGGATCAGCAACAATAACAAATACAGATATGTAGGATTTGCAAATATCATCTTATTCTTTACTTATATTTGAATCATTCTTTTCTACAGACTTTACTTCACCTTCAGCCTTTTCACCTTCTCCGGGAACGGGAATCTCTTCCTCCTTCGTCTGGTTAATGAACAGATAAGCGTTCATCAAACTCAAGTCGTTTTCATCGGGCAGCGGATTCATCTTCGCGAACTTCACGAAATCGGCCAGTTGCATGATCTGCTTCAGGCTTTCATAGACAGAAGTCGCCTCCTGCTGCTTACGGATGATATCGAGTATCTCACCGGAAGTCATTTCCATCGCATTGATACCGAAACGATCCACAATATAACGACGCAACGTATCCGTAATCAATGTATAATACTCCTTGCTACGCCCCTGTTGCCAGAGCTTCTGCTGCTTGATCTCGTCAAGTTCCTTGATCGCCTGTTCGTGAGGCGGAAGTTTAGGTTCCGGCTTCTTGAACGGCAGGATGGACTGACGGTTACGCATACGTTTGATCACATAGGCAACCACACAGATCAGGAACAGAGTCAGCAACACGCCGAATATCCAGGGATAGTAATCGGCCAATACAAAAGGCGGCTTCCAGACGTTTTTAATATCGTAAAACTCCTCCGGTTTGTCGGCATTGACAGGAACCGTCGACACCTTCAAGGCCACCTGGTTGGAGTAAACGGTATCCGCCCCGTCGATCACCATAAACGGGGGCAACAAATATAGAGAAGAGTCGAAAGAGGTCACCAGCAAGTCCTGCTCGATCAGCAGGCGGTCGTTTTCGATCAAGGTGGAGTCCGCTTTCGGAATTTCCAGCACCTCCACTCCTGCCATCAACGTGTCACGTGGGATGACAAGCTGGACGGCCTTATCTTTGTCTGCCGTTACCGTCAAATGTAAAACAGTCTGCTCTCCGATCAGTATGGCGGCAGAGTCGACACGAACGTCAACGAGCGTCTGCTGCGCATATGCTTTCCCGCCGGACAGGAATGTTCCACCGGCAAGTGCAAGTAACAGAATGCTTTTCTTTATTAATTTCATTTGTTTGCTTTAATTACGTTTGTCAAAAAGAGCAATCAATGCTTTCACATAATCATCTTCCGTACGGATGGAGACCGAATCGACACGACATTTCTTGAATGAATCGCTCATGGCAGCCTGTCGGCGGTCCCACCATTCCTTGTAGGCGGCCCGTACACGGGCAGACGAGCTGTCTATCCAGCGTTCCTGTCCGGTCTCCGCATCCTTGATCTTCATCAACCCTACAGCCGGTAGTTCCGTCTCGCGGCGGTCATACACCTGTATGGCCACCACGTCATGCTTGCGGTTGGCAATGGTCAAGGCATCCTTGAAACCATCCTTGTCGATAAAGTCGGAGATCAGGAAAGCCGTACAGCGCTTCTTGATCGCATTGGTCAGATATTTCAATGCCTGTGCAATGTTGGTCTGTTTTTTATCCGGCTGGAAGTCGATCAGTTCGCGAATGACATACAAGATGTGCTTCTTCCCTTTCTGAGGAGGAATGAATTTCTCTATCTTGTCGGAGAAGAACACCACACCGATCTTGTCGTTGTTCTGGATAGCCGAGAAAGCCAGTGTCGCCGCAATCTCCGTAATGACTTCTTTCTTCATTACATTCACGGAACCGAAGTCCCTGCTGCCCGACACGTCGATCAGCAACATCACCGTCAGCTCCCGTTCTTCTTCGAACACCTTCACGTATGGGCGGACGTAACGTGCGGTCACGTTCCAGTCAATATCACGGATATCGTCTCCGTATTGATACTCGCGCACTTCGCTGAACGCCATACCGCGCCCTTTGAACGCCGAATGGTATTGCCCAGCAAAAATATTGCGTGACAAGCCGCGCGTCTTTATCTCAATCCGTCGAACCTTCTTTAATAGTTCACTTGTTTCCATATTATTCAGTTGAAAGTTGAGAGTTGAAAGTTGAGAGTTAATAAGGAGAGCTAAAAACGGGCTGCTTACGCAACTTTCAACTCTCAACTTTCAACTTTCAACTATTTAAGGGACTTCGACTTTGTTCAGGATTTCGCTGATCACCTCTTCGGAGGTCAGATTATTGGCTTCCGCTTCGTAGCTCAAACCGATACGGTGACGCATCACGTCGTGGCATACGGCACGGATATCTTCGGGGATCACATATCCTCTGCGTTTGATAAAGGCATACGCACGGGCAGCCAGCGCCAAACTGATGGACGCACGCGGAGAGGCTCCGAAGGAGATCATGTTAGCCAGGTTTGCCAAACCATGTTCCTGCGGGAAGCGGGTAGCAAACACAATGTCTACGATATAGCGTTCGATCTTTTCGTCCAGATAAACCTCACGGACAACCTTACGGGCTTCGAGGATCTCTTCCTTCGTCAGGATCGGTTTAATGTCCGGCTTCACTCCGGAGATATTCTGACGGATAATCAACTTTTCTTCTTCTTTCTTCGGATAGTTGATGATGACCTTCAGCATGAAACGGTCTACCTGTGCTTCAGGCAGCGGATAGGTTCCTTCCTGCTCGATCGGGTTCTGGGTCGCCATTACCAAGAAAGGAGACGGTAATCTGTATGTATTTTCGCTGATTGTCACCTGGCGTTCCTGCATTGCTTCCAGAAGGGCACTCTGCACCTTTGCCGGAGCACGGTTGATTTCATCAGCCAATACAAAATTAGCGAAGACTGGACCTTGTTTGACTTGGAATTCTTCGCTTTTCTGACTATAAATCATCGTACCGATCACGTCAGCCGGCAGTAAGTCCGGCGTGAACTGGATACGGCTATACTTCGCATCGATCAATGATGCCAGTGTCTTAATGGCCAATGTCTTTGCCAATCCCGGCACACCTTCCAGCAGGATATGGCCATCTGAAAGCAGACCGATCAATAATGATTCAACCAAATGTTTCTGTCCAACAATTACCTGGTCCATACCCATCGTAATCATGTTCACAAACGAACTTTTACTTTCAATTCGCTCATTCAACTCACGAATGTCTACTGTCTGACTCATAGATTTTTTTCAATTATATTGTTACTATTTTTTACTTGCTTTTTTTAAGATGCACAAAATTAGAAATGTTAAATTCGTATTCTGCACTTTCGCAGTTAAATAATACTAACCTGCACAGAACTATTTTGTTTTATTTTACTTAAAAGAGAGAGTTTTTATTACAGTTTGCCACTCAGTATCTCAGTCTGGCGGGCAGCGGCTTTTTCAATGGAAGAACGATCACGACGGTCGATGCCGTACATTTCCGGTGCAGGCACCTCGATCACAGTGCCGATAGGCACGTTATTCGGGTCCGTTATGACAGCTCTATTATATTCATACAGATATACCCAGAACAATTTGCTTCCGTAATATTTCAACGAGATCAGCGTCAGGCGGCTTCCCGGCTCGATCTTGACACGGGCAATGACTTTAGGCGAAACGGCTTCGGGTTCAACTACCGGATTTTCCACCGTTGTTTCACCCACAGTCTGGGAGGAATCTTCATTGGCAAAAACGATTGTCGTATCCGGAACGGCTTCGGTCGCAACAGTCTCTCCTTTGGGAAAGACCGTATCAATCCTCAAGGGCTCTTTTTCCTTTTCGAAAAAGTACGTGCGATTCAGGTAAAGCCCGATATTGAATAGCATAAGAAGGAATACAAACATAGAAACAACGGCAATCCGCTTCGTGCGGGGCTTCTTTCTTTCCGCATCCGGACCAGTTTCTACCTCTTCGATCGGACTGTCAGGTCCGGAACTATCTGAACGTTCGTCCACAACCGGTTCAAGGGTATCCATCCCTTCATCTTCGGGCTGCCCGGCAGGTTCTTCTTCTGAAAAGACAACCGGGTCTTCTTCCGGAGGAACAGCAGATCCCTCTTCCGAGAAGACAACAGGTTCTTCTTCGGGAAGATGTTTCTCTTCCGGTATCATCTCCTCAATCGATTCGTCTTCCGTCTCTTTTATGTCCGGTTCGTCCAACACGACATCCATATCGGTAAAATCGACATTCTCCCGCAGTTCGGTCGTTTCAAAAAAAGAGAACGGTTTATTAACAAGCTCCCGCAGTTCCTTGTCCGGCAGGAAGGAAAACTTGTAATGTTCCGGGATTACAAAACGTTCACCCGTATTCACATGAATGCTTTCACGCTTCTCCACCGGAATGATCTTAAAAGTACCGAGCCCTTTGACCTTTACCAGTTTATCCGTATAGACACCTTCCGACACGACCGCTATGAATTCTCTCAAAAAGCGCTCGGAACTATTCTTGTCCTTACCTGTATATTCGGCCAACAGACCGGCCAGATCCTGTATCGCCAGCCGGTTATTCATGGTCGCCTAATTCTTTTAGTTTATTCTTGACGGTCGTTCCGGGTTTGAACACCGGGACAAGTTTGGGAGGAACTAAATACCGTTTTCCGTTTGAAGGATTGACAGAGATCCGTTCCGACCGAAGCCCTGCAAATATATGGTGTCGTTATCTACCAGACGCGAACTGACGACGGAACTCAGGACAGAAAGCGTTTCAGCAACTTCCTGCGCAGTCCAACCCATACGGGCGGCAAGTTCAGTAACCAGTTCCTTATTTTTCATATCCGCGTCCATTAATAGATTATGCAGCTATATTAGTTATTTTTTCGTAAACCGACAAACATCGTTGCAGTTTTTATGTCAAATTAAAGTACGCTTCCATACAGGTCGAAAGCTTGCGCATCGTCAATCCACACGTTATAAAACATTCCGGGAATCAACAGCTTCTCTTTAGAAACAAGTATTTCCGGGTCGACCTCCGGCGAGTCGAATTCCGTACGGCCGACATAGAAATCTTCTTCTTCCCGATCGATCATCACCTTGAATACCTTTCCGATCTTGGAACCGTTCACTTCGGCCGAAATGCCTTCCTGTATACGCATCAGATAATCCAAACGGTCTTGTTTGACTTCCGGATCGATATCATCGGTATAATGTTTAAACGAATAGGTCCCTTCCTCATGACTGTAAGCAAAGGCGCCCATACGTTCGAAACGGGCTTCTTTTACGAATTCGACCAGTTCTTCAAAATCCTGCTCGGTTTCCCCTGGATGGCCGACCATCAAGGTCGTACGCAAATGGATGCCGGGTACTTCTTCCCGCATCCGGCGTATCAAGGCATATGTTTCTTCTTTCGTGATGTTACGGCGCATTTTCTTCAACATCGGGTCGCTGATATGCTGAAGGGCAATATCCATGTATTTGCAAACGTTATCGCGTTCGCTCATCACCCTGAGCAGATCATAAGGGAAATGGGACGGATAACCATAATGCAAGCGGATCCATTCCACTCCCGGAATATCGGAGATGCGTTCCACCAGTTCCGGCAACGCATGGCGTTTATACAAATCCAAACCGTAATAAGTCAAATCCTGGGCGATCACCTGAAATTCTTTCACACCCTGTTTCACCAGCAGGCGAACCTCTTTCTCGATCTCTTCCATCGGTATGGACTGGTAACGCCCCGTACTGATCGGAATGGCACAATACGAACAGGTACGGTCACACCCTTCGGCGATCTTCAGGTAGGCGTAATGCCGGGGAGTCGTCAAAACACGGTCGGCAGCCAATTCCCGGTGGTAGGATTTACCCAAATCGTTCAACAGTTCTTTCCAATTGAACTTTCCATAGAAACGGTCGACTTCCGGCAACTCATTCTCCAAGTCTTTCAGGAACCGTTCGGAAAGACATCCCATGACAAACAATTTACCGATCTTCCCTTTCTTCTTGGCCTCTCCCAGATCGAGTATCATATTAATCGACTCTTCCTGGGCATCTCCGATAAAACCGCAGGTATTCACAACAACGATTTCACCATTAATCTTATGGGGGTCATGTTCGACGGTATACCCGTTCGCCACGAACTGGCGCATAAGCTGCTCCGAATCCACCAGGTTCTTTGAACATCCCAGCGTTATAATATCTACCTTATTTTTCCTCATATATTATGGTACAACTCCCTTTATTCTCCGAAAAGGGAGTTTACAAATTCTTTTCTATTGAAAACCTGGAGATCCTCCATTCCTTCTCCCAAGCCAATGTACTTGACAGGGATACGGAAATGATCCGAAATACCGATCACGACGCCACCTTTGGCCGTTCCGTCCAATTTGGTAACCGCCAAAGCATTCACCTCGGTTGCAGCCGTAAACTGCTTGGCTTGTTCAAATGCGTTTTGTCCGGTAGAACCGTCCAATACCAACAAGACTTCGTGCGGTGCATCGGGAACCACTTTCTTCATCACATTCTTGATCTTGGTCAGCTCGTTCATCAGATTGATCTTGTTATGCAGGCGACCGGCGGTATCGATAATCACCACATCCGCCCCGTTCGCCTTTGCCGAACTCAACGTGTCAAATGCCACTGAAGCAGGATCAGAACCCATCTTCTGCTTCACGATAGGCACTCCTACCCGTTCGCTCCAAATCACCAATTGCTCTACAGCTGCGGCGCGGAACGTATCGGCTGCTCCCAAATACACATTTTTACCGGCCTTCTTGAACTGATAAGCCAGTTTGCCGATCGTGGTCGTCTTGCCTACCCCGTTCACGCCTACGACCATAATGACATACGGCTTCTTGTCTTCCGGAACCGTAAACGACTCCAGGTCTTCCGTATGATTTTCTGTAAGCAGGGAAGCGATCTCTTCACGCAGGATCGCAGTCAGCTCACTGGTCGTCACATATTTGTCTCTGGCTACGCGGTCTTCGATACGGGATATGATTTTCAGTGTAGTATCTACTCCGACATCGGAAGTAATCAGTACTTCTTCCAGATTGTCCAGCACTTCGTCGTCCACCTTGCTTTTACCGGCAATGGCTCTGGTAATCTTAGAAAATACATTTTCTTTTGTCTTAGATAACCCCTTGTCCAGAGTTTCCTTTTTTTCCTTACTGAAAAAGCTAAAAATACCCATACCTTAATTATTGCTTAATTATTTCTTTTCTGAATGAGTGCGCTAAATTACTAAATAATTGACAATTGACAATTGACAATCGACAATTTTATTTGCACAACCTGATTTACAATCCAGACATTCCTCTTCTTTATTAATTGTCAATTGATTCAGT
>ENA-UEPS01001624-UEPS01001624.1-human-gut-metagenome-genome-assembly--contig:-NODE-1624-length-11470-cov-3.630212_pt1 | contig 11470 bp, 10 predicted proteins | sample MGYA00242904_ERZ507924 | MGnify/ENA primary metagenome ERZ507924 (study PRJEB26167, sample SAMN06115422) | human gut metagenome | host: Homo sapiens | place: China:Sichuan | collected 2014-10-16...
TGAAGTTAGCAATTACTTGATCCGCATTACCTGCACCTTTCTCAACATTTACTACATAATCTTCTGTTTTCAGTGTTTTGTAAGACTTGGAGCGAATATCAAAATAGCTGAAAGATACTCCCGGAATCTTATATGTTCCGGCATGTCTCGGAATTGCCAAATATTCAATAACTTTATTGCCTGTGAGTCCTTCCCGGGTTAATCTGACTTGATTGTCTACTTTGGGATCATATACTTCAAAGTCATCCGGGAACTTAATTTCCGGATTAGAAATCAGCTTTAGGTTTCCGGTTCCGGAGATGACTAACTTGATAGTGATAGCATCATTAGTTTTCAGCTCCTTGCTATTGATGGAAGAAGAAATGTTGAACTCTCCCACTCCACCTGAAAAGTTTGCAGGTTTACCAGCAGGAAGCGGATTGACATTAATTGCTATTTTAGGAGTAACGATAGATTTCGGTACTTTAACTACATTGCTTCCACCATTGAAAAATGCATCAAAAGGATCGTCAGATTGTACAGCTTTACCTACCGTCATCTGGAACTGTGCCGGTTCTATAAATAACTTACCCGGTTGCTGGGGAAATAATACGAATTGGCGATAGATTGTCGTATTATAGTTACGTCCTTTATAATGTTCCTGTGTCCATCTTGCATTTGCATTCATTTCAATTTCTTGAGAATGAAATCCTTTAAAGTCAGGCAGTTTGGCATTATTCAATTGCAAGTCATGTTCTCTGGTGTATATTTTATAGGTCAGGACAAATGCTTCCTGCTCGTATACATTCGTTTTACTGGCAGTTGCTGTGATAAACAAATCCTGATTAGATACACTTGTACCGGATGAAGAGCGTGCAGATGAGCTACCGTCATTTTGTCCTCCATTACTAGCTTGGTCTTGTGGCAAAACCTTCACCTTTACGGAGTTTGAAACCATCTGGTTGCCATCAGCTACAATAGAAGCTCCGGGGATTGTATATTCACCAGCAGTATTTGCCATCAATATATAAGTGAATGTAATACTACTTGTAGAGGTGACATTACCATTCATTATCTGTGTACTGCTTTGTTCTGAACGACTTGGTCCCATCAGAACATCGAATCCTTTGATAGACGGTGTCTGAAAGTCTTTTACTTTTTTTGTAGTTACTGTATAAGATAGCCTGAATTGATCCCCTACTACCACTACATCAGGAGCGGAAGCAGTGAATGACACCTTGTCGGCAAACGCCTGGGTGCTATATGCTATCAATGCCATCAATATAACAATCAGTTTTTTCATTGCTTATGAAATTTATATCATCAACTTTTTATTATTACCAATCTTTTTCCAGACGACCGCCCTGAATAACTTTCTGTTGTTTCTTCACTTTGTCCTGTACGTCTTTCTCATCCTGCATCACAGAATTAAGTAACTGCTCAGCATTTTCCTTTGACATCTGATTATCTTGTTTTTCAGGCTTCGGCGGTTGTTGCTGATCCTTTTGGTCGTCTTTCTTCTGATCGTTCTGTTTATCTTTGTTTTGATCCTGTTTCTGGTCTTGTTTCTGCTGCTGATCTTTATTCTGGTCTTGATTTTGATCTTGATCCTGCTGATTCTGTTGGTCTTTCAACATCTTTTGGGCGAGTGCCAGGTTATACCGTGTTTCATGATCTGCAGGATTGTTGCGCAGCGACATTTTGTAGGCATCCACTGCTTTTGCATAATCTTTACCAGCTTGAAAAAGCACCCCCATATTATGGTAGATGTGTGCCAATTTCATTTTATCCTTTTCTATTTTGCTGGCGGAATCATATTGCTCCATGGCTTCCTGAAACTTTTGTTGTTGTGAGAGCGTATTTCCCAAATTGTACATGGATACAGCAGATTTAGGATTAACTTCCAAAGCCTTGCGATAATTAACTTCTGCATCTACGAATACACTATCATTGAACAGACGATTTCCTTTGCGGATATAGTCACGCTCTGCTTTCTGTGCCGAAACGCCGGCAGCCGATAACAGAAAAGCAGCAAACAGGATATATTTCATTTTTAACATACGCATAGCTTACTTCTTATTAGAGAACAGATGAACGTTTTTGAATAATGGATTCTTACGATCCAAAATTAACATCTCAGCTAGTAACAATAGTAAAATGATCCATGCAATAGCCTGAAACTGTTCGTTGAAATCCGTATATATTTTCGATTCCACATCAGACTTAGCCATCTTACTTATTTCCTGACTGATAGCCTTTTGAGCAGAATTAGAATTATCTACCCGTACATAGATACCCTTTCCGTCTTTGGCTATTTCTTGACACATGCCCTCATTCAGACGGGTTACAATTACATTACCTTCGCGGTCACGGCGATAATCATTGGTACCTTCTGCAGGAATAGGAGCACCTTCGGGCATACCTACTCCCAGCACACTTACCTGAATCCCTTTTTCGGCAGCAGCTTTAGCAGCTTCTACAGCGCCACCTTCATGATTCTCACCATCCGTGATGACAATGATAGCACGTCCCACTCCTTCTTGCGGAGTAAAACTGCGGGTTGCCAGGTTGATTGCCTCTCCGATTGCTGTACCCTGCTTGGAAATCAGCGATGGGCTGATAGATTCCAAAAACATTTTGGCGGAAATATAATCGCTCGTGATCGGTAGCTGGGTAAAAGCATCTCCGGCAAATACGATCATACCGACTTTGTCGTTATCTAATTCATCTACCAATCTGGATATTAATCTCTTGGCTTTTTCCAAACGGCTGGGCTGCACATCCTGCGCCAGCATAGAATTAGATATATCCAGAGCTATAATCACTTCCACCCCTTTACGTTTCACCGTTTCCTGCTTGGAACCAAATTGCGGACGAGCCAGCAATACTGAGAATAAGCCGATAGCGGCAAAGATGAGCCAAAATTTCACATCCGGTCGATATTTAGATACATCCGGCATTAATTGCGCTAACAATTCCGGATCTCCAAAACGTCGGATATTTCTCCGTCTCCTGTAATTGGAATACAAGTAGAAAGCTGCTAAAAACGGTAATAGCAGCAATAAATATAAATATGCAGGTTCTTCAAATCGAAACATCTTCTTCCTATTTTACGTTACAAATCACGATTGACGAAACATTCCTACGGAATTTTCTTGAGTATTGAATTACGCAATAAAACTTCCAGTAGTACACAAAGGAAAGCAGCCAGTGCAAACCAGCGATAGTCTTCTTCCCGTTTGCTATACTCTTTTACGTTCAACTTTGTTTTCTCCAGCTTGTCAATTTCTTCATATACCTCTTTCAGTTTCGAGTTGCTCGTAGCTCTGAAATAGTTACCATCGGTAGTACCGGCAATCTGAGTCAGTGTTTTCTCATCGATTTCCACCGGCATATTGATATACTGTACTGTATTACCGACCGGATAAGGATATGGAGCCATTCCATTCGTACCCACTCCGATGGTATACACACGGATACCGAAACTTTTGGCAATCTCAGCGGCTGTCAATGGCGAAATATCTCCTTTATTATTGGTACCATCCGTCAATAAGATGATAACTTTTGATTTCGCTTTACTGTCTTTCAGGCGGGTTACAGCATTTGCAACTCCCATACCAACAGCTGTACCATCTTCAATAAGGCCACATTTGATATTATGAATCATATCCAGCAATACAGCATGGTCCACAGTCAGCGGGCATTGAGTGAATGTTTCTCCGGCAAACAGAGTGATACCAATATTATCATTCGGGCGTCCGTTAATAAATTCGGCTGCTACATCTTTAGCAGCTTCCAGTCTGTTTGGCTTCAAGTCTTCCGCCAGCATACTGGTAGACACGTCGATAGCCAGCATAATATCAATTCCCTCTATTTCGCTGTTTTGCCACTTATTAGTGCTTTGCGGACGCGCTAATACCACAATAATCAAAGCCAATGCAATGACGCGCAGTATAAATGGAGCATGTAGCAAATAATTCTTATAACTTTTAGGAGTATGCGCATATACCCGTGCATCCGAAATCTGAAGGGTAGCTTCAGTTTTCTTTCGCTTCAAGATATACCATACAATATAAGGTATAAGCAATAATAGCAAAAACAGATATTCAATATTGGCAAAAACCATTTTATTTTCGATTTAACAGTTTACTATTTAGTATTCACACCACATTATGCAAAGAGATCATAAAGCTGCATACCTATATATACAAAAGTACCTATTAATGCTGCTGACAAGAATACAATACCGCAGATTAATAATATTTTAGTACGCAGAGAACGTTTCTCGATAATTGTGATTTCCGTTGGTTGCGGTTTCTGATTCTCCTCTTCCGGTTGCTTTGTTTCGTTGATAAAGTCGATTGCATTAATCAAATTCGCATCATTTTCATTCATTTGCGGATCATGCTTGGCAAATTTTACTAAATCAGCTGTCTGGAAGAGTTCCTTCAAATCTGATATTGCCTCTTTATCATTCATTTCCAATAACTTATCGATGATTTCAGAAGAAGTCATCTCTAGTGCATTGAATCCGAAACGATCTTTAATATAAGTACGAAGAGTATCTGTCAATTCCGTATAATATGCCTTCGGCTGTCCTTTCTGCCATACTTTCTCATTCTTGATACGTTCGATTTCCTTCATAGCAGCCTGATGTGGTGGCAACTTAGGTTCTACTTTTATCTTACGGATAATCGGTTTGTTATCACGTATACGAATGATCAGATAGATCAATAAGCCGAGTAAAGGCAATGCAAGAAATGAGCAACCGATCAGCCCATACCAGTCTTCCCATGCGAAAGGCGCTTTCATCACCGTTTTCTGTCCGAAGAACTGGTCTGGATGCAATGTGTCAACTGGCATAGAATATACTTTCAATGCCAGAGCTTTCGATCTATATTCTTTGCCATCCACAGTGACAGGCATCGGCGGAAGATAATAGAGAGCTGAGTCAAACGAGGTAACAATGTATTCCTGAGTAATCAGCATTCGTTGGCGATCATTCAGAAATTGTGTATCCGGTTTGGCGGTTTCTATAATTTCTACCCCTCGCACCAGTGTATCGGTATAAGCAGGAAAAACAGCACGTTGTTTGGCGTCCATCGCTACTTGTAATTGTACTTTCGCCTGTTCGCCAATTAATATCTGCAACGAATCTATCTTAGCTTCCACTGTAACAGACTGTGCCACAGTTCTACCTATAGAAAGCAGACATAACAATGCTATCAGAATAATATTTCTATTCATCTTTGATTCCATTAATTTCGTTTGGCAAATAAATTCAGCAATGCCTTTACGTAATCCTGGTCGGTTCTCACAGATACGGAGTCAACATTACTTTTGGTAAATGTGTCGTTCAGTTCGGTCTGTTTGTTTATCCACCAGTCACGGTGTGCCCGGCGTACAGCTTTGGAAGAAGTATCGATCCATTGTTCATGGCCGGTTTCCGCATCTTTTATTCGCATCAGTCCCACCGGAGGAAGATCACTCACTCTCCTATCGTAAACCTGCAATGCCACTACGTCATGCTTTCGGTTGGCAATAGTCAGAGCGTTTTTAAAGTTATCCTGATCGATGAAGTCAGATAGAATAAACGCTGTACAACGTCTTTTCATTACATTAGTCAGATACTCCAATGCGAGACGAATATTGGTACGACGGCTTTCCGGTTGGAAGTCAATCAGTTCGCGGATAATATATAGAATGTGTTTACGTCCCTTTTTAGGAGGAATAAACTTTTCTATCCGGTCTGAAAAGAAGATCACACCAATTTTATCGTTGTTTTGTATAGCGGAAAATGCAAGAGTAGCTGCAATTTCCGTTACCATATCCTTCTTCAGTTGTTTAACCGTACCAAATTCCAAACTTCCGGAAACATCGACCATCAACATCACTGTCAGTTCGCGCTCTTCTTCAAACACCTTCACATAAGGTTTGTTGAATCGTGCCGTCACATTCCAGTCGATGTCGCGTATATCGTCGCCGAACTGATACTCACGGACTTCAGAGAACGACATACCTCTACCTTTGAAAGCCGAATGGTATTGGCCTGCAAAGATATTGTTAGACAGTCCTCGTGTCTTGATTTCAATCTGACGAACTTTTTTTAATATTTCACTTGTTTCCATTTATACAGTAGTTAAAGTAGTAAGTAGTCAGGTAGTTAAGTAAAATACACTTGACTACCTTTTACTGCATTGTAATATTACGGCAGATTAGGGCACTTCAACCTTGTTCAGAATCTTGCTGATGATTTCGTCCGAAGTCATGTTGTTGGCTTCCGCCTCGTATGTCAGTCCAATACGGTGACGAAGAACATCATGCGCAACAGCACGTACATCTTCCGGGATTACATAGCCGCGGCGTTTGATGAAAGCGTATGTGCGGGCAGCTAGTGCCAGATTGATAGAAGCACGCGGTGAGCCACCAAATCCGATCATGTCTTTCAGTTCTTTGAGATCGTATTTCTCGGGGAAACGAGTAGCAAATACAATATCTACAATATAACGTTCTATTTTCTCATCCAGATAAACCTGGCGAACCACCTTGCGGGCTTCGATAATTTCTTCTGCTTTCAGGATAGGTTTCACATTGAACTTCTCACCGTTGATATTCTGACGGATAATCAGTTTTTCTTCTTCCAGCTTCGGATAGTCAATCACTACTTTCAGCATGAAACGGTCTACCTGTGCTTCAGGAAGCGGGTAAGTACCTTCTTGTTCAATCGGGTTCTGAGTGGCCAATACTAAGAAAGGTTCCGGCAACATGAATGTTTCCTTACCAATAGTAACCTGACGTTCTTGCATGGCTTCCAGCAAGGCACTCTGTACTTTGGCCGGAGCACGGTTTATTTCATCCGCTAATACGAAGTTGGCAAAGATAGGTCCTCTTTGTACTTTGAAAGATTCATCTTTCTGACTGTAAACCATTGTACCAATAACATCGGCCGGCAATAAGTCGGGAGTGAACTGAATACGGCTATATTTCGCGTCGATCAGGGAAGCGAGTGTTTTGATAGCCAAAGTTTTTGCCAGACCGGGTACACCTTCTAAAAGAACATGTCCGTCGGAAAGCAATCCGATAAGCAGTGATTCAACCAAATGTTTCTGACCAACAATGATTTGGTCCATACCTGTCGTAAGATTGGTAACGAAAGCACTTTGTCTTTCAATCCGCTCATTTAGCTCGCGGATATCAATTGATTCAGCCATAAATACTTAATATTTTATTATTTAATTCCCATTAATTTGATGTAAGCCTTGCCTGTGTATAAGGCTTTTTATTTTGCTTCCAAAAGTACGCCATATAATTAACGATTGCAACTAATTTTTATTAAAAAACAATGCGAAATCTTTAGATTAAGGTACTTTCATACGCTTTTGTACTTACGTAACATTTCACCCGGCTATACATTGCTGTATGAGCCGGGTGAATAGGTGTTTTTTGTTTTTATTCTTTTGTAAGTTCCGGTATCTCGATTGTCGTACCGTATGGTACGTTATCGGGGTTCTTGATTACTTTCGGGTTATGTTTTACGATATATGGCCACATGGCTTTTGTACCGTAAAAGCGTAATGAAACTTTCGTTAAAGTCTCTCCTTCTTTAATTGTGTATTTTGTTTTGGTACCGGTTATCTTGTAGGATGCGGAATCCGAATATGCCGAAGCTGTTGGTTGTTGTTGGGCAGGTTTACTTTCTGCTTTGACAGGTTCCGCTGTCGGTTCCTTCTTGACAACAGGTTGCGGTTGGACTGCTTCCACCACAGTATCCTTGTGTGCAATTGTATCTGAAAGCTGTGCTTCCGGCTGCACAGGTTGAGTAACTTCCGGTATATCAACCACATTCTTATCAGACGAAGATGAGAACAAATCCGGATAATAAATAAACAGGATAGCTCCTCCGCACAGTAGTAAGACTATAATAATAGTTGCTATTAAATAAGGAATAGCTGATTTTTCCTTTTTATCACTGTCTTTATCAGTATAGGTGGCTTTCGGTTGTTCTATTTCCGGCTGTTCTTGGAGAGTGACAGGCTCCATATTTGCTTTATGAAGCTCTTGGGCTATAATTTGCTCTGCAGTAACTTCCGCTTTTTCTGTAATAACCGTTTTCTCTTCCTCCTCTTCTGTTGTTTCAGTCTCTGGTTTCTGCTCTTCTATAATTGTTTCTTCCGATTGTTCCTTAGCAGGTTCCTCTGTCACCGGACTGAAGTCAGGTTCCAAAACAGTTTCCGAAGATTCCTCTACAGGCTCTTCTCCTGGGGCTTCCTCAGATACAGATTCCGGTTTCGGTTCAATTTTCACTTCCGGCAATTCTTCAGCTTCTGGTTCTTCTGTTGCAATTAGTTCCGGTTCTGTTTCAGGTTGACCGGTTTCATTCGCGTCAGTTTCAGGAACTTCAGCCACAGCTACTGCTTCAGCAGTCGGCTGCTCTTCGATTACAGGTTCTTCCAGTTGTATTTCTTCCTGAATATCTCCACCGGCATTTTCATTTCCTGCTATTTCAGAGTCGATCATTTCAGTCTCTGTATCAGAAACCGCACCTTCCTCCTCATCGGATTCTTCCATAGGGGTATCTTCCAATACCGTACCTTCATTTAATACTACCGTTTCAAAATGTGCAAAAGGCTTATTTATTGTATCTCTCAGATTGGTGTCCGGAGTAAACGATACTTTGGTATGACCTTTTATCTGGAAACGTTCCCCTGTGTTGACATTAACGCTTTCCCGACTATCTACATCCCCAAGTTTGAAAGTCCCCAATCCTTTGATTTTCACAGTCTTCTCATTCTCCAGGGCTTGTTCTATCAAGAGAAAAAACTCTTTGACGAATGCTTCGGCATCCTTCTTGGTCATGCTATGTTTAGCCGCCAATAAGTCGATAAGGTCTTGAATTGTCAGTCTTTCATTCATAATGGGAAATATATATTATTTAAACTTGTCTTTCAGTGTATTGCTGGGTCTGTACGTCAATATCAATTTAGGAGGAACCAGCATACGTTGCTTCGTGGACGGATTGATCGAAATGCGCTCCGCTTTTTTCTTCACTTCAAAAGAACCAAAGCCCTGTATTGCAATCGCATTCCCGTCTTCCAGTTCCTGTGTCATGTCAGACAATAAAGAACTTATCAGTTCAGAAGTGTCTTTGATAGTATACCCCAGTCTGTCTGCCAGTTCCGATGTAAATTCCTTATTATTCATACTTGTTTAATATCTTTGCATATAAATCAAAATCGTCCGCATCGGTTACTTCTACCTGATAGAATTGTCCGACTTCAAGTTCTTCTCTGGAAACACTGATCAATACTTCTGGGTCTACCTCCGGTGAATCAAATTCCGTACGTCCGATATAATAATCTCCCTCGATCCGGTCGATGATGACTTTCATCTGCTGACCAATTTTTGCAGCGCTCAATTCTGCTGAAATACCTTGCTGGATATCCATTAGCTCGTCCAGTCGGGCTTGTTTAACCTCCTGTGGTATAGAGTCTTCATATTGCTGGGCAGCATAAGTACCCTCTTCTTCAGAATAAGCGAAAGCCCCCATCCTGTCGAAACGCGCCTTGCGTACAAATTCTTTCAGCTCTTCAAAGTCTTCTTCCGTTTCTCCGGGATGTCCTACCATCAGCGTAGTGCGCAGATGGATACCCGGTACTTCTTTACGGAACTGTTCGATCAGCTTGTACGTATCTTCTTTGCTTACTTGCCGACGCATCAGTTTCAACATGTTGTCACTGATATGCTGCAAGGCTATATCCATATATTTGCAGACATTATCGCGTTCCCGCATCACCCGAAATAAATCCGTTGGAAAATGTGCCGGATACGCATAATGCAGACGAATCCACTCTACACCCGGAATTTCCGAGATACGTTCGATCAATTCGGGCAGCATTTGCTTTTTATACAGATCGACTCCGTAATACGTCAATTCCTGAGCGATCACCTGAAACTCCTTTACCCCTTGCGATACCAGATACCGGACTTCATCCAGTATTTCTTCCATCGACTTGGATATATGGCGTCCTGTAATAATGGGAATAGCACAATAAGAGCACTTGCGGTCACATCCTTCTGAAATCTTCAGATAAGCATAATGCTTGGGAGTGGTCAAAGTACGCTCAATATACAATTCCTCATGGTACGTTTTTCCCAAGTCCTGCAAGAGTTCTTTCCAGTTGAATTTGCCGTAGAACTTGTCTACCTGTGGTATTTCAATGGCCAGTTCTTGTAAATAACGCTCGGAAAGACAGCCCATTACAAACAGTTTCTTCAAGTCGCCTTCTTCTTTTCTTTCTGCAAATTCCAGAATCATATTGATAGACTCTTCTTTCGCGTCACCGATGAAACCGCAGGTGTTGATTACCGCTATCTCCCCTTCCGGATTTTCTGTATCATGAGTTACGCTGTATCCTGCTTCTTCCAGCTGACGCATCAACTGCTCCGAGTCTACTAAATTTTTAGAACAACCTAAAGTAATAATATCTATTCTCTTTCTTTTCATGCATTCTCTCCAAACAGGGAATCAACAAATTCATTTTTGCGGAAGACTTGCAAATCTTCCATGCCTTCACCCAATCCAATGTATTTTACAGGAATCTTGAACTGGTCGGAGATGCCGATCACTACTCCGCCTTTGGCGGTTCCGTCCAACTTGGTGATAGCCATTGCAGTCACCTCCGTAGCCAATGTAAATTGCTTGGCTTGCTCGAAAGCATTCTGTCCGGTAGAACCATCCAATACCAGCAGGACTTCATCCGGTGCATTGGGTACTACCTTCTTCATGACGTTCTTTATCTTGGTAAGCTCATTCATCAAGCCTACTTTATTGTGTAAGCGGCCGGCCGTATCGATAATCACTACATCCGCATTGTTGGCAACAGCAGAACTCAGTGTATCGAAAGCGACAGATGCAGGGTCCGCACCCATTTTCTGTTTTACAACAGGCACACCTACGCGTTCACCCCAGATCATCAACTGCTCTACGGCAGCTGCACGGAATGTATCGGCGGCACCCAAATAAACAGATTTGCCCGCTTTCTTGAATTGATAAGCTAATTTCCCGATTGTTGTTGTTTTACCTACCCCGTTTACTCCCACTACCATCATTACATAAGGCTTTTTCTTGATAGGTACATCAAAGTCTGCTACGTCATCCGAATTATTCTCGGTCAAAAGGGCAGCAATTTCATCACGCAGTATGTGATTCAACTCTTGAGTATTCACATATTTGTCTGCAGCGGCCCGTTTTTCGATACGTTTGATAATATTCAAAGTTGTCTCTACCCCCACGTCAGATGTGATCAAAACTTCTTCCAGATTATCCAATACTTCGTCGTCTACTTTCGACTTACCAGCCACGGCACGAGCGATTTTACTGAATACGCTCTCTTTGGTTTTAGATAATCCTTTATCTAATGTTTCCTTCTTTTCCTTTGAAAAAAAACTAAAAAATCCCATATCAACAGTTATTTGTATAATACATTATGCT
>ENA-UEPS01001640-UEPS01001640.1-human-gut-metagenome-genome-assembly--contig:-NODE-1640-length-11362-cov-2.309969_pt1 | contig 11362 bp, 8 predicted proteins | sample MGYA00242904_ERZ507924 | MGnify/ENA primary metagenome ERZ507924 (study PRJEB26167, sample SAMN06115422) | human gut metagenome | host: Homo sapiens | place: China:Sichuan | collected 2014-10-16...
GTCCGGCAGCGAGACGCTGCCCCCCTTCCGCGCGGGCTACAAGATGGTCGACACCTGCGCCGCCGAATTTGACGCGCAGACGCCGTATTTCTACGCCAGCGCGGACGCGCGCTGCGAGGCGCGCACCTTCCCGCGCAGCGGCAAGCCTGTCGTCATGGTGCTCGGCTCCGGGCCGATCCGCATCGGCCAGGGCATCGAGTTTGACTATTCGTCCGTCCACTGCGTGTGGACGCTCAAGGCCATGGGCTATGACGTCGTCATCGTCAACAACAACCCCGAGACCGTCTCCACGGACTACGACACCGCCGACCGGCTGTATTTCGAGCCGCTCACGGCCGAGGACGTGCTGCAGATCATCGACGTGGAGCAGCCCGTCGGCGTCGTAGTCGCCTTCGGCGGCCAGACCGCCATCGCGCTCACGCAGACGCTCGACCGCCACGGCATCCGCATCCTCGGCACATCGGCCGAGGGCATCGACATCGCCGAGGACCGCGAGCGGTTTGACGAGCTGCTCGAGCGCTTCCACATCTCCCGCCCGAAGGGCATGGGCGTGCAGACGCTGCCCGAGGCCCTGCACGCCGCGCAGACGCTCGGTTACCCCGTGCTGCTGCGCCCGTCGTACGTCATCGGCGGCCAGAACATGAAGATCGTCCACGACGACGCCGAGGTCACGACGTACATGCAGCGCATCCTCGCGCAGGGCATCGACAACCCCGTGCTCGTGGACAAGTACATGATGGGCACGGAGCTGGAGGTGGACGTCATCTCCGACGGCACGGACGTGCTCATTCCCGGCATCATGGAGCACATCGAGCGCGCCGGCGTGCACAGCGGCGACTCCATCGCCGTCTACCCGCCGTACAACCTCAACGACATGATGACGGACAAGATCGTCGACAGCTCGCGCAAGCTCGCCCTCGCGCTCGGCACGAAGGGGCTTGTGAACATCCAGTACCTCATCTGGGAAAACGAGCTCTACGTCATCGAGGTCAACCCCCGCGCCTCGCGCACCGTGCCGTACATCAGCAAGGTCACGGGCGTGCCGATGGTAGACGTGGCATCGCGCGTCATGCTCGGCGCGCCGCTGGCTGGCCTCGGCTACGGCACCGGCCTGACCCCCATCCCGCCGTATTACGCGGTCAAGGTGCCGGTGTTCTCGTTTGAAAAGCTCGGCGACGTCAACGCCTACCTCGGCCCGGAGATGAAGTCCACGGGCGAGGTGCTCGGCCTCGGCAAGACGATGCAGGAGGCGCTGTTCAAGGGCCTGACCTCGGCCGGCATGGTCGTCGGCCAGCACCCGGACGGCCGCCACGGCGTGTTCGTGAGCGTGGACACGCACGACCTCGGCGAGATCGTGTCGCTGGCCAAGAAGCTCGACGACCTGCACTTCGCCCTCTACGCGACCGAGGAGGCCGCCATCGCGCGCCTCGGCATCGACGTCGTGACCGTGGACGGCATCCGCGAGAGCGACCACGCCTTCGCCCTGCTCGAGAGCGGCTGCATCGACTACATCGTCTACACCGGCGCGCTCAAGGACGCGACCATGGACGATTACATTGCCCTGCACCGCCGCGCGCTGCAGCTCGGCATCCCGTGCTTCACCTCGCTCGACACGGCCAACGCCCTGGCGGACATCATCGCCAGCCGCTACAACGAGCGCAACACCGAGCTCGTGGACATCAACCACATGCGCACCGAGCGCCAGAGCCTGAAGTTTGCGAAAATGCAGGCCACCGGCGACGACTATATCTACGTCGAGAACTTTGACGGACACATCACCTGCCCCGAGTCGCTGTGCATCCCGCTCTGCTCGCGCCACCGCGGCATCGGCGGCTACGGCATCGTGCTCATCGAGCACAGCGACGTGGCCGACGCGAAAATGCGCGTCTTCAACCGCGACGGCAGCGCCGGCGGCATGGGCGGCAACGCCATCCGCTGCGTGGCCAAGTACCTGTACGACAACGGCATCGTGCCGCGCGACGATCTCACGATCGAGGCCGGCGGCACCGTGCACCGGCTGCACCTGTACACGCGCTTCGGCACGGTCGGCCTCGTGACGGTCGACATGGGCAAGCCCGCGTTTGAGCCCGCCAATGTGCCCGTGATGCTCGAGGGCGAGCGCGTGATCGACCGGCCGGTGACGATCGCCGGCGGGGAGTACCGCATCACGTGCCTCTCGATGGGCAACCCCCACTGCGTCGTCTTTGCCGATCGCGTGGATGAGGTGGACGTCGCGCACCTCGGCCCGCAGTTTGAGCACGCGGACATCTTCCCCGCGCGCACGAACACGGAGTTCATCCGCGTCGTCAACCGCACGACGATCAAGATGCACGTCTGGGAGCGCGGCAACGGCGAGACCCGCGCCTGCGGCACCGGCGCGTGCGCGGCCGTGGTGGCCGCCACGGAAAACGGCCTGTGCCCGAAGGGCGAACCCATCACCGTCAAGGTCAGCGGCGGCGACCTGATCGTCACCTATGACGACGACGGCGTGCGCCTGACCGGCAACGCCGAGCTCGCCTTCACCGGCGTGACCACGTACTGAGACTCCAAAAAGCAAAAAATCACCCGCATCCGGGTCGGATGCGGGTGATTTTTTCTGCCGGCCGCTCAGCCGCGCATGGCGGCGGCGAAGGCGTCGATGCGCGCGATGTCGAGCTTCGGCTCGGCATACTGCGCGCGGTACTGCGGCGATGTCATCAGCGCGCCGAAGAGCTGCTTGTAGGCATAGCTCATCTTCTCGTACTGCATCTTGCCGCCAAGAATGTCCTTCGCGGCCGCGTGCGCAAGCAGCTCCGGCGAGAAGAAGTGCTCCAGATACCCCTCCGTGCCGGGCGTGGTGTAGCAGCTCAGGTACACCCCGAGGCGCTTGCCCATGAGCGTCTTTTCGTTCCGGCGCAGGAAGTGCCGGATGTGCTTATCGAGCTTGAACATGTACACGCAGCTGCCGATGATGACCGTGTCGTACCCGTCGAGCGTAATGCCGCGCTCGCGGATGTTGCGCACCGTCACGTCGCCGCCGACGGCGCTTTTGAGCATATAGGCGATCTCCTCCGTCGCGCCGTAGCGCGAGGCGAACAGGATCAGCGTTTTCATGCAGTGACCTCCTTTGTCCGCCCTGCCGGGCGGCCCCTTCTTTATGTAAGAGTATAGGAAGCCGCCGCGCCGCTGTCAAGCGCTGCGCGCGATTTTTTTACCCGACCGGCACGGGCTCGCCCTGTTTCGGCGCCGGCTCTCTGCGCCGCGCCTTGGGGATGTTGATCGTCAGGATGAGCGCTTCGTCCGTCTCCTGCCGGTGCATGCCGGCGTCGATGCCGCCCTGCTTCATGAGGTCGAGGCTGTGCGAGATCGTGTTGAGAAACACGCGCACGTCCTTGAGGATGAAGGTCTTCTGCTGCTCGCTCTCGGGCGCGGTCTTGGCCTCGAGCAGGCGCTCGATGTAGGCGTCCGTTGCGGCGACGTTCAGGTCGCGGCTGAGGATATAGGCCAGCGCCTCGCGCTGCTCGGCCGGTGTCTCAAGGCGCAGCAGCGCGCGGCCGTGCCGCTCGGTGAGTCCGGCGTTGCGCATGGCGTTGAGCACATCCTCCGGCAGGCGCAGCAGGCGGAGCTTGTTCGCCACGGCCGACTGCGACTTGCCCAGCCGCCGCGCGCACTCCTCCTGGCTCAGGCCGAAGAGCCGGATGAGCTGCGCGATGCCGCGCGCCTCCTCGAGAAAGTCCAGGTCGTTGCGCTGGAGATTTTCCACCCGCGCGATGAGGCGCGCCTCCTCGAGCTCCAGCTCCATGATGATGCACGGCACCTCATGGAGCCCCGCCATGCGCGCGGCGCGCAGGCGGCGCTCCCCGGCCACGAGCTCATACCCGCCCTGCCGCGGTCGCACGGTCAGCGGGCTGAGCACGCCGTACTCGGCGATGCTGCGCGAGAGCTCCTCGAGCTGCGCCGGGGAAAAATTCTGCCGCGGCTGGACCGCGCTCGGCGCGATCGCGTCCACCGCCAGATACACGATGCTGCCGCGGGCCGCGCGGCTGCGATGGTTGGAAAACTGCATAGCACACCCTCCATATCTTGTGTTTTACAACACAAAAATAATCCACATATTGCGCAAAACGCGGCGAAATCGGGCGCGCGCAGAAAAAAAGAGGGCGGACTGAAAACAGTCCGCCAAAAACAGGGTCGTGGGATAAAGATATGAGCCGTGGCTTCCAAACTGCGGAAGTCAATTGGATAAGCTGTAATGGTATTGTAGCGCCGGGCGCGCAAAATGTAAAGAGCGAACGGTGTCGGTCGGGCACTTGTTTTGTCGGCGGCGGAATCTTTTTTCGCGCGCCGGGGCATACTGACCGGGAGTACACAGCAAAGGAGATGGAAGCATATGCAGGTGATCGACCGTATCGCGCTGATCCTTGCGATCATCGGCGGGCTCAACTGGGGCAGCATCGGTCTGTTCCGGTTCGATCTCGTGGCGTGGATCTGCGGCGGGCAGGCCTCCGTGGTCGCCCGCGTGATCTACACGCTCGTGGGTCTGGCCGCGATCTGGTGCATTTCCCTGCTCTTCCGCGGCCGCGACGAAATCGACGGCGACACGGAGGAGGCATAATGCCCCGGCAGCAAAAAAACGGCATGGCCGACGCCATGCTGTTTTTTTCTCCAATGAGAACCGCTTCGCTGGGTCCTCGTTGGAATATGTTTATCCAAGTCTCTGCATCGCCAGCGCGCTACTGCCCGGGAAGCGGTCGAACGCATCGAGCGGCGGCAGATACGCTTCCAGCGCGTGCACCAGCTCGCCGCCGAGCAGGCCGCCGAGCGTGTTGAGCATCAGGTCGTCCACGTCGCACAGGCGGTACGAGCCGCGGAACACGAAAAACAGCCCCGTGAGCTGCCCCAGCTCAATGAACGCCGAAAACGCGAGCGACGCGAGCGCGACCTTGCCGAGATCCAGCCCGCAGACATAGCGCAGGTACATACCAAACGGCAGCAGCATCAAAATGTTGCACACGACCTGCAGCACCGTGCGGTCAAAAAGCGCCGGCAGATACGTGCGCGCATCGGAGAGCACGAGCGGCGTCTCGCGCAGGAAATCGGCCACGAACTGAAACGGCACGAGCTGGATCTCATACCCGCTCAGCCGCGCCGCCTGCGCCGCATCCGGCAGCGGGAAGAACACGAGCGCCAGCACGCACAGCACGTAAAACAAAAACAGACCGCCGAACACGGTGCGCACCCAGTTGAAGCAGCGCGCACGCACCTGCCGGTCAAAAAACGGCACGGCCACCAGCACCGCGATGAGCGGAAACGCATAAGCCGCCAGCCGGATACTGCCCAGAAGATTTGTCATGATCCTTGCCTCCCATGGGGCGCTCCCGCCCCGGTTTCTGGCATCAGTATAGCCCCGGACGGCATCACATCGCCATCGTTTTGGCTTACAGTTGGCTTACATCTTCGTAAGGCAGCGCGCAGGGCGCAAAAAACCGGGCGCGTCCATTCAGACGCGCCCGGCCGTGCGGACGGATATTTTTCCTCAGGCGATGAGGAAGAACTTCACGAGGAAGATCACCGAGATGACATACGTCAGCACCGAGACCTCCTTGCCCTTGCCCGTGCAGAGCTTGAGCACGGAATAGCTGATGAGGCCCAGACCGATGCCGTGGCCGATCGAGCCGGAGATCGGCATGGAGATGAGCATGATGGCCACCGGCAGGCTCTGATAGATATCGTCAAAGTCGATCTTCTTGAGACCGCCGAGCATGAGCAGGCCGACGTAGATGAGCGCGGAGCTCGTCGCAGCGGCGGGGATGATGGCGGCGATGGGCGCAAGGAACATGCTCGCAAGGAAGAGCACGCCGGTCGTCAGAGCGGTCAGGCCCGTGCGGCCGCCGGCCTCGACGCCGGAGGCGGACTCGACGAACGTCGTGACGGTGGACGTGCCGGTGCACGCGCCCGCGACGGTGCCGACGGCGTCGGCCAGCAGCGCCTCGCGCATGCGCGGCATGTTGCCGTCCTTGTCGACCATGCCGGCGCGGCTCGCCGTGCCGACAAGGGTGCCGATGGTGTCGAACATATCAATGATGCAGAACGTGATGACGAGCGTCACGACCGTGAACCAGCCGATCTCGCCGAGGGCGGAAAAGTCGAACTTGAACAGGGTCGTCTCGGCCATGTCGCCGAACGCAGGCACGAACGACGCGCCCTTGAGCGACGCAAACGGGTTCGTGTGCAGGAAGATGGCCTCGCCCGCCCAGTAGATGCCGGACGCGCAGAGCATGCCCAGCAGCACGGAGCCCTTGATCTTCTTGTGCGCGAACAGCACGATCAGGAACAGGCCCACGAACATGGTCACGACCGTGAGCACCATCTGCGGGTAGCCGTCGCCCATGTTGGCCTTGGCAAGGCTGGGCGTGAGCGCGCCGAAGAAATCGCGCATGACGTAAAACGGGCCGCCGTCGCTCGAGTACACACCGGCGTTGGAGCCGATGCCGATGTTGAGCAGCATGAGGCCGATGGCCGGCGCGATGCCGAGCCGGATGCCGAGCGGAATGGCCTCGACGATCTTCTCGCGCACCTTGAGCACCGAGAGAATGATGAACACGATGCCCTCGATGAGGATGACGCACAGTGCCGTCTGGAACGACTGCAGGTAGCTCATGCCGGTCAGGGTGACGATGTTGGCCACGACGACGGCGAAAAAGCTGTTGAGACCCATGCCGGGTGCCATGGCAAAGGGCTTGTTGGCCGCGAACGCCATGACGAGCGTGCCGACGGCGGAGGCGATGCAGGTGGCGAGGAACACGCCGTTCCACAGCTGCGAGCCGCCCTGGGCGCCGAAGCCGGTCAGCAGGTTCGGGTTGAGCGCGATGATGTACGCCATGGTCATGAACGTCGTCAGGCCGGCGACGATCTCGGTGCGTACGGTGGTGTTGTTTTCTTTCAGGTGAAAGAGCTTTTCCATTGGGATCCCCTCTCCATAAAGTTTTTGCCGGAAACGCAAAACGCCGTCAGTATAACGCGATTTGCCCCGCCTGTCAACGACAAAAACCGGACACGGAATGTCCCGTGTCCGGTCCTGCTGTTTTCGCGTGTTTTACGCCTGCGCGGGGCAGTCGCGCTCGTGGCAGGTGAACAAAATGACCTGCCGGTGCTGCGCGATCTCCCGGAAGAGCGCCATGGCGCGCCCGGCGCGCGCATCGTCGAAATTCACGAGCGTGTCATCGAGCACGAGCGGGCACGGATCATCCGCCGGGCACGTCAGCTCACACAGCGCCAGGCGCACGGACAGGTACAGCAGATCCGCCGTCCCGGCCGAGAGATAGGCCGTGTCGCGCGGCGTCGGGTCGTCGATGCTGCGCGCCTTGGCCGACAGGTCGCGCGCGAGCACGAGCTCGTCATAGCGTCCGTCGGTGAGGTAGTCCATGTAGTCCGCCGCCTTCTGCGCCAGCTGCGGGGAAAAGCGGCTCTGCAGCTCCGCGTCCGCACGGCCGAGCGTCTCGATCGCAAGCGCGATGGCCGCATACTGCCGCTCGAGCGCGTCGCGCTGTTCGAGCAGCTGCGCGTGTTCGCTTTTCAGCGCCATCGGGTCGCCGATAGCGAGGGCCGCGCCTGTGAGCTGCGCCTGCTGCGTGCGCAGGCGCGTGCACACGCTCTCGAGCGCGCTCCTGCGCTGATAGAGCGCGGCGGCCTCGCCCGTGCCGCTCTCAAAGTCCAGACTCTGCAGCAGCCGCTCGTGCGTCTCGCACTGGTGCTCGCGCGCATCCTCGAGCGCGGCGGCGGCTTTCTGCTCCGCCTGCATGGCGGCCGCGCACGCGCGGTAGGCAGCCCGGTGCACCTCCGCCTGATAGTAGATGCCGTCCGCGTCCTGCGCGCCGTAGCTGCGCAGGAGCTCCCCGAGCGCGGCGGCGGCCTGCTGCGCGCGCTTCTTGCCGTTATTGGCAGCGACCAGCAGCACGACGGCCAGCACCGCGAGCGCGATGGCCGCATAATACAGCGGCTGCGCCACAAGATAACCCAGCACCGCGCACAGCGCCGAGAGCACGAGCGCCGCGATCCAGAAGTACGGCTTGCCGCCGTGGGCTGCCGTGTCAGCAAGGGCCTCCGCCCGCTGCGCGTCGCGCTCGGCGGTCTCGCCCGCCTCGTCCGGCGTCTGCACGCCGAAATGCGTCTGCTCGAGCGCGGTGCGCCTGGCCGCGGCGTCCCGCCGCGCCTGTTCGAGCGTCTGCTCGAGCGTGCGCAGGTTCGATTTTTCCTCGCCCATGCTGCTCAGCGCCGCGCGGCGCTGCCGCTGCCGGGCGGCGTTCATCTGCTCGGTCACGGTCTGCAGCTCCGCGTCCGTCTGCCGGAGCTCGGCGGCGCAGGCCGCCTGCTCCTGCGCGTTGCGCTCGAGCCGGTGCAGCTGCTCTTCTACCTCCGTGATGCGGCCCTCCAGCTCCGGCAGCGCGCCGTGCCGGCCGCTGCGCCGGCGGCGCAGCCATGCGCGCAGCTGCGCGTCGGCCTCGGTATAGGAGCTCGCCTCCTCGCCGGAGGTCACGATGGCAGAGATGCGCTTTTCCAGCTCCGGCGTACCCGTCACGACGAGGCCGCCCTGCCCGATGAATGCGCTGCGCGCGAACACCTCGGCCGACACGCCCGTGAGCTGCTCGCCCGCGTCCGTCGCCGTCAGCCCCGGCACCGGGATGTCCGTGCCGGTGTACACCGCCGAAAAGCCGCGCAGCGGCGCGCCCGGCGTCTCCGTCCAGCGGCGGATTGTGATGCATTTTCCGCCCTGTTCGAGCTCCAGCTCGCCCGCCATGGGCTTGCCGCTCCAGGGCGCGTATTTCTGCTTGTCGGGCACGAACCCGGCGCGCGCGCGCTGGGACGTGTCGATCCCGTAGAGCATGGCGCGCAGAAACGCGCACCACGTGCTCTTGCCGCTCTCATTCGGCGCGTAGATGATATTCAGACCCGTGTCGAGCCGCAGCTGCTCGCCGTCGAGCGTGCCGAACGTGCCCTGCATATGCCGGATGATCACAGCGTCACCACCTCCTCGTCGTGGTCCAGTGCCGCAAGCCCCCAGCGCGCGGCCATGACAATGGTCTCACGCGCGCGGTCAGAGTCCGCGGCGTCGTATTGTTGCTTCAGTTGGGCCAGAAACTGCCCGCGCAGCGTGCTCTCTCCCGCCCGCGCCCAGAGATCCCGGCGCGCGCGCGTCTCATCGCGCAGCTGCAGCGCGAACACCCGCCCCTCGAGCGCCGCGCGCAGCGCGGCGGGGTTCGGCGCGCGGTCGGTCTCGCCCGTGAGCACGATGCGGTAAATATTGCGCGCAGCCCCCTCCGGCAGCGCCGCAAGCGCCGCCTGCATGGGGTCCGTGTCCGTGACGTCCACGCGCAGGATCTCATACCGCCGCCCGGGCACGGGCACAAACCGCGCCTGCACGTCGCCCGCAGCGACGTCCACGAGCAGCACGCCCTTTTCCCCCGTCTCGTCAAAGCCGCGGCCCTCCATGCAGCCCGGCCAGGCGTACACCGTGCCCCCGGCGCGCTGCACGCCGCCGAAGCGGTGCACGTGGCCGAAGGCGGCGTAGTCCAGCCCGCTGGCGGCCAGCTCCGCAGCCGACACGGGGTCATACGCCGAGGCGGGATTGCCCACCTCGCCGTGCAGGCAGAGCACGTCGAGCAGCCCTGCCTGCTTCGGCACGGAAAAGCCCCGCAGCAGACCGGGGCAGCGGCTGTCGGTGAACGCCGCGCCCCAGACGCGCACGCCCAGCTCCGGCAGCGTGACCGCCTCGATGCGCGGCGAGCGGAAGATATGTACGTTTTCCGGGAACGTCAGGCGCGCATACGGCGCGCCCGCGCTGTAATAGTCGTGGTTGCCGGGCGCGAGGAACACCTCCGCCCCACAGCCGTCAAACGTCTCGGCGAGCGCCTTTGCCGTCTCGGGATAGGGGCTCGCGCTGTCGAGCAGGTCGCCCGCGAGCAGGATGATCTGCGCCCCGTGCGCCTGCGCCAGCTCCGGCAGAGCGCGCAGCAGGCTGCGCTGCTCCCGGCGGCGCTGCGCCGCCTGCGCGAGCGTGAGCGCCTCAAACGGCGAGTCGAGATGCAGATCCGCCGCGTGCAGGATGCGCACGCTCATCTCAGGCGCACCAGCTGCACGTCGCGGCAGCGGCCGGTGTCGCTGTCGACCTCGAAGATCGCGCCCTCGAGCTTGGCCGCGCCCATGGCGGCCTCATAGCGCCGCGGCGGGTCGCCGAGGAACTTGCCGATCGACTGCTCCGGCGCGATGCCGAGCACGGCGTTGGCCGGGCCCGTCATGCCGAGGTCGGTCAGGTAGCCGGTACCCTCAGGCAGCACCTCGGCGTCGGACGTCTGCACGTGCGTGTGCGTGCCCCAGACGGCCGTCACGCGCCCGTCGAGGTAAAAGCCCATGGCGCGCTTTTCGCTCGTGGCCTCGGCGTGCATGTCCACGAGGACGATCTTCGCCTGCGTCTGGTCGAGGATGTCGTCCGCGACGAGGAAGGGATTATCCGTGTTCGCGTCGAGCGTGAAGCGCCCCATGAGGTTGATGACGCAGATCGGCCCGCCGCGCACGGAATATTCGCCCCAGCCGCGGCCCGGGCACTGCGGCGCGAAGTTGGCCGGGCGCAGGATGCGCTTTTTCTGCTCGAGATACGGCTGCAGCTCGTAGCGCGTCCACGTGTGGTTGCCGAGCGTGATGACGTCGGCCCCGGCGGCGAAGATCGCGTCGGCCTGCTTCGGCGTCACGCCGACGACGTTGGCGTTTTCGCCGTTGACGACGGTGAAATCAATGTGTTCCTGCTCCTGAAACGCGCGCAGGCGCTCAGTCAGGAACGTCAGGCCAGGCGCGCCCACAACGTCGCCCACGGCCAGAATGCGCAAGATCATAACGGTCCCTCCCATACGATCGGAAGAAAATTTGATAAGATAATAAAAATAGTATACCACCGACGGCGGCGGGGAATCAATCCAGAAACTGGCGCGACGCAGATTTCATACTCCCGCGCGCCCGCGCGCATACTATCCGCGCAGCAGTGCAGCTGCGAAGGGAGGCAGAAACGTGAAAGGAGACAGCAAAATGAACGCAATGCAGTTTGCCAAGGGCATGAGCATCGGCATGGGTGTCGGCATGGCGGTCGGCACGGCGGCGGGCTGGATGATGCACCCGCAGAAAAAGCGCACGAACAACATCGTGGCGGACGCGGTGCGCACGGTCAGCGACGTGACGGACACCATCCGCGATACGATGGGCTGGTAAAAACGCAAAAAAGGAAAACTTTTTTGAAAAAGGGCTTGCAATTCCGGCCGGGCTATGCTACTATACTTAGGCGCGTTAGGAGCGCACTAAGCGCCGTTAGCTCAGCTGGATAGAGCGTCTGGCTACG
>ENA-UEPS01001652-UEPS01001652.1-human-gut-metagenome-genome-assembly--contig:-NODE-1652-length-11311-cov-5.120616_pt1 | contig 11311 bp, 10 predicted proteins | sample MGYA00242904_ERZ507924 | MGnify/ENA primary metagenome ERZ507924 (study PRJEB26167, sample SAMN06115422) | human gut metagenome | host: Homo sapiens | place: China:Sichuan | collected 2014-10-16...
GGAGGTGAGGCTGGCTCAGTTCAGTGGGATAATATCTCAGGTAAGCCTTCATGGATTGAAGATACAAAACCATCCTATTCATGGTCTGATATTACTGGTGAAAAGCCTTTCTATACGAAAGAAGAGATCGCTTCAAAATATGTTACTATTGATACCGAGCAGGAGATAACAGCATTAAAGCATTTCACTGCCGGTCTTTCAGTCGGAGAATCAAAGAAAAAGATCTACGAAGAAAACGGTGTTGTCTACATTGATGCAGATGTAGCTGTTACCGGAGCAATGACATTTTACGCAACGGCTGGCAGAACTGTATCTACAATTATGGATGCTATTGCGGTTGATGGTATTACTATCAAAAAGGAAAACAATGTACTAAAAGCTGTAGCAGGTGCAGGAAGCTCTTTTGATGAAAATGCTATGTGGGTTGCTCTTGCTACTTCTAATTCGGAAAGGCAAATAGATAAATCCCATATTACGACAGCATTAACAGGGTACGCTACGGAAAGTTGGGTATCTCAGAATTATGCAACTGCATCCGCTTTGGCTTCTGTATCTAATAAGTTAAATGACTTTTTAGAAGGATCTGATACGGATGAAATTATTAATAAGTGGAAGGAACTAGAAGCGTTTTTGTCCGGAATGGCAGAAACGGATAATCTAGCAGAGATCCTAGAAACAAAGGCCGACATAAAATATGTAGACAGCACTTTCGTTACACTGGGAACTAAGCAGACAATAACCGGGGAAAAGACTTTTTCCTCTGTGCTGAATACAGCCGATATCAAGGCATCCGGAGCTATTACAGCACCTTCGCTGGCAGTATCGGACTGGGTTACTATTGCTGGAATTAAGCTGAGAAAGCTAGAAGATGGTGCGTTAATGCTGGAAGGAAATCTGGCATTAACTGGGGCTTTGACTATGTACGCTAGCAATGGGCAAAGTTTTGATACAATTTATGATGGTCTCCCGATTGACAATGATACTATATACTGGCAAGAAGTTGACGGATCAAGAGTTTTGAAAGCAAGAGAGGGTAGCGGATCATCTTTTGATAAGTCTGCCATGTGGACGGCATTGGCCGGATCTACCACGGAACAGATCAATAAGTCGCACCTTACTACTGCTTTGACAGGTTACGCAACCGAAAGTTGGGTGTCAGGAAAAAACTATGCCGTTAAAGCTACAACATTAGCTGGCTATGGTATAACAGATGGAATTAATGCTGTCAGTGTTACCGGAACAGGTAATGCCGTAACTGCTGCATCTATTAGCGGACACACTCTTACTCTGACCAAGGGAAGTACGTTTAGCCTTAGTGGACATAAACATGCATGGTCTGATATAACCAGCGGAAAGCCGACAACCCTGTCCGGCTATGGTATTACTGATGCATATACTAAGACGGACGCTGATAGTAGATATGTTAATGTGTCGGGAGATACAATGACCGGAAATCTATCTGTAAAATTTAGTGGAAGAACAGATCAAATCAATTTATTCCATTCTACTACAACTAATAAAGGTGGTATTTCTCTTACAGATACAGATAAAGTTGTGCATGCGTTTCATCTTACAACTACAAACCTTATATGGAAAGATAGAACGGTATGGGATAGCGGTAATGATGGAAGCGGAAGCGGTTTAGACGCTGATCTATTGGATGGAACGCACAAGTCCGGTTTATTAACTGCTTTGACATCATCATCCGGAACTAATATATCTATAACCGTAGGAGGAACTACTAAAAGTATTGCTGATTTGTACGCTAATTCTGCTGCTAAACTTGAAACTGCCCGGACTATTTGGGGGCAGAGTTTTGACGGAACAAAGAATATAACTGGCGCACTGACCAGCGTAACAGATATAACTGGAACTGGTACTTTTTCGGCTGCTAACCTAAAAGCAACGGACAGCGTATATGTTAATGGTATTCGCCTTCATAAGACCGCAGACGGAGTAATTACCCTAGAAGGAAATCTAGCTGTAACTGGCGGTGTTACTATGTATGCAATAGATCCTGTTTCCGCGTCTACAATTATGGATGGGGTAGTAGTGGATGGAACGACTATCAAGAAAGAAAACGGCAAACTTGTCGCAGTAGGAGATGGCGAAGCTGGTAATGTGGCATGGGATAATGTATCCGGAAAACCTTCTGTATTCCCGACTAACATCGCAAACATCACTGACCTACATTCAAGCTGGGATTCTGTTTTAGCTGCGCAGAAACCTGCATGGCTAACAGCTGTTAGTATTGCTACTATTTCGGATCTTAACAGCGGATGGGACGCGTTTTTGAAAGCCGCACCTTCGGCATACGTTACTCGCTGGCCGACTATTTCAGAAGTCACAGACAAGCAAAATCTAGTGATAAAGCTGAACGGAGGGACAACAGAGGGAACGAACCAGTTTACCTATAATGCGACAGGGGCCAAGACTATCAGTATAACTCCGGCCGGGATCGGTGCGGCCGCAAGCAGTCATAACCATTCTTGGAGCAATATTACCAGTGGAAAGCCGACTACTTTGGCCGGGTACGGAATTACAGACGCACCTACTAAAACGGGTAGTGGTGCCAGTGGTACATGGGGTATAGCAATAACAGGAAATGCAGCTACGGCAAGTAAATGGGCAACGGCTAGAACTATAACGCTAGGTTCGTATTTATCCGGATCTGTAAGTTTAGATGGATCTGCAAATGTAACTCTAAATGCAAATGTTCTAGGTCTTACTTCTCAAGGTAATAAAACCGCTGCTACTGGTAATACTGCTCCTGCTAGTGGTGTAAGACTTTATCAAGTATATAACAATGGTTATCCAACAGCTTACGGTAACTTATTAAGTGTAAAAGGCGGTGGCGCTGGAGAATTATTGCTTAGCTGGAATAATGCCAATAGAATATATTACAGAAGTCTACGAGATAACGGTGATAATTGGCTAGGATGGAATGAATTAGCTTTTATAACAGACAATGTGGCTTCTGCAACGAAGTTAAAAACTGCCCGTACATTATGGGGACGTAGCTTTGATGGAACCGGAAATGTAAGCGGAAATTTAGATAATGTTGGTAATATAAACACCATAGGTGGAACTATTAATGCTAAAGTATTTGCGTACAATCCTTCTGATAATCACGATGGCTTGCCGTGGTATGGTATGGCCCACTACGGAAATAATGTTATAGCTATATCCGGATATGGAGGAATCGAATTATTTACATCAGCAGGTAATGTTTTAGCAATAGGAACAGATAATAAAGTTTATGCAAATTCTTTTGTAGCAAGTAATTCGTTTAGAAGTACAGGAGATACAGGATGGTATAACGAAAAATGGGGTGGAGGATGGTATATGTCCGATAGTAATTTTTTAAGATCGACTAATGAAAAATCAGTTTATATTGGTAACGGATCTTATAGAACTGCCGGAGGTGGATATGCTGCAAATAACATAAATAATGCTTCTGAGGTTTTTAGTTGTAGGTTTATGTCTGAAAGTATTGCTGGTATTCCAGCTGGTAATATACGAAATATATTAGGATGGTACGATTCAGCAGCTAGTGGATGGACTACATCTTATATAATTGGAAGCAAGCGTAATTATAACAACGACTGGGGAGAAATGACTTTTGGAGTATATAGATACGAAGGCGATAGTAGGTCTATGAGAATGCTTATGACGCTAGACGGTGCAGGACAAAAACTATATATTGAAGGTAACATTCTTGCTACTGGCGGTAGTTCATTCTATGGATCAGATATACGATATAAGTCGATCATTCATCCTGTTATGTTATTAGCATTAAATAAAATAGCAGAAGCACCTTCATTTGTGTATCGGTGGAATAGACCTAATATGAACCAAAGTAGGCTGAACTTAGGAGGATCTGCACAATATACGCAGTTGATACTTCCGTGGGCGGTTGAGGAAAATGATAATTTTTTAAGTATGGACTACGCTACGGTTGCTTATACTTTTGCCGTTCATGTAGCCCGGCACCTTTTAAATTTTGAGACAAAAACAGAAAAAAAGATCAAAGATCTAGAGAGAGAAATAAAGCTATTAAAGAAACAATTAAAAAAGCTAGGCTATGAAGAAGTTCGTACTTTGGATGATTCGGGTATTTAAGCTCGACATCCCAACCGAGAAGATTGTAACAAAAGTAGTGGAGAAACAAGTATTGATCCCGGAAAATAGGGTTATTGAAGGAGATGTAATAATCAAAGGAGACGTTCTATTTACAGGTAAAGTTCTTATAACAGGCGAAGCGACTTTTTCTGCCCAGTCAGGTGTAAAATGGGATCAAAAATTTGAAGGAAACAAGGAGGGCTAATAATGAAAGTTATATTATACATGGATAAACGGGAAGGCGATATGGTGGAAGTACCTATCGCTCCCGGAAGCGACATAACAAGAAGAATATCTTATCTTCAAGCCATTGAAGAAGGGATAATAGACGGGAATAAAGTAGCTGATGCTGCCTTTATAGAAGGTGAAGATATCCCAAGTGAATATAAAGATAACGATAAGTATCTTGAAAGAGTTGTCGAAATTGATGATGCTGAATTAGCTACTAGATATAAATATCTAGTAGAAAAAGGTTACAGAGGAACACCGGAAAAGCTGGCTAAGTTAACGGCAATGCATATTGAAGTTAAAACAAAATATACATTAGCTACTTTCGCTGCTATGGATATTCCTTCTTTATTATCAGTTTATGATGTTCTCCCAACGTCAAACCTTAAATGGGATGATATTCGTGATACTCTTAATGCTTATGGTGGTGTTGTAAACAACAATGGTATTACTGCTTTCCAATCTACTAATGGGGTTAACAAATGGAGTTGGCGAAAGCCTATCAATCATTCTATTATGTTTACATTGTCTGATAATGATTTTATAGGAGCTAACGAAGATAAGCTTCAAGGTATATTCTTCGGATTGAAAGGAGCTGTAAATTTAAAGCTTAGTGAACTTCACACAGCCAATTACGAATATGTTGGTATTCCTAAAGGCGGAAGCGGATCACCTTATAGGCTTGGAGATTTTAGAGGATATGCTCGCGCGGCAAAGCCTAATTTAATAGGTTATCTTGATACAACAACCATAGACTGGAGTGCTCCTTCGTCATTTAGAGTTAGACTTGACGTAGATACTAATGGAGTTAATACGACCGGAGTGGATATAAGTAAGTTCCTTTCAACTGACGGATCTTTGACTTTTGCCAACGCATATCCGTGTGTTCTAGTAGATGGATATGCCAGGGCTTTGAAAAACGAAAGCACAGGATCTTTTACTACCATTAAGCATAACAATACATGGTATTCAAGATTCATTGCACCGGACTTCCCTTCTGCATTGCAATCAGATAAGGAAAGAACAGTGACAGTGTTTTTGACACGATATATAAATGGAGAAAACGGATCTTTAAATTTAGCAAATAAATGGCAGGATGTAAGTCAGCTTGCATCAACTTACGCCGGCGTAACTGTTCCTGAATGTATTGGTGTGAAGTGCATATTCAAACGTAATTTGCCTTACAAGCCGTTTGAAGCTGACCAGTTTAGTAATGTTACTCAGATTGGTTTCAACGTTTCATTCAGATTTACAGACGGACTTCCGGATAATAATATTACTTATGAGATCAGAGTATCTTCAACTGATGTTAATGTACCATACATAACTAACTGGCAATACACTAAGGGAGGTCAGACTAACCCTGTGCTGAGTTTCAAGTGGATTCAACTTGGAATAGTTGCTATGCCTTCCGGATCTGAAGAAGTGAAAGTTGAAGTTTGGTACGAAGTATCTAGCGTGGAGAGATATTTAGTATCAAGTAGAGTAGAGACATTAAAAATAGGATAACCTTTAAAAATTATAGTTATGGCAAAACAAGTAAAATTAGTGATCAACAACCGCAATGAGCAGGTGAATTACGATTCTAACGGAAAGGAATCCGGCAGCAACACCTCAGCTAGCTATAATGTAGTTTCTGAGACCGGTGAACAGATAGGATCAGTCAATGTTTCCAATTCATTTAACGTGTACGGGAATGCCACTTCCGAGGAATATTCCGAAGCGATGGCTTCCCTTAACCAGAAGATCGCTGAAGCGTTCAAAACCTTCAATGATACAATTACATCTAATTCAATTATCTAACCTAAAAAACAGGAATTATGAAACTGGAGAAATTAGTGATAGCATATAAAATGCTGGATGATGCCAAGATCAAAACAATGGATGACAAGGACGCAATCAAAATTATCAAAAACCGGAAGGCTATGCGTCCCCATGTTGAATCGTACGACGCTTTGCTGAAGGATGCGCAGGAAAAGTTCAAACCGGACAATATCGAGGTTATGCAGGAAAAAGTAAGCAAATGGAAGGAGCTCTCCGCTGAAGAACGAAAGATCGTTAATGAAAGCTTCAAAGCATATCAAGAAAAGGTAGATGCTGTCTGTAAGCCGGAACTGGACAAAGAAGTAGATATCACTTTGGACAAGCTTTCCGAAGACGGGGTTCTGAAACTGGCCAAGGAGAATGAATGGCCGATGAACAAATTGGATACATTGGACATCATGCTGGAGTAAGTATGGAACAGCTGAGTGAAATATCCAATATTATTGGCGGGATAGTAACTACTATCCTGCTGCCTTTGCTGGGCGTATTCATGTTCTATGACCAGAAAAAGCGCAAGGAAGAAGCAGCCGCACGCAAGGCTGAAGCTGACAATATCACTAGTTATGCGGCTGAATGGAAGGAGCTATACGAGAAGAAGGAAAATAAAGTTCACGAACTTGATGCAAAGATAGACCAGCTTTATGCTGAGAAAAACGAGGACAGGCAACGGATCCGTGAATTGATGGAGAAAAATCAGGAACTGGAATTAAAGAACCAGTCGCTTGAAATTACGAAATGTAAGAAAAGGGGGTGTCCAGACAGGGAGCCGCCAAGTGATTATTAATTAAGGAGGAGAAGAAATGAATAAGATAGACGTAATCGTAGTTCACTGCTCGGCCACACGTGCTGGGCAGGATATAGGAAAGAAGGAAATCACCCAGATGCACCTGCAGCGTGGGTTCAGCACGATCGGGTACAATTATGTGGTAAGGCTGGACGGGACGGTAGAAGTTGGCCGCTCGCTCACCATTGCCGGGGCACACTGCAACAGTAAAGGGTTCAGCGGGCTAAGTTACAACAAACATTCCATTGGTATCTGCTACGTAGGTGGTACGGATGCGCACGGCAAGGCCGCTGATACTCGGACGCCGGCCCAGAAGAAAGCATTGCGCGAACTGATCGCCAAGTTGATCAAGCAGTACCCAGATATTAAAGAAGTGCTCGGCCACCGTGATACCAGTCCTGATCTCGATGGTGACGGCATTGTGGAACCGGAAGAGTGGATCAAGATGTGTCCGTGCTTTGATGCTGCTGAAGAATACAAAGATTTGCTTCCATGAGCCTGTACAACTACATAATTAAGAAGGTGAGCTGGTGTATTACGCTGGCTCCCTTCATGTGCATGATTCTTGTGTGTTCCTGCCGGACGGTAAAGTACGTGCCGGTAGAAAGCAAGGCTGATAGTGTCGTAGTGGAGAAGCTGGTGGAAGTTCAGTTACCGCCAGACAGCGCCACTATCCGGGCCTTATTGGAATGTGACGAGAACGGGAAAGTCGTACTGAACTGGCTGGATATCGCTAATAGCAAGAACGCCCAGGCACAGCTGACTATTGACAGTCTGGGAAACCTTCTGGCAAAGATGAAGACACAGCCGGACACGGTATATCTGCCATCTAAAGAAGTGACGGTTACCAAGAAAGTAAAAGAGCCATATCCAGTAGAAAAAGAACTCACACGCTGGCAAAAGATCAGGCTAAATGTTGGTGGCTGGGCCATAGGGATAGTGATTATCACGGTTCTTATAGTTGTAGGAAAATTGGTTTATAAACTCAAAAAAAAGGAAGGAGGTGTGCTATGAAGTAAGATTTATCTCCCTTTTGAAACGAAAAGCAGCGTCCCTGGCAAGCGTGTCGGGGATCTATTATTTATACAGGTTTAGTTGTATATAAATATTAAAAATATAGGAAGTTCTGTACGATTTGTCCTCCATTTTGTCCTTCAGGCTTATTAATAGTTTCTGCGCTTGTAGTTAATAAAATGATAATTAATGCCATACATTATATTATTATGTTAACATTCTTTGCGAACTAAAGCTTATTATTGAATTAATATACCGCTTTTATACGTATTTATCTGTATTTTTTATCCTTCATATTTTATATACCCTTTTCTACTTTTGAGCCGGTATTCTGATAGGCAGAATATCCAATACCGATAGTTATTCGGAAGGAAGGAGGTAAAAATGAAAAGGATAATTGCATTAATTATTTTATTGGCTATATTATTGACTGTAAGGTCTATCGTAAAAAGTATTGAATAATTAATAAGCCCCGACCAGATTAATATCTGGAAGGGGCTATATACTTTTATAACAAATTCTTATATTCATTTGCAATTTATCTCAATAATTTCCCCAAAGTTTGTCGTATAGTGCTTGGATAGTTGTTCTTGCTTTAACTTCCAGCCAGTTCCTTGACCTTGGATAGCCAACTTTACCGAGTGGCCATGCTTACCGTTGATGAAGTCGACAGCTTTCATGAGCCGGTCTCTCTTATCACGGTCAACGGTATCGAATAGGTTATGCTGGACGTTGTAAGTGATTTCGGTGATGATTACGCCAGCCTTTTTGTATTGGTATCCTCTGAGAAATATGCTCCTTAATCCAGTTAGGGCGTAATGTACTATTTCCTGTGTGTCGTTAGTTGGAACCGGCAGATTTACAGAAACACTTTTCCAGTATTGTGGCATATCATCTCGAAAACGGTTCGTTTGAATGAAGACCAAGAGTGATACGGCATATCCGTTCTGCTCCCGTAATTTTTGGGCACAGGTCGAAGCAAATGTCGACACAGCTTCATCCATCTGCTCAATGTTGTCAATCATCTGACCGAAGCTACGTGAGGTACATATCTGCTTACGTGGCGTAATGTTCTCGGTGATGCAGGGTATTCCATGTAGTTCCTTCCAGGTACGTTCACCTACAACTGTCATGTATTTTCGTACCCATGAGCTAGGTAGTTGGGTGAAATCGTAAGCGGTCTTTACACCCTCTTTCTCCAGTTTTGCAGCCTGACGGCGGCCTATGCCCCACACGTCTCCGATATCGAACAGACGCAGAGCCTTCTCCCGCTTCTCGTCTGAGTCGATACAGCAGACGCGCTTGTAAGCGGGGTATTTCTTGGCGAATTTATTGGCCATCTTTGCTAGGGTACGGGTTGGTGCTATGCCAAGACTAACAGGAATGCCAGTGCCTTTATATACTTTATTGACGATGGAAGTTCCGAGACTCTGATAATCCGTAATGTCATCCAAGTTTACAAACGCCTCGTCAATGGAATATACTTCTATGTCCGGTACCAAAGATGAAAGGATAGACATTACTCGTGCGGACATATCCCCATAAAGAGTATAGTTAGATGAGAAGACTGCTATTTCGTGTTTCTCTACCAGTTCACGTATCTGGTAAGCTGGAGTACCCATCGGGATACCCAATGCTTTCGCTTCGTTGGAACGTGCGATGATACATCCGTCGTTGTTACTTAACACGACTACGGGCTTACCGTTTAGCGAAGGATTGAACACCCGTTCACATGATGCGTAGAAGTTATTGCAGTCCATTAGCCCGAACATAGTTTACCTCTTTCTTCGGTTTTTCTTGATTGTATAAGTGACTATACCCCAAACCAGAAAATCGTTGTCTGCGGTTACCTTGATACGTGGATAATTAGGATTGGATGGTACCAACCAAATGGCGTCGCCTTCGATAGATACCCGCTTCACTGTAAATTCTCCGTCTACATAGCATACGGCCAAATCACCTTCAATCAGTTCAAGAGATTTATCAATAACGAGGATGTCCCCTTCTTCAATACCTTCATCCTTCATGGAATCGCCAACCACACGACCGTAGAATGTGCTGGATGGGTGCTTAATAAGCTCCTTGTTCAGATCGATGGCCTGCTCCATGTAGTCTTGAGCGGGACTTGGGAACCCAGCACGGATGCCTTCATCTGCATATGGTAAGGACAAAGAAGTAGAAAGATCTACTAGATGTATTTCAATATTCTTTTTCATGCAGCAAATGTAGGTATATTGCATGAAAAAACAAAGTAGGTAGCCCAATGGCTACCTACCTTTTTACGACAGAAATATCCAATAATGATTTTGCATATTAAAGTCTTTTCACTTCAAAAGACACTTGTATCTCACGTGGTTTATCCTTATAATTTTGATAAACGTAACACTCTACCATTTCACCTTTGAACTTTTGAAGTTTTCTGTTTAAATACTCCTTCACTTCATTCTTGCAAGAGAAGTAAAGATTCATTTCGTCCAAAACAGGTTCATCTGTTCCAATCCATGCTTGTAAGGAGCACGGGCATCTTTCAATGATTTTCATTTCAAAAATAATTTTAAGTAACGGCTACATTGTCGTATACATAAAATAACGAATAAAGTGTCAGACAAATCATCCTCTCATCATCATAATATCAGACCTCAGTTCGATGTACTCCTTATACTTTTCTGGATTATTCACGTAATCAATCACTCGGGAAATGGCCATATCAGCCTGTTTCTGTCGAACTTTAGTATAGTATCGAATAACTCCCTTAGATTTGTCCGAGTGTCCTAAGCAGTAGTCTATAATTCCGTCTGGAATGCCGATTTCTGAGGCATACTGAGCAAATGACTTTCGGGCTGAGTAGTAAACAACCTTTTCGGTTATTCCCAGTTTCTTTGCTAGGGACGCGAGCGAACGAGTGAGATATCGTGAAAAATTAGGGTATGAGAACTTGTAGCCGAAGTCTAGTCTGCCAGTATTTTTGTTCATCCATTCTTTGATTATCCCCTTCGCTTCTTCAGGTATGGTGAAGCTGATTGTTCTTGTCCCGATGGCAGTATTTTTGGTCTTTGTCCGGACATATTCCAGAACTTCTGTATCTCTGAAATCAATCTGAAGTAAATCTATAAGATTAATTCCTCCCAAATAGAATGAAAGGCAGAATAGGTCGTGTGCTACATGGTATTTTTTTTCTTTAGGGGTAGCTAATCTGATTTTATTGAATGCTTCCAGTGAGATATCAATTTCTCTGACCGGAGAAGCTGGAATAATATAATCAATGAACGGGTGTACGCTATAATTTACCATCCTTCGTTTCACTCCTTGATTGATGATTACTTTGATATGCCGCATGAC
>ENA-UEPS01001657-UEPS01001657.1-human-gut-metagenome-genome-assembly--contig:-NODE-1657-length-11272-cov-79.325056_pt1 | contig 11272 bp, 7 predicted proteins | sample MGYA00242904_ERZ507924 | MGnify/ENA primary metagenome ERZ507924 (study PRJEB26167, sample SAMN06115422) | human gut metagenome | host: Homo sapiens | place: China:Sichuan | collected 2014-10-16...
GTGGTTATAGCAGTGAGGTTCCACCTCTTCCCATTCCGAACAGAGAAGTTAAGCTCACTAACGCCGATGGTACTGCGCTACGCGCGTGGGAGAGTAGGTAGCCGCCTCTTCAAGCCGGATCCTGAACAAGGGTCCGGCTTTCTTTTTGTTCGCGGGCTTGCGTGTCCCTTCCCCTCGTGCGGTTGGCTCTCAGCGGCAGAGCCTGCCAAGGAGGGTTATGTCGGTTTAGAGGTTGATATTTTGTGCCTGGAGGTTGGCGTGGGCATACGCTTTACAGCACGTATTCGTAGTGGGGGGGCGGTTTATAAACGCAGCCAAAAGCCGGGAATGATGGCGCCCGAATCCGAAATCCTGTTAATGAGCTGAATATCGTTTGAAAAATAGAGAGAATTCGTTAAATTGTCTTGAAATAAAATCAATATAGCGTTTCTTAGATGGGGCCATTTAGAGATAGATGCTGAAAAATAGATTCGGTTATGAAGAAAATATTTTGTTTAGTTTGTTTTTTCTCTGCTTTATTTTCGTTGAAAAGCATTGCTGCTGTTCCTGAGGGAGCTATTCCGTTTGTTTTCGACGGACATCTGTACCTGCAATCGACCTTGAATGATACTATTCCCGTTACCCTTATTTACGATACAGGAGCTGACTTTCTCTATCTCGACGAAGATTATTTGAAACTCAAAAATCTGCAAAACGCTTTCGGACGAAAAGGTAAGGCTAAAATGGGAGGTGCGGGGAATGGCGAGCCTGAACGCATAGAAATATTCATCGATCCGATTACAGTCCATTGCGGGGCGAGGGAATACCAAAACGAGATTACACCTATAATTAAGTTGCGTGATCTCCTCGGGAGGCACACTGACGGCTTGTTAGGTAATACTCATCTATTGATGAATCCTCTGGAAATCAATTTCAGCGAGAGCTATTTGCGCCAGTTAAAAGAACCGTTGTTAGCTGAACAGCTCGATAATTATGTAAAACTCGACGCTCGATTCGAGGATAACCGTATCGATGTAAAGGCGACGCTGCAAATCGACGATGAAAATAGCCTGGAGGGTTGGTTTAGAATGGATTTAGGGTGCGGCTCCACGATTATTCTCACGAATGAAACGGCGTCTGCATTCAATTTTATGGATGTGCCGAAGGCATATTTTCGTACGCAGGCCGGAGGTATCGGCGGCGGTTCTGAGGAGGTTACGATAAGGGCTGCAAAATTCTGTATGGTCGATACGCTCGAAAATATCGTGATAGATTACTCGCTCAATGAAAAGGGGGCATTATCGTCGGACAGACCCTATATAGGTATAATAGGTAATGAGATCTGGTCGCTCTACGACATTGTTTTGGATCCGGTAAGTTCTTCTGTATGGGTCAAACGCAATGAGAATCAGGGTACCTACGCCCAATCGTCGGTGACGCATATGGTTACTGGTGACCGTACGGATATTTGCGGTGGCTGGATTGTCAATGGCCTATATAAAGGAGGAGTCGCAGAGCAAGCCGGTATCGAAATCGGTGATATAATTGTAGCCATAAATAATCGTCCTGTCAAAGAAATAACCTGGGAAGAGCAACGAAAAGGTTTGGAACTTCAGGGAGAAACTACATATACCGTTCAAAAACCCGACGGTCAAATCGTTTCCTATACTTTGTTTATTGGTAAACAGATTATTTGACCCAACTATATCCCATATAGTCCGGAGTTTGCTGTTTCCAAAAAATTTATGGAAAGGACGAGTATATGTCGATATGGAATCGGGACCGAGGACAATCGGTAAAGATGCCGCTCGCCGTCACACGCCGTTCCGCTTTGTTTTTGAATGTATGATCCATATTATTCGCCGAAAAACTCGCGGATAATTCCGTATGTTTTGTAAGTTTGGGGATAATTATGTGCGACTATGAAACATCCGGTAGATATTGATAATTGGAATCGTCGGGAGAACTATCTTTTTTTCCGGGATTTCGCCAATCCTTATTACAGTGTTACATCGCAGGTCGATGTAACGGAAGCGTATATTCGGGCGAAAGCGCTGGGTATCAAGTTTTCGCACTATGCGATGTACGCTTCGTTACGGGCTGTCAATTCCATTGAGGCATTGAGGTACAGGCAGGTCGATGGAAAGGTCTGGCTATATGATCGGATCAGGCTCAATACGGCGGTTGCGCGTGAGGATCACTCCTTTGCATCGGTTATCATTCCCTATAAGGATACGCTGGAGAAGTTTGTCGCTGAAGCGCGAGGGATCATTGCGGCCGCGCTGCGGGGCGAGGGAGATGCGTACGGAGCCGATTCCGAGAAGGACACGTTTGTTATAAGTGTGAATCCGTGGTATAGCTTCACAGGGTTACAGTTCCAGTTTCCGCAGAATGCAGGCGAGAATATCCCTTTGTCGGTATTCGGAAAGATAATGGTCGATATGCAGGGACGCCGTACGATGCCTGTGGCTGTAAGTTTCCATCATGGGTTTGTCGATGGTTATCAGGTGGGGCGTTATTGGGAGGCGTTCCAACATAATCTCGATACGCTCTCGATGTAAAATACACGATCCGATTTCGGCCGGAGTTTTAGTCGTTTTCACCGCTGTCCGCAGGGACAGGTAGGAACAACGGGGAACATTGAGGAGGCATATAAAGAATTATTTGGCATTATCATCCGTAAGTCGTATCTTGCGGCGGCCCGATTTTTTGAGAGATCTATTGTGGCATCGTGGGGCATTGTGGATTCATATTTGCCTGTCCGAAGGAGGCTTATGGTAGCTTATCCCTTGTAATGGGGATGGTTTTCTGTGGTTTTAGCCTGTTTCGGCGATTGTAGAATATGGATAATACGGCGATCTTTGTAACGTGAAAAGAGATAAGTGTTAATAGGGTTGATGAAAGGTTAGAGAAAAATTTTTGCCAAGAAATTTTATTTGTTAAAGATTGTGTGTGGAAAAGTCTGCTGGGAAGCAGACTTTTCTGTTTTTGGGTGCGAATATTTCGTATTGTCCATCGGGGGTATTGTTTTCGAAAGCCCGCGCAAGAGTACGAATACCGCAGAGTCGATATATTGGCCGGTCGCGGCCGAAAGTGAAAAAAGCCCCGGATGTTGCATCCGGGGCCTTTCTTTTGAAGGGCAGGTTTATTATTTGCCCATGTAGTTTTTCACGTAGTGGTGGTGCTGTCCGTAGCGCTCGAATGCTGCCCGGTCCAGGGATTCCTGGGCCGAAGGATCGGCGATCGAGATGATCAGCCGCGCACGCTCCTGCAGGCTTTTGCCGTAGAGATTGACGGCGCCGTTTTCGGTGACGAACCAGTGGATGTGGTTGCGGGTGGTTACCACGCCTGCGCCGCAGGTCAGTTCCGGAGCGATCTTCGAGATGCCTTTGTTGGTCACCGAAGGCATGGCGATAATCGCCTTGCCGCCTTTCGACAGCGAAGCGCCGTAGATGAAGTCTATCTGGCCGCCGACACCCGAATAGAATTTCGTACCCAGCGAATCGGCGCAAACCTGACCGGTGATATCCACCTGGAGTGCCGAGTTGATGGCCGTTACGCGGTCGTTCTTGGCGATGATGAACGGATCGTTGGTGTATCCCACGTCCATCATCAGTACGCCCGGGTTGTCGTCGATGAAGTCGTAAACCCGCTGCGAACCCATCAGGAAGGTGGAAACCATCTTGCCCTTGTCGATGTTCTTCGCTTCGCCGTTGATAACGCCCTTCTCCACCAGCGGGAGAACGCCGTCGGCGAACATTTCGGTATGGATACCCAGGTTCTTGTGGTTGCCGAGCTGTGCCAGAACCGCATTCGGAATAGCGCCGATACCCATCTGAAGCGTCGCACCGTCTTCGATCAGGGCCGCGCAGTGCTTGCCGATGCGGGTTTCGATCTCGTTGGGTTCGGTGAAATGTGCCTCTTCCAGCGGGGTATCGTCCTGTACGAAGAGGTCGATTTTCGACGAGTGGATCATTGCGTCGCCGAACGAACGGGGAACGTGCTTGTTCACCACTGCGATCACCGTACGAGCCGTTTCCACGGCTGCCAGGGTCGCATCGACCGAGGTGCCGAGCGAAACGTAGCCGTGTTTGTCGGGCGTCGATACCTGGATCATCGCTACGTCGCAAGGTACCGTGCCGCTGCGATAGAGCTTCTGGGTTTCGCTCAAAAAGATGGGAATGTAGTCCGCATAGCCGCTTTGCGTCACTTTGCGCACGTTCCCGCCCACGAAGAACGAGTCGAGCTGGAAGATGCCTTCGAACTGCGGATCGGCATAGGGAGCCGGCCCTTCCGTGTGCAGGTGGTGGATGTGCACATCCTTGAATTCGTGGTTGGCGCCGCGTTCGCACATGGCCTTAATCAGGCACTGGGGGGCCGAAGCGACCGAGCTGAGGTGAATATGGTCACCCGATTTGATGACTTTCACGGCTTCGGCTGCCGTTGTGAATTTAATCTGAGTGTTCATTTCTTTTTTCTTATTTTAGATAAGATTCCTTGCATTCGGTTAGTTGCGTTTTACCTCGACTTGCTCGTAACCTTCGATGACATCTCCTACGCGGATGTCGTTGAAGGATTCGATGTTCAGACCGCAGTCCTGGCCCGTGAGCACCTCCTTGACATCGTCCTTGAACCGTTTGAGCGAGCCGAGCTTGCCCGTGTAGATCACGATACCGTCGCGGATCACGCGGATCGGGGTGTGGCGGGTCAGCTTGCCTTCTCGGACGACGCATCCGGCGACGGTGCCGACTTTGGAAATTCGGAAGATCTCCATGACTTCCGCCGAGCAGACAATCTCTTCCTTCATCACCGGTTCGAGCATGCCTTCGATGGCATCCTTGATGTCGTTGATCGCATCGTAGATGATCGAATAGAGGCGGATTTCGATCTCCTCCTTTTCGGCGAGCTTGCGTGCCGATGCCGACGGACGGACCTGGAAGCCGACGATGATGGCATTCGAGGCCGCCGCCAACAGAACGTCCGATTCCGAAATCTGACCGACGGCCGAGTGGATCACATTCACCTGCACGGTCTCCTTCGAGAGCTTGATCAGCGAACCCGACATAGCCTCAACCGAACCATCGACATCGCCTTTTACGATGATATTCAGCTCCTTGAACGATCCGATGGCGATGCGGCGTCCGATTTCGTCGAGCGTCACGTGCTTCTGGGTCATGATGCCCTGGATACGCTGGAGCTGCTCGCGTTTGTTGGCGATTTCACGGGCCGAGCGGTCGTCCTCCATGACGTTGAACGTGTCGCCTGCCTGCGGAGCACCGTTCAGGCCGAGCACCTGTACCGGCGTCGAAGGGCCAGCTTCGGTCACTTTTTGGCCGTTTTCGTTGAACATCGCTTTCACGCGGCCCGTGTGCACGCCCGAAAGCATTACGTCGCCTATGTGCAGCGTACCGTTTTGTACGAGCACCGTAGCCACGTAACCGCGCCCCTTGTCGAGTGTCGATTCGATGACGGCTCCCGAAGCGCGGCGGTTCGGATTGGCTTTCAGGTCGAGCATTTCGGCTTCGAGCAGCACTTTCTCGAGCAGTTTGTCGAGGTTCAGGCCCTTTTTGGCCGAAACCTCCTGATCCTGGTATTTACCGCCCCATGACTCCACGAGGTAGTTCATCTGCGAGAGCTGCTCCTTGATGTGGTCGGGGTTGGCTGCGGGTTTGTCGATCTTGTTGATGGCGAAAACCATCGGAACGCCTGCCGCCTGCGCGTGGTTGATCGCTTCGACGGTCTGGGGCATCACGTTGTCGTCCGCCGCTACGATGATGATCGCTACGTCGGTGATCTTGGCACCGCGCGCGCGCATGGCGGTGAAAGCCTCGTGGCCGGGGGTGTCGAGGAACGTGATTTTCTGACCGTTGCGCTCGACGCTGTAAGCACCGATGTGCTGGGTGATACCGCCCGCCTCGCCTTCGATGACGTTGGTTTTGCGGATGTTGTCCAGCAGCGAAGTCTTACCGTGATCGACGTGTCCCATGACGGTTACGATCGGCGGTCGCGGCACGAGGTCTTCCTCGCTGTCCTGTTCGTCGTCGCCGATGGCTTCCTGAATGTCCGCCGATACGAATTCGGTCTTGAAGCCGAACTCTTCGGCTACGACCACGAGCGCCTCGGCGTCGAGACGCTGGTTGATCGACACCATCAGGCCCAGGTTCATGCAGGCCGTGATGACCTCGGTCGCCGAAACGTTCATCATCGTAGCCAGCTCGGCCACGGTCACGAATTCGGTGACCTTCAGGATGGAGCGTTCCTGTTCTTCGCGCTGGAACTCTTCGTTCATGCGCTCGGCTACGGCTTCGCGTTTTTCCTTGCGGTATTTCGAACCTTTGCTCTTGGCGTTTTTCGACGTCAGGCGGGCCAGCGTATCTTTTACCTGCTTCGAAACCTCCTCGTCGCTGATTTCGGGGCGAACGACGGGCTTCGGAGCTTTGAGTTTGTCCTTGCGGGTCTTCTTGTTCTCTCCCGGACGGGGTTGGTTGGATTGCGGGCCTTGTCCGCGGCCGGGCTGTGCGGCGGATTTGCCGTTGCTGCCCGGCTTGGGGCTGCCTGCCGGCGTACGGGTCACGTCCACTTTTTCTTTACTCAGGCGTTTGCGTTTGTGGCGGTTGCCCGGTGTGAATCCCGATACGTCCATCGTGCCGAGTACCTGCGGGCCCGTGAGGGTCTGCACGGCGGGGCGGAAGATGTTGTCGCTCTTGGGCGCCGCTTCCGGTTCGGGTTTGGCTGCGGAAGCCGTTTCGGAGGCAGGTGCCGCTTCCGTTTTGGGGGCGGCCGGTTGCGGTGCCGGCTGCGGTTTCGGAGCCGCAGCCTCCGGTACGGGCTCTGCCGCCGGTTTGCTTACCGGTTGCGGTGCCGGTTTGGGCTTGGGAGAAAGATCTATTTTGCCCAGAATTTTGGGCTGGGGCAGTTCGTCCTTGACGCTGATGACGTTGCTTTTGATAATTACCTCCTGCTCCTCTTCGCGCGTCTGTTTCTGTGCCTCTTCGAGGGTGATCGTAGCCTGCTTCTGGGAGATTCGCTCCCGGATGCTTTCCCGTTCGTTGCCGGTAATTCGGCTCCCGCCGAATTCCTTCTCCAGAACGGCATAGACGTCCGGTTCCACCAGCGTATTGGGCGAACCGTCGGTTTTTATACCCTTCTTTTGCAGGAAGTCCGTGATGGTATTCAATCCCACCTTGAACTCCTTGGCAACCTGGATAAGTCTTAATTTTCTTTCGTTACTCATATATCGGTTTTAATTTTTGTGCGATGGGACGGATTACTCCTCGAATTCCGCTTTCAGTATCTCGACGACTTTCTGTGCCTGTTCCAGCTCCAGGTCGGCACGGGCGGCGATCTCTTCGACGGGCAGTTCCAGCACGCTCTTGGCCGTGTCGCAGCCGCAGGCTTTCAGGGCGTCGATCACCCAGCCGTCGATCTCGTCGGCAAATTCGGTGAGTGCAACGTCTTCCTCCTCGATTTCGCGGTAAACATCGATATCGTAGCCGGTCAGCATCTTCGAAAGCCGGATGTTCAGGCCGCCCTTGCCGATGGCCAGCGATACCTGGTCGGGCTTGAGATAGACCGAAGCTGTCTTCTTCTCCTCGTCGATGGTGATGCTCGAAATCTTCGCGGGGTTCAGGGCACGCTGGATCATTAACTGCGGGTTGGTCGTGTAGTTTACCACGTCGATATTTTCATTGCGCAGCTCCTTGACGATCGAGTAGATGCGCGATCCCTTCATGCCGACGCAGGCACCGACCGGATCGATGCGTTCGTCGTAGGATTCGACGGCTACCTTGGCACGCTCGCCGGGGATGCGGACGATCTTCTTGAGGGTGATCAGACCGTCGAAAATTTCGGGGACCTCCTGCTCGAAGAGCCGTTCGAGGAACTGGTTGGCCGTGCGCGAAAGGATGATGCGCGGCTGGTTGTTGTTCATCTCGACGCTCTTGACGATCGCCTTGATCGTGTCGCCCTTGCGGTAATAGTCGTTGGGAATCTGCTCGGTCTTGGGCAGGATCAGCTCGTTGCCCTCGTCGTCGAGGATCAGCACCTCTTTCTTCCATACCTGATATACCTCGCCGGTGATGATCTCGCCGACCTTCTCCGAATATTTTTCGTAAAGGTTGGCCTTCTCCAGATCGAGGATGCGCGAAGCGAGGTTCTGACGGAGCGACAGCACGGCCCGGCGTCCGAACGATTCGAGTTTGATCGGATCGACGTATTCGTCGCCCACTTCGTAGGTCGGATCGATGGCCTTAACCTCCGATACGGCGATCTGCATGTTCGGATTCTCCACCGTGCCGTCCTCCACGACCGTACGGTTTCGCCAGATCTCCAGGTCGCCCTTTTCCGGGTTGATGATCACGTCGAAATTCTCGTCCGTTTCGAACTGCTTCTGAAGCGCGTGGCGGAAAACGTCCTCGAGGACTCCGATCATCGTGGCCTTGTCGATGTTTTTAAGCTCCTTGAACTCTGCGAAATTGCTGATAAGATTAAGATTATCCATTGGTAGTTTATCTTGTTTATTTTTGAATTTCCACTATTTGAAATCGAGGTATTCCTTCGTGTATTTGATCTCTGAGAAAGGGTAGCGGCGCGTAACCCGCACCGTCTGTTTCCGCTTTTTACCCTCTACGGCCTGCTTCTCCTCGTAGGAGAGGGTGAGTCCCTCCTGGTCCGCCTCGTCGAGCGTCGCCAGAATCTTCACGCCGCTTTTGAGCAGCACTTCCACCGGCTTGCCGATCAGTTTGCGGTATTGGCGGAGGTGCTTGAGTTCCGAGCCGATGCCTGCCGAAGCTACCGTGAGGGAGAAATCCTCCGTGTCGCGGTCGAATTCGGCCTCGATCGCGCGGCTCAGCTCCACGCAGGTTTCGATACCTACCGAGGTGTCGCTGTCGATCAGCAGTTCCACTTCGTTGGCAGGCGAACAGGTGCAATCCACTACGAACAGGTCGGTGCCGACGAGTTTGGCATTGGCTATTTCGGTGATTTTCGTACAATCGATCATATTTGCTGATGTTATCAATAAAGTCGTTTTTCGGTGCGGGCGGTCCGTGCAAATCCGGACCTCTGTCCTTCCTCGGCGAAAACTTGAAGTTCGTTCAGTCGTTTTTGCGGCCGGCCCGGAGGCGTTCGGCTTTTTGACGAAAATGTAGGGAATCGTCGCTTCCCGTTCGTTTTCATCGTCTTGCGTCCTGCGTTTTCTTCGAACATTGCATCGCAAGGAGCACTATTCGCGCCCGAATCTTGTCCCTGTTGTAGCAGGAGCTGTAATCGGGTCCCCGCATGGCCCGCAACTGCCGGTTTCTCCCGACGGAATGGGCATGCGAGGGCATGCGGGTCGAGAAAATCGTGCGGATGATTCGCCGGTCGGGAGCGGTGAATATATCTACGAAATAAGGGGACTTGCTCGTCCCCTTACCTCTCTGTACCCGTTTACGCTACAAATGTAGCGAATGTTTTTCGATTTTCAAATCTTTGTACGGAAAAATTATTCGTCTTTTTCGCTGTTTGGCGAGTAGGGTTTGACGATACCGCGCTGCGATTCGCGGATGAACCGGATGAGCCGGTCGCGTTCGGGGCTTTGGGGAATCTGTTTTTCGACCTCTTCGCAGCCGTTCAGGTAGTTCAGACCGCTCTGGAAGAGGATGCGGCAGGCGTCGTGGATCTGCCCGATCATCTCCGCTGTAAATCCCCTGCGACTTAATCCCACGCGGTTGACGCAGGCGAAACGTACCGGATCGTTGCTGACGGTGATGAAGGGGGGAATGTCCTTGCCTACCAATGCACCGCCCTGGATCATCGTGTGCTCTCCGATGCGCGTCCACTGATGTACGGCTACATGGCCGCCGATGACGGCCCAGTCGCCGACTTCGACCTCTCCGGCGAGCGACACGCGGTTGGCCATGACACAGTGGCTGCCCACCACGTCGTCGTGGGCGATATGCACGTAGGCCATAATCAGGTTATGGCTGCCGACGACGGTCTTGCCCCGGGAGGCGGTGCCCCGGCTGATGGTGACGTATTCGCGGATTTCGTTGTAGTCGCCGATTTCGGCCGTCGTTTTTTCACCGACGAACTTCAGGTCCTGCGGGGTGCAGGCGATCGAAGCGGCCGTATGGATCTTGCAGCCTTTGCCGATGCGGGCTCCGTCGTGGATCACGGCTCCGGGACCGATCCAACAGTCGTCGCCGATCACTACGTCGCCGGCGATGTAGGCGAAAGGTTCCACCGTTACGTTCTTGCCGAGTTTCGCGTCGGGATGGATGTATGCCTGGTTGCTTATCATGTGCGGTTACTCTTTATTTTTAACGATCTGGGCCATCATCGTGGCTTCGCAGGCGAGCGTTTCGCCGACGAAAGCCTTGCCCTCGACTACGGCTACGCCTCGTCGGATGGGCTCCAGCAGTTGAACTTCGAAGTGAAGGGTATCGCCCGGAACGACCTTGCGCTTGAATTTTACGCCGTCGATCTTCATGAAATAGGTCGAATAGTGTTCCGGATCCGGAATATTGCGCAATACCAGCATTCCGCAGCACTGCGCCATGGCTTCGACGATCAGCACTCCCGGCATGACCGGCTCCTCCGGGAAGTGTCCCACGAAGAACGGTTCGTTCATCGTGACGTTCTTGATGCCGGCGACCATCGTATCGTCGATGTAGAAGATACGGTCCACCAGCAGAAACGGCGGGCGGTGGGGCAGCATGCGGCGGATATCGTTGATGTCGTAAACCGGCGGTTTGCGGCAGTCGTATTGGAAGCGGGGTTTCTCTCCTTCGCGGCGGATAGTCTGTTTGACTTGCTTCATGAACTCCGTGTTGGCGAAATGGCCGGGGCGGGTAGCCCATACGCGGCCCTTGATGCGTTTGCCGAGCAGAGCGAAGTCCCCCAGCAGGTCGAGGAGCTTGTGGCGGGCCAGTTCGTTGTTGAAACGAAGTTCCAGGTTGTTCAGGTAGCCGCCCGTGATGCGGATATCCTGTTTGTTGAAGATTTTCTTGAGGTGTTCGAGCTGATCGTCCGGGACGGGATTCTCCACAACGACGATGGCATTGTCCAGGTCGCCGCCCTTGATCAGATTCATTTTCATCAGAGGCTCCAGGTCATGCAGGAAGACGAAGGTGCGGCAGGGCGCGATTTTCGAGGCGTAGTCGTCTTCGGGATTGAAGGTCGCGTACTGGTTGCCGATCACCTTGGAGTTGTAGTCCACGTGCAGCGATACGGAGAATTCGTCGTCGGGGTAAAGGATGATGGCCACGCCTTTTTCCGGAATCGTATAGACCATTTTTTCGGTGACGTGGTA
>ENA-UEPS01001665-UEPS01001665.1-human-gut-metagenome-genome-assembly--contig:-NODE-1665-length-11187-cov-6.131323_pt1 | contig 11187 bp, 8 predicted proteins | sample MGYA00242904_ERZ507924 | MGnify/ENA primary metagenome ERZ507924 (study PRJEB26167, sample SAMN06115422) | human gut metagenome | host: Homo sapiens | place: China:Sichuan | collected 2014-10-16...
TTTGGCGAACGAGTTCCATTTTGGAACAAGTTGCCGCTTTGCAATGGCTTTGCCTCGTACATCAAAGAAATCCTTAGGGAAGGTCTGAGGAAGGTCTGAGCAAGTGCCAATTTTTATGACTGCAACCGGAAAATCCGGACCAAACACATAAATTCGGTTGTTTACAGTCTAAAAATTGGCAGTTTATGCTGTTTTTAGTGGAAATTTCCACAATATAGGCACAATTAGGCCGTCAATCTCTTCAGGTAACAATCGAAAGTGAAGAGATTGCAGAGCGCCAGCATCGTATTGATGCGATGCGCATTCTTCGCAATGCCGCGATACCGGGTCTTGCGGTACGACATCTGAAGCTTCACACGCGCAAAGACATGCTCAACCTTCGGTGAATGTCAAGTGAGCTTTCGCCGATTTTGTTCTTAAAAAGTAGGTTGTAGTCTGAGCTCAGTGAGGGCTTTTCCCTCTCCGCCTTCGGCGGATTCACCCAAAGTGTTTTGGCCCGTAGAAAAACCTTTGATGCAGCTGTGCAGCACCGTTCGCGCGGAGAGGTCGGCAGGCCGGTAGAATGAGCCTCCTCAGGCAGGAGGAGGCCGAGCCTGAGGCCCGCGGAAAACCGCCGAACGCCTTGTTGCAGCAGCAGCGGGGCGTTTGTTCAAGCTGCCTTGGCATGCTTTTCCTCCAACTGTCCATTTTCGGGGTTAAGCCACACCTCTTTGATCGGCGTACAGTTCAGCACTCTCCCGGTGATCCAGCGCTCCGGATGGCGTCTGCGAGCCTCCAGCATCGTCTCCCTGCGTCGGCGCAGCACCTTCGGGTTCTCGCACGACAAGTCGAGCCTTGAGAATGCGTTGAAGAACTACACGGGCTCGAAGGCCGACAAGGCGATCCTTGCGCTTTCGACCGATCTTCACTTCGGTCAGGGCGGCTCGCTCACCGTAGGATCTGTTAATGACGCCAAGGGCACTGTGAACCTCGGTTCGGATGCTCTTCTGCTTCTCGGCACGACGCAGCTCCACGGTGAAGCCCTGCTCAACGGCGAAAGCGCTCAGCATCTGCACGCAGAAGACGGCGCCGTCATCGCCATGACGGACGATCTTCTTTGGGGCAACCACTATCTCATGAAGGGGTTCGACGCCGCTTCGACGGACGAAATCCTCAAGGTAGGCGTGCTCGACAAGGACGGCAAGAAGCTTGAAACCCGAAAGAACGACAAGGGCATCTTTGTGACCGTCGGCTCCGACAACATCCTCGACAAGGACAAGTCCTACAGACTCGTCAACCAGATGAACTGGCTTCTGGACGGGAACCAGGATCTTTCTTCCGTGCATGAGGATGTGGCCTTCCTCACCAACGCATTGGTTGACAAGAACGGTGCCCTTGCGACGAATCGCATGGAAGCTCTTGCTGCAGATTCGAGTGCCTTGGCCGAAACGCAGCGCATGGGTGCTCAAGTACAGACGACGATGCTCGATCATGCTTCCTCGGCACGAAAAGGTTATGGAACCTTCTGGGTTGACGGGATCTACTCGAAGACCGATAGCGGTGACTTCACGCGCTTCACGCGCTCGACGGGCGCCTACGGCTACGAAGCCGACACGACGGGTTTTGCGTTCGGTGCCGATCTGCCCATGGGCGACGACACTTGGCGTCTGGGCGCGGCTTTCTCGGCGCAGCGTGGAGACCTTGACGGCAGCTACGGCCTTTCGTCCGACATCGAGGGCTACGGCTTCTCGGTCTATGGCGGCAAGACCTTCTCCACTTGTCTCAATGTCTCGGGAGCGCTCACGTACATGACGGCCAATCATGAAGTCGATGCGTACAACCTCGGAAAGGTGAAGGCCGACATCGATGCCGACATGTGGGTGCTCGGTGCCCGCATGAGCATGCCGTTCGGACAGAACCGCGTTTGGATGACGCCGTACCTTGGTGTGGATGTCATGAAGCTCACGCAGGACGGCTTCACGTCCTCGTGGTCGGGAATGGACGCCTTCCGCTACTCGGATGTTGATGCCACGATCGTGCGCACGCCCGTTGGCGTCAGGGCGGGTACCTTCATGCCGCTTGAACTCTTCGGACGCTCAACTGGGATGCGGACATCTCCTTCATTCCGCAGTTCGGCGACAAGGATGCGGACTTCAAGGTTTCCGGCATTTCAAACGGTCATTCCGACGGCATGAGCGCCGAGTTCGTGAACGACTGGCTGAGCCAGGCCAAGTTCGGCATGAACTATCAGGGTGCAGCAGGTGCCTTTGGTCTCTACTACGCCGTAGAGAAGGGTGACGTCCGTAACTGGTCGAGCAGCGTGAACGCCAAGGCCAGCTTGTTCTTTTAAATCAGAAACCGTCGGATGCCGAACGGCACGTCCGAATGCTCAGCACTGATTGAGCATAGTGGTGTGGGAGGGAGTGCCTGTGAGGGCACTCTCTACCCGATTGGTCGAAGGAAAACGCGTTAGGCAATATCTACTGTCCAATAGATTAATGGATTTCCGAAGGGAACCTCGTAATCTTTCAGGGAAAACCCAGATGGCGAGATAAAAGAGTCTGCCTAACAGACAGGCGTTTGTAACGGATTGTTGTACAAAAAAGACTTTCTCTGATTTCGTCGCCCGATTCCGAGAAATACGCAAGCGCTTTTACAAAAGTTACAAAAAACTGTTGTAAGCCGTGACGTGGTGGAAACCCAAAACGGCTTAGGGAGTTTGATTTAAATCAAAGCGCGGGGGGGGGGGCGGATAGTCTGTCAAGTGCACTTTCTCGTCGATTCGGGAGAGGCAGGACCCAACCAACCATTATTTGGAGTAAATCATGAATCGCGTTTTCAAGACCAAGTGGAGCGTGGCTCATCAGGAGTACGTCGTCACAGACGAAAAGCATACGACCAAGACCAAGTCGACGAAGAGCGCCGTGGCGTTGGCTGTGGCAGCCATGATGTTCGCCGCCGGTACCGCTTCGGCTTCCTTTGTTGACACAAGCTTTGTCGCAGACAATCCCTTCGTGTTCCAGCAGGCCAAGAAGTCGTTTGAAACGGCTGAATACCAGAAGAACTGGGGCCTCTCTGCCATGAAGGCTTCTTCGGCTTATGCGCTTGGCTATCATGGCCAGGGCGTCAAGGTCGGCATGATGGACTCCGGCTTCCTGACGACGCATCAGGAACTTTCCGGTGATCGTTGGCACACCGTCAAGGCTGAAGGCAACTACTCTCAGAGTGGCGAACGTTATCCCCAGTACGCATACGGCTCCAAACCCAAGGATCCTGTCAAATATAACAAGGGCGATAAATTCTCGGTTGATGGCGCCTACAACCCAGACTTCAACGACAACCACGGCACGGGTTGCGCCGGTGTCTATGCTGGTAACCGCGATGGTGTCGGCATGCACGGCGTAGCTTGGGGTTCCGAGTTTTATTCGGCTAACACCGGCGGCACGGACGACACCAACTACGGTCCCTTCCCTGATTACAACTTCTTCAAGGCCGGCTACGACGCTCTGGTCGCCTCTGGCGTCAAGATCATTAACAACAGCTTCGGCACCAATCTGAAGCAGGTTGACGAAAACGGCAACATCCTCGACTACTACCACAGCGGCCCCGAACTCACGACCGTCAACGACATCGAATACGAATACTTCCTCTTCAAGAAGCAGTACAACAATAACGACGCCGATCCTGAACTCAAGGGCAAGAGCTTCGTTGATGCGGCTTGGGATGCCGTGAAGGACAAGGACGTCATTCAGGTCTTCACGAACGGTAACAACGACCGTGCCAACCCGTACCATCGTGCGCTCTATCCGTATTTCAACCCTGAAGCTGAAGCCCAGTGGATCGCCATTGCCGGCCTGCGTCAGATGGACAAGAACACGGATCCTGACAACTACAAGCTCGAAGCCAACTTCAATGAGGCCGGTTACGCCAAGTACTGGACGCTCTCCGGCCCGGGCCAGAACGGCTATACGGCCAACAAGGCCGGCAACAACGTCTATGGCAGCTACAGCGGCACGTCCATGGCTGCTCCGTTCATCTCCGGCGCCTTTGGTGTTCTGGCCTCCCGTTATCAGGACATGAGCGCCGTTCAGGTTCGTGAAGTTCTGCTGACGACTGCCAACCACAAGAATGCCGACGGTAGCGACATGATCGGTTGGGCCAATGCTGACGGCAAGACGCCTGCCGAAGGTGAGGTCTCCGATCGCATGGGTTGGGGCGTGCCTGATCTTGAAAAGGGCATGTATGGTCTTGGTCAGTTCCTTGGTCACTTCGATTACAACCTAAAGAAGGGTCATACTGACGTTTGGTCGAACAACATCACCCAGGTTGCTCTCGAACAGCGCGAGCGTGAAGATATCGCCTGGCTGAAGTCTGCACTGAAGAATGCCGATCAGTTCAAGTTTGATGGCTCCGAAAGGATTGACCTCTCTAAACTTAAGTTCAATATTTCTAACGATCCTGCCGACTATAAACTCACAAATACCAGCACTGGCGAAGCCAATAAGGATGGCAAGGAACATAACTATGACCTCGCTGGTATCAAGGACAAGAACATCTCGCTTGAAGATGCAAAGAAGTGGCGTCTTGAGTACTACACGAAGCGTGCCGAAGCCATCATTAATAAGATCAATGGTGGCCTCTACGACGGTTCTCTCACGAAGAGCGGCGAAGGTACGCTCGTCCTGACGGGTGACAACGATTACGACGGCAAGACGACTGTTGCCGGCGGCACGCTTCTCGCCTTCTCTGAGTCCATCGGTACCGACCATACGGTTACTGTTGGCGACAAGGGCACGTTCGGTGTGCTGTCCGCCTACAACGATACGTTCACGCAGAAGGGTCTGTTGAACAGCCAGAACAAGGACGAAGACAAGCTGAACATCGTCATCAAGGACGGCGGTACGCTTTACATCGACGGCGCTTCTGACGTCAAGGTTCAGGGCGTTACGTTTGAAGGCGCCAAGAACGTCAAATTCGGTCTTGCCGGCGCTGATCATAACAAGCTGATTCAGGTTTACAACGGCGAAGGTTCTTCCGTTGCCGGTTCCTTCGCGTCTGACTCCGCTCTCGCACTTGAACAGTCCGATCTTAAGAAGGGCGAAGACTTCGTCGACTCCCTCTTCTTTACGGTCGACAGCGCCACGCTTTCTACCGACAAGAAGAAGATCGAAGTTTCGATGAAGCGTGATGAAGGCGTCACGTTCCAGTCCTTCGCCAACGGCGCCAACCAGAACAGCATCGCCAGTGCCATCGCTGCGTCCGACAAGAGCCAGCTCGAGTATGTCTACTCCACGCTCGACGATGACTTCTATGTCACCGCCCGCAACGCCCTCGTGACGAACGCCACGCAGGTAACGCGCGCCGTCATCGATCAGGCCTCCGGCATGGGTGAAGGCCGCCGCGCTGAGTTCGACGAAGGTCGTGCTCATGTCTGGGCTACTGGTATGGGTCGCTGGGGTGAGGCCGACGGCAATGCCCACAGCCTCGACGTCGACTTCACGGTCGGCATGGTCGGTGCTGAATTCAACGTCTGCCAGGCTACGAAGCTCGGTGCCTTCTTCGGCTACGGCGACACCGACTACAGCGGCGCTCAGGGCAAGATCGACGGTGAAGACAAGCACTTCGGCATCTACGGCTTGACCGACATCGGCAACATCTCGATGACCTACGGCATTGCCTACACTGACGAAGATCGTGATACCACGCGCCACCTCGGCGGCGTTGCGACGAGCCACAGCGAAAACGCTTCCGTCCTTCAGGGCTTTGTTGAAGGTGCGTACAACTTCGACCTCGGCGTCGCCAAGGTCTCCCCGTACGTCGGCTTCACTTGGGCCCGCGTTGAGACCGATGACGTCGTTGACGGCGCTCTTGACCACAACTTCAAGACCGAAGGCGTGAAGGACGACATCCAGATCGCAACGATCGGTGCCCGTACCTCCATGCCGTTCACCATGGGCACGATGCCGGTCGCCGTCAAGGCCGACCTTGGCTACTCGCACTTCTTCGGTGACAGCGACGGTGTTGCTCGTGTCCAGATGGGCGAAGGCGGCCAGTTCGCCACGATCGAAGGCTCCGACCTCAAGGGGCAGGTCAACTTCGGTCTCGGCATCGTCGGCAAGGTTGCCAAGCATGCGACCGTTGGCGTGTCCTACACCGGCGCCTGGGGCTCCGATGTTGACTCGCACGGCATCATGGGTAACCTCCGCATCAACTTCTGATGATCTGAGGACGTGACCCGATAAGTCATCGGGTCGCACGGTACCGACCGAACTCGCAGTCGGTCGGTACCTTTCTCAAGCGTCTTGCCATGAGGATGCTTGCGAAAGGCAGTTGGTCCTGCTGGGCTGCTCGATGTAGCCACTTGCCCCGTTGGTTTCGCGCCGACGGGGCATTTTCTTGCTCAACGGCGAATTCCCCCTTTTTCTTGGTTCGGTCGAAACTCAATCGGACGGTTTCTCTTCCGAGTTGATAGGCTCAACGCCGTGCTCGTTGAAGCTCCCCTGTCTGAAGACAGAGGATTCACTTTGACCATCAGACAGCTCTTTCAGGGGGCAAAGCCGCCTGAACGTCACCGTCCGTACAAAGTGTGTGCGGCAGACCTCTTTCCCGTTCCGCCTTGCTTTCGCAATTCGGCTTCGTGAGCCCTGAAGCGCCTTTCGACACTTCAGGGTCGCTACAAGGTTCATGACGACACAGACCGCTGCCGCTCAACAGTGCTTCCGCAGTCGTCCACTTCTCCAGGAGAAGGGCTCGGTCGTGTCCTTTTTCAGTTGCATGGCACGCCAGGAATGCACTCATGGCGTCTCGCTGCACGAGCGTGCCTGTGTTTCCCCAGCGGTGCCACCTTTCCTTCAACGGCTTCTTGCGGTACGCATCCGTTGGCGGATCGTACTGCGACATCTTCAGCTTATAGGCATTGAGTTCGATCACCTCGCAGCCGGCGCTTTCAGCCTTGCGTTTGAGATGCTCCACAAACTTACCCATTCCCCTCCGGTTTGTCGACCGTCCGAAGCTGCGTTGAAAAGTATCTGGACTATAGGTAGAGCGGGTTTTTAGGCTTTCCGGGACACTTGAGGTCATTCCCAATCAGGAGGATCTCATGATCGATTCCATCTGGCGCAGGGCGTATGACGCCTGGCAGAAATCCGGCCTTACCCGCCGGGCCTTCCATCAAACGCACATCTCCACCTTCTTCCCGGAACAGCCGCCGTGCATCTGGACGCTCTATAAAAAGTTCCAGCAGATTGAGCGCCTCATCGAGGCTGAAGCCGTCAGCCGCATTCAGAACGCCGGCACTGTTGCCGTGGTCGAGCTCCCAGCCGTTCCCGTTCACGCCTCCAAACCTTCCCGCATTTCGACGATCCCGAAAAAGCCGGTTCCGATCGTGCGTCCGCAGCGCTGCTCGAACCGTTCCGCACGGGAGGTGCGTCTGAAGCTGCCGAACGGCACGCTCCTGGAATTCACCTCCGAATCGCCCGAGCTTCTTGCCATCGGCATGATGCAGGCAGCCGGAGGCTCATCATGATCATCGACTTCAAGGCGCGCAGGACGACGCTCGTTGCTTCTCCCGTTGACGGACGAAGCGGAATTCCGACGCTCACCACTTTGGCGGAGTCGCTTCTGGGCATCCCGATCACAAAGGGAGAGGACTACGTCGTCTTCGTTTCCCGCAGCCGCAAGGTCTGCAAGATCGTCTTCTGGGACGAGAGGGGTGCATGCATGGTCGTGCGTCGTCTCAACGACGGACGGTTTGCGCGATTTCTGATGAGAGCGTCCGGACCTGCGGCGGCCCCCATTACGCCGGACGAACTGGCGGCGTACCTGGATGGCGAAGATCTGCAGGTAGAACGGCGAGGGATGCTTAAAAATTGATTAAAATCAAATAGATGAGCAATTGGTGCAAACTCCGAAAAAGAGATCGAAATGAGACGCATTCAAATATGAGCGCAGGACCCTCCGGTGCCCTCACAGGGGCCTTCGGAAGACGTCGGGAGACTAAAAAGCCCTCCTTCAAGGAGGTCCTTCCAGAGCGCTTGTAGTGATCGTTCTGAGCTACTGGCAGTAGTTAAGACGAGGATTTTTAGCGAGCTGAAAACGGGTAAAATTACGCCATCGCAACACTGTTTTCGAGCGCTCCATGTCCGTCGATTTCTCACGTCTTCCCCGCGAAAAGCTGATCGCCCTGCTTCTGGAATCCCGAAAGCAGGCTGATGCGGCTAAGGCGGAGGCTGCAGTCGCTCTGCAGCATGCTGCTGAAGTCGAGGTCCGGCTGGATCTTTCCGAAAAGAAATACGCCGCCGCGGCAGTCTTCCTCTCCGAAGTTGCTCCCTTGATTCACGGCATGCGCCTGGATGTGGAGCGCAATATCGGTGCGGATCCCGAGGCGAACAAACAGCTTTTTGAGGATCTCCTCAAATGCGTGCGCCAGCTTGTCGCCGAGGCGCGCAATGCTGAAAAGTTCAAGGAGCTTGCTTTCGGCAAGGGCGGAGAAAAGCTCAACCCTGAGCTTGCCAAGCTTCTGAAGCACAAGAGGACATTCAGAATGACATCAAAGCCCTCGAAGACGGCCTCCGGCAGGCGGAAAGGGCTCAGGCGGCTCTTGCTGAAATCCAAAAGGAGCAGAACAAGGCGCTCGCCGGGAAAGAAGCGTCTTCGGACAATGCCGAAGGGAAGAAGGATCCCGTTGCCCTGATGGCGACGATTTCAAACGCCCGCACGCCTAAGAAGCCCGAGGACGAAAAGTCTGCCGACGGGAAGAAGAGGAATCTGCGCGGGCGGCAGAAGTCGAAAAACGATCTTCCTCAGGTGCTCCGCATCCCGGAAACGGCTGATGCAGGCGTCTGCCCGACATGTCATTTCAAGCTCAAGGAACTCGGCGTGCAGGTAGCGCGTCTTGCGGCGGTTCTCCAATCTCTGCGGGATCGCTTCGTGAATGCAGAATACAAAATCCCGCTCTGCTACTGCGAGAAATGCCGAACCGTGCATCCGCTTTTCCCGAAGGACATGCAGTTCCCCGTGAAGCCGGAGCGCACCGTCCCCATGACCTGCCTCGCCGAAGCGGCGAAGCTGCTCAACAACGGCCTGCCGATCAACCGGGTCGAAGTGATGATGTTCAGCCGCCTGAAGTTCGGCTCCAACACGCTCTTTGAGAACCTCTACGACTGGGCGAATCTCAGATTCTTACCTCTGGGAAAACCTACTCGGACACTTTTGACTACAAAACGAATGGTCAAACAGTTCCGGGCAATATTTTTGAATTAGTTATTTCCGGCTCCTCAACGGGAATAACCGCTGAAAACCTCTCTGTCGGCATTTCCACTTACGCTCCTGCCGACAGTACGACTCAAATGCAGACGCTAGCAATTTCTGTTGAAAGTGGGGCGAAAACGACATTTTCAGGCCAAACCTTCTCCGCCAAGGTGGAAACGGATGCCTATGGTACGAATCACTCACAGACAGCTGCTCTGCAGAATGAGGCATCTACTGTGACGATTGATGCTGATTCTGCTGATATTTCTGCGACTTCGCTGGCAAAAAATGGAAAGGCGGTATATGCAGTTTCTACGGGTGGTCCCGGAGCGGTGACCAGCTTCACCGGCGACACAGTGGTCATTCGAGCCGTATCCAATACGGACCGCAACCTTACGCCCAACAACGCCAATAATCGCGGAGAAGTCATGGCACTTGATGCCTATGACAACGGCACGATTACAAGCTCCGAGAATACCGAGATGTATATCACCGTAATCGGCGCGGGTGCAACTCCCGGAGGAACGGCTCAAGGCTCGGACAGTACGGAATATCCCACAGGCGCAGCCTACGTTTACGGCATTGTTGCAGAAGGCGGCTCGATCAACCTGCTCGGAAAGAACACTCTTGATGTCACGGCCGCAGCCGCCAGAGCCATGGGTGTGCGAATTACGAACGGCTCTTACACGATGACTGGCGGCACGCATGAGGGCGCAGGTGCTGTGGTTCTCGGCACTACTTCGATTTCGGTTTCTTCCACAGGTGATGCCTACGGCATTCAAGCGGAGAAATTTACTCCTCCCCAAGGGAGCACCATGTCGCGGCCCATCGCCTTTACGATCTTGGGCGATACGACGATCTCGGCAGAGACGACGGGACCGGACTCAGTGGGAGTGGGCATTGCGATCAACGAGAGCGTCAAGGGCGAAATCAAGGCCGACACGACGATTTCGGCAACGGATACCGCACTCCTGGTTGGTTCAGGCGCGACGCTGAGCGCGGCGAATGCCTCCGTCAACATTCAGAAGGGTGATGTCGAATCCGCCGGCGAACTTAATCTTGTCAACTCCAAAGTGATCCTTGCGAGCGGAAGCACGCTTCAAACGGCGGAGCTTTCCGGCTCGAACTCCTCGATCGTCATCAATTCCGCCAAGGCGCGTACTGTCGCGATTGCGGATAATCAGTCCGAAGGACTGAAGGTCGTTGCGAGCGGTACGCTTGCAGATACTTTCAGCAGCGCCGAAGAGGCTGCGGCGGTAATGAAGAATGCGGTCGCGGCAGAAGGCGTTACGCTTGCTTCTGAGGCCGGTTCCGTTGCCGACAGCTGGACGATGGATGAAAACGGCAATCTTCTGGTTCAGAAGAACGCTTCGCTCGCCGCCGTTCAGGATTTCAACGCCTTCAATTTCTTCCAGTGGCGCAACGAGAACAATCACCTCTCGCAGCGTCTCGGTGATCTGCGCGGGAACCTCCAGTCGGCCGGCGCCTGGGCTCGCGTCTACGGCACTGACAGCAAGTACAAGAAAGATGTCAGCGCCGACGTGAAAAGCAATGCCGTACAGGTTGGCGGCGACGTCGTGATCGACGGGAAGTGGGTCCTCGGCGCTGCCTTCTCTTATACGGACACACGATCCGATTACGACAACGGCGATGCCGAGTCGGATATGTATTCTCTGGCCGCTTATGCGTCCGGCTTCTTCGACTGCGGCGGCTACGTAGATGTCGTTGGTCGTGCGGGCCGTCTGTCGTCGGATGTCTCTCTCGCTACCGGTTCTCTCTCTGGTGGTGTGTTCTCGGCCTCCTATGACAACACGGCATTTGGTCTCTCTACCGAAGTCGGCTACCGCTATCCGTTTGCCGACATCTTCTACCCAAAACTCCTGGGGATGCACCTAGTCCCGGAACACCCGCGGGGGCAAGGGCAAACCCAAGAGGGTAAAGAGATCTCGAATTTTCTTC
>ENA-UEPS01001697-UEPS01001697.1-human-gut-metagenome-genome-assembly--contig:-NODE-1697-length-11001-cov-3.372025_pt1 | contig 11001 bp, 8 predicted proteins | sample MGYA00242904_ERZ507924 | MGnify/ENA primary metagenome ERZ507924 (study PRJEB26167, sample SAMN06115422) | human gut metagenome | host: Homo sapiens | place: China:Sichuan | collected 2014-10-16...
ATGTCCTCGTTATCCTTGCGGACGGCGAGGGCGGTGTGGATGTAGCCGTAGGGAGTGGTGAAGTCGTAGGTCTTGGCGCGCTCTTCGGTGACTTCGACGCCGTTGCAGACGAGGTCGTAGCGGCCAGCGTCCAGACCGGCAAACAGGCTGTCCCAGTCGCTCTCGACGTACTCGGGCTCGACGCCCAGCTTCTCAGCGATGGCGCGGGAGACTTCGACGTCGTAGCCCACAAGGGTGTCGCTCTCATCATGGAAGCTCCAGGGCTGCCATGCACCTTCCAGGGCGACGATCAGCTTGCCGCTGGACTGGATGTTGGACAGCTGGTCGCCAGCAGCAGGAGCCACAGAGGCGGCCGTGCCGGAAGCAGCGGTGCTGCCGGAAGAATTGGAGCAGCCGGACAGAGTCAGCACGCCGGCAGCGGCCATAACGCTCATAAGAGAAATGAAAGTTCTGCGTTTCATAGTTGGATTCCCTTTCCTCTATAAAAATATTTGTGAAATAAACTCCTTCAGGCAAAGAGGGAGACTTTCTGGTTTTGCCAAAGGCCCCATCCCGGAGGGGGCTGTCTGCGAAGTAGACTGGGGGAGTTGGTTAAACCTCACTCGGTGTGAGCGATCTTCCGCAAAAATTCGCGGGTGCGTTCCTCTTTGGGGTTGGCGAAAAACTCATGCGAGGGAGCCTGCTCCACTACCACGCCGTTCTCCATGAAAACGGTCTTGGAGGAAACATTGCGGGCAAAGCCCATCTCGTGGGTGACCACCAGCATGGTCATGCCCTCTTCGGCCAGCTGCCGCATCACGGCCAGCACTTCGCCAGTCAGCTCCGGGTCAAGGGCCGAAGTCGGCTCGTCAAAATAGATGATCTCCGGGTCGGAGGCCAGTGCCCGGGCAATGGCCACGCGCTGCTGCTGGCCGCCGGAAAGCTGGCGCGGATAGTAGTCGGCTCGGTCGGCAAGGCCCACCTTTTCCAGCATCTTCATGCCAACGGCATCCGCCTGCTCTTTGGGCATTTTGCGGGCAATGATGAGGCCCTCGGTCACGTTCTGCAGGGCAGTCTTGTTGCGGAACAGATTGTAGCTCTGGAACACAAAGGCCGTCTTTTTGCGCAGCCGGGCAATGTCGGCGCGGCTGGCCTGGGCAAGGTCGAACGTCTCGCCGTCAAAGGTGAGCTGGCCTGCGTCGGCAGTCTCCAGAAAGTTCAGACAGCGCAGCAGGGTGGTCTTGCCGGAGCCGGAGGGGCCGAGGATGGCCACTACATCGCCCTTTTCCACGGTCAGGTCAACGCCGCGCAGCACCTGCAGTTCGCTGGTCACTTTGCGTGCACCGGGCCGGTGGAAGATGCCTGCCTGCAGGCGGGGCTTTGTGTAGGTGAAAAAGGATTTGTGGACGTTTTTGATCTCTAACATGGACATGATTGCCACACTCCTTTCTTACTGGAAGCCGTGGGCGTTGAGCCGACGCTCCAGCAGTGCCTGCAGCTTGGTGATGACCGTGCAGAACAGCAGATACACCACGGCCACCTCACAGTAGATGGGCAGGAAGATGTAGGTGCGGGCGGCCACGCGCTGACCGGCCATGAACAGCTCGGCCACCGTGATGTTGGACGCCAGCGAGGTGTCCTTGATCATGCCGATGAGCGAGTTGGAGAGAGCGGGCACTGCGGTGCGCAGGGCCTGCGGCAGCACGATGCGGCGCATGATCTGCCACCAGCTCATGCCCACGCAGTAACCGGCTTCCAGCTGGCCCTGCGGCACGCTTTCCAGTGCGCCGCGCATGGTCTCGGCACAGTAGGCACCCTCGTTGAAGGCAAAGGCGATGACCGCAGCAGGGAAAGCGTCCAGCATGATGCCCACGCTGGGCAGACCATAAAAGATGATGAACAGCTGCACCAGCAGCGGCGTGCCGCGGATGACCCAGATGTAGAACCGCGCGATCTGCCGCAGCACTGGCACATTGGCGTACTGCACCAGCGCAACGGCCACGGCAATGATCATGGCAAAAAAGAAGGAGATCAGCGTGAGCGGGATGGTCATGGTAAGGCCTGCCGTAAGGATACGGGGCAGGGCCTCCGCCAGCACGCTGACCGTACGGTTGGAAAGAAATGCTTCAAACATGAAAAATGTTCCCTTCAGAACGGTATTCAAATACTCTGTAAATCGTAAGAATAAAGGTATTATAAGGCTTGGAGTGCGCTTGAAGTCAAGGGCTTTTTCTAAAATTCCTACAAAACCTACCAGAATACTATAGCATGAATCCGGATGGAGTGCAAACGGTTTGCTCAAAACGCGTGATGTGTACAAAAACGGACGACCCATCTGGAAAACTTTGTGCAATGCGGCAAGCGGTTGACGGCGCACCGGCTTTCGTGTACAATGAACATAACAACGCGCACCGGGCTTGGCCCGGCACAGGCGCAAATTCACCGCAGAGGGCGCAGTGCCCTTTGCGCGGTGCAGACACGGAGGACACGAACGTGACGAAGAAAAAAATTGGCGTTCTGGGTGCAGGTACCTGGGGCATGGCTCTGGCACGGATGCTGTGTGTCAGCGGCAATGATGTGCAGGTGTGGTCGGCGCTTCCGGCTGAGGTGGAGAACCTTTCCGCTACGCGGGTGCACCCCAATCTGCCGGGCATGAAGATCCCGGAAGAGCTGCAGTTTACCAAGAGCATTGAGGAAGTGTGCACCGGCAAGGATGTGCTGCTGTTTGCAGTGCCGTCGGTATTTGTGCGCTCCACCACGGCCAAAGCCCGGCCTTACATCCCGGACGGCCAGATCCTTGTGGACGTTGCCAAGGGCATGGAGCCGGACACCTTATATACCATGACCGAGGTCATCGCCGACGAGCTGAACCGTGAGGGCGGCCCCAAAGGGGTAAAGCTGGTAGCGCTCTCCGGCCCCACCCACGCCGAAGAGGTGGCGCTGGACATGCCCACCACCATCGTTTCGGCCTGCCCGGATGAAGCCGCTGCCGAGTATGTGCAGGATGTGTTCAGCAACACCTGTATGCGTGTGTACACCAACGCCGACATCAAGGGCGTGGAGCTGAGCGGCGCGCTGAAGAATGTGATCGCGCTGGGTGTTGGCATCTCCACCGGCCTTGGCTACGGCGACAACGCCCGCGCAGCCCTCATCACCCGCGGCATTGCCGAGATCGCCCGGCTGGGCGTGGCCATGGGCTGCAACATCCACACCTTTGCGGGTCTGGCCGGTATCGGCGACCTGATCGTGACGGCGACCAGTATGCACAGCCGCAACAATCGTGCGGGCATTCTGATCGGCAAGGGCAAAAGCCCGGAGCAGGCCGTGAAGGAGGTAGGCATGGTGGTGGAGGGCATCAATGCACTGCCTGCCGCTATGGAGCTGGCAGCAAAGTACAATGTGGAAATGCCCATTGTGCAGACGGTGAACGCCATCGTGAAGGAGGGCATGAGCGCCAGCGACGCGCTGCGCACCCTGATGGACCGCAACCGGAAGAACGAGATGCCGCAGGGCTACGAAAAAGTCTGAATTTTAAGGGAGAAGGCACAGCTGTCTGCAGATGGCTGTGCCTTTTTTGCTGCGCGGCCTGCCCACTGGCCGAAAACACAAAATAATTCAAATTTTTTACCAAAATCAGACGTAAAAGGGTAGAAGGTCGGGAAACTTTCTGCTATACTGAAACAGAACGCAAAAACCGGGGGACGTTTTGTGCACCCTGTCGGAGAGAAAGAGAGGAATCTGCCATGCCGTCAACTTATGCGCACCGCCGCTTCGGTGCCAATGTGCTGGAACATCTGCCGGATGAACTGCGTGCTCAGTTGGAACAGAACCGTGAGATTTACGATATCGGCCTGCACGGGCCGGACCTGCTGTTTTATTACCATGCTGCCAAGTCCAACCCGGTGGGTGCATTGGGCAACGCCATGCACGAGGAGCCGGGGCGGGTCTTTTTTGACCGGGCGCGCAGGGTGGTGCACTGCGAGACGAATCGGAATGCCGCACTGGCCTATGCACTGGGTTTTGTGTGCCACTTTGCGCTGGACAGCACTTGCCACCCGTATGTGGAGCAGTTCGCCCGGGAAAGTGGTGTGACCCACTGCGAGATCGAGACCGAGTTCGACAACATGCTGCTGCGCCGGGACGGATACGACCCGCTGAAGTTTTTCACAGCCAGCCATATCCACCCGTCGGAGAAGAACGCGGAGATCATTGCGCCGTTCTACGAGGGCATCTCGGAGCAGGTGGCGCTGGACTCGCTCAAGGGAATGATCTCAGTGCACAGGCTGCTGCAGGCATCCAACCCGGTCAAGCGCTGGGTGGTGCTGACCGGCATGAAGGTGGTGGGCAAATACGACATGCTGCACGGCCTTGTGGCAGATCCGCAGCCGAACCCGAAGTGCGTGAAAAGCGGCAAGCAGCTGGAAGCGCTGTACGCCAAGGCTCTGCCGCTGGCAGAAACGCTGATCCTGGAATTTGTGGCAAAGCTGGACACGGACCAGCCCCTGAGCAAGGCCTTTGACCACACCTTTGGGGAGTTTTGAGCGGGCACAAAAAATGAGGGGGCACCGCTCGGCGGTGCAGGGAGAGAGTAAAAATGCAAAGCGAAAAATTCAAGGTGACCCCGCTGGAGCGGTCATGGATCCTGTACGATGTGGGCAACTCGGCCTTTGTGCTGATGATCGCAACGCTGGTGCCCATTTTCTTTAATGCGCTGGCCGAGGCCGGGGGATTGAGTCCGGTGAACTATCTGGCCTACTGGGGCTATGCAAGCTCGGTGGTCACGGTGATCACGGCAGTGCTGGGGCCGATTTTAGGCACGCTGGCCGATACCAGAGGCTTTAAAAAGCCCATCTTCATGCTCTGCCTGTTCGTGGGCGTGGCAGGCTGCTGTGCTATGGGCCTTGCCACTACATGGATGCCGTTCCTGATCATCTTCATCCTTGCAAAGATCGGCTTTTCGGGCAGTCTGGTGTTCTACGACTCCATGCTGGGCGATGTGACATTGGCAGCTGCGTGCCCTTTGTGGTCTGTCTGGCGCTGGTGCTGGGCAGCGGGGCCATCGGCCTGAGCCAGATGACCGCCCTTTCCGTGGCGCTGCTCATCACCGCTGTGTGGTGGCTGGGCACCACCCTGCCACTGCTGCGGAACTATAAGCAGATCAACTATGTGGAGGTGGAGCAGCACGCTATCCGGCAGAGCTTTGTGCGCATCGGCCACACCCTCAAGCATCTGCGCGAGGATAAGCAGGTGTTCTGGTTCCTGCTGGCCTTCTTCTGCTACATCGACGGCGTGTATACCATCATCGATATGGCCACCGCCTACGGCACGGCACTGGGGCTGGAGACCACCGGCCTTTTGCTGGCCCTGCTGGTAACGCAGATCGTGGCCTTCCCTTCGGCGCTGATCTTTGGTCGGCTGAGTGCAAAATACCCGTCCAGCCAGCTTATCCCGGTCTGCATCGCGGCCTACACCGGCATTGCGGTGTTCGCCTTCTTCCTGACCAGCCAGTGGCAGTTCTGGGTACTGGCCGTGCTGGTGGGCATGTTCCAGGGCGGCGTGCAGGCACTGAGCCGCAGCCACTTTGCCAAGATCATCCCGGCTGAAAAATCCGGCGAATACTTTGGCCTGTTCGACATCTGCGGCAAGGGCGCGTCCTTCCTTGGCACCATGATCGTGAGCGTGGGCAGCCAGCTGACCGGCAGCGCCAATGTGGGCATTGGGATGCTGGCGCTGCTGTTTGCAGTGGGCTTTGTGCTGTTCCGGGTGTCCTGCCGGACTGAGGGCGCAAAACAGGTGTAAAAAATACGATTTAAAATTGCCGACGCTTTCGCTTTGGCAATATCAGAGGAAATATTATTTTATAATTTTGCAAACAAGCCAGCCCTGAGGGGCCGGCTTGTTTTCTTTTTCACGGGAAGGGTACGTGACGGCAAACACGGCATTGTGCCTGCGCTGGCTCCCTGCGGGAGCATTCGCGCGGCAGATGGCGCACAAACTTACCCGCACGGTTTGTCGCGTAAGCGACTCAAAATCGGCGGAACACAAAAAATCCTTTAGCGAAGCGACTTGGATTTTTTGTATGGAGCCTAACTGCTTTGGGGTCTAAAAGGGGCGAGTAGCCCCTTTTTCATGGATCCAGCGCGTTGAAATCGCTGGTTGCTTTCTGGTTCTCTTTTGCAACCAAAAGAGAACATACCTGGCGGCAATGTTTTTTACAAAAGGCATTAAACTCAATCTACGCGAAAACGCTCTGTACGGGAAGCGAATGGTTGAAAATCGTCCTTCTGGTTATTATTAACAAACCTGTAATTGTGTTTTTTGCCCTCGAATGATACAATAGAGGCAATGACTTGAAAACCACAAAGGAGAAAACGAAATGGAACGATTTCCCGGTTATACCCTCGTGCGTACCGAGGACTGCCCTGAACAGCACGGAACCCTGACCGTGCTTACCCACGATGTGAGCGGTGCCACGGTGCTGCTGGTGGAAAATGAGGATACCAACAAGGCGTTTGGCATCGGCTTTGGCACCTTCCCGTCCGATGACACCGGCGTGTTCCACATTCTGGAGCACTCGGTGCTGGCAGGCAGCGAAAAATACCCGGTGACCTCGCCGTTCTTGCAGCTGCTCAAAAGCAGCATGGCATCTTTCCTGAATGCGATGACCTTCCCGGATAAGACGGTCTACCCGTTCGCTACGCCCAATGAGACCGACTTCAAAAACCTGATGGATGTCTACCTGAACGCGGTGTTCTGCCCGCTGGCCATGGTGGACAAGAGCGTGTTTGAGCAGGAGGGCTGGCACCGCAGTGCCGACGGCACTGTGAGCGGAGTGGTGTACAACGAGATGCAGGGCGCTCTGGCTGCACCGGATGCTCAGTTGGAAAATGCACTGGAACGGGCCATGTTCCCGGATACGGCCTACGGCTTTGTTTCCGGCGGCGACCCGGCCAGCATCCCGGCGCTGACCTATGAAAAGTATAAGCGGGTATATCACCGCCACTACAGCGCCGACAACTGCTGCATTACCCTCTATGGCAAAATGGATATGGCTGAAAAGCTGGAACTGCTGGACAGGGATTATCTCTCCAAAATGCCCAAGGGCACCAGCCGTCCGCAGCTGACCGTGCAGCACGAGCAGGCGGGTGCCTGCGTGGAACTGCCCTACTATACCGAAAACCCGGAGCCGGACGAGGTGCAGTGTGCTCTGGCATGGTACACCGGTGCCTTTGCAGACCGGGAGCGGCAGCTGGGCGTGGAGATCCTGCTGGATGCCCTGCTTGGCACCAATAACTCCCCGCTGAAGGCGGCGCTGCTGGCCGAAAAGCTGGGCGCAGATATTGACATTGGCTTTGACGACAGCACCCTGCAGCCGGTGCTGGAACTGGTGCTGCGCGGTGCCACCGAGGAGAGCGCCCGCAAGTTCGCTGCCGCTGTGCGCAAGGCGGTGGACGGCATCCTGACCGAAGGCATCCCGCAGGAACTGCTGCTGGCTTCGCTGAACGCAGCAGAGTTTGCATCGCTGGAGCGCCCTGGCACCCTGCCAGACGGCGTGCTGGATGCCATCAACGCTTCCACCGGTTGGCTGCACACCGGCGACCCCGCCCTGCTGCTGCACACGGACAGGCTGTTTGCTTCCCTGCGGGAAAAGATGGCCGATGGCTGGTTCAATGAGCTGCTGCGTGAGCTGTTTGCACCGGCTCCGGTGCAGGTGGTGCAGGTGCCCACCCTGCCTAAAAAAGAGGAGGGCAAACCCATCCGCACCGACGGCAAGCTTGTGCTGGAGCACCCGCTGACCGTTGCCGACCTTGGCGACGGAGCAAGGACGGCCCCAGGCGAGCGGGAACTTCTGGCTGGGGCACAGCTGCTGCATCACCCTTCGGCAGGCAGCCTGTACCTGAACTTCTACTATGACCTTGGTAATGTGAAGCCTGAGGACATGCCGTATCTGGACCTGCTGACCGATGTGCTGGACGAGCTGGACAGCACCGAACACACCGCTCAGCAACTGAACACTCTGCGCAGCACATGGCTGGGCGACAGCCGCACCCAGCTGGACATCTGGACTGGGCGGCAGGAGGGTGCACCCTGCCATGCCAAGCTGAGCCTGTGCCTGAGCCTGCTGGAACGCAGTCTGGAAAAGGCTGTGGAGCTGGGCGGCGAATGGCTGTATGATACCATCCTTACCGGTCCGGCGGCAGAAGCTGCTTTTGCACGGGTGCTGAGCCAGCAGAAGTTGAACATGGAACAGCAGTTCATCCAGCAGGGCAATGTATACGCAGCCACCCGCGCCAGTGCCCACTACACGGTGGACGGTGCGGTGAGTGAACGCTGCAGCGGTGTGAGCTATTACAAGTTCTTGTGCGGCGTGCAGGAGCGCGGCAATTGGGCAGCACTGGGTGAAAAGCTGGATGCCCTGCGCACAGAGGTGCTGCAGCACGCGGAGCTGACGGTCAGCCTGTACGGCAGCGAGGATGCCCTTGCAAAGCTGCGCACTCTGCTGCCGGACAGCCGCTTTGCTGCCGAGGGCCGCGCTGCGGCAAAGCCCTATGTGGAGCCGCTGACACCGCCGGTGAACGAAGCGTTTATCATTGACGGCGGTGTGAACTACGATGTACAGGTATGGCCCATGGAGCGCCGCAGCGACCGCAAGGCGCTGGCCCGCGTGATGAGCTACGAATACCTGTGGCACAACATCCGCGAGGTGGGCGGCGCTTACGGCACCGGAATGCTCTCCTCGGACGGCGTGGAATACCTGTACACCTACCGCGACCCCCATGTAAAGGAAAGCTACGACACCTTTGCAAAAGGTCCGGCAGAACTGGCAGCACGGGAGTACACCGAAAAAGACCTGAACGATTTTATTGTGGGTACTGTGGCCAAGCTGGACACCCCCCGCAAGCCGCGTGCTGAGGCCCGCGAGACGGACCGCCGGTATTTCTGCGGCATCACTGATGAAATGATGGCGGCAGACCGCAAGGCCCTGTGTGCGGTGGATGCCGCACTGCTGAAGGAGCAGGCCGCAGAGCTGGGTGCCGCCATGGCAAACGGCGTGCGGGTAGTGTTTGGCAACAAGGATGCTGTGGAAGCCGCAAAAGACCTGTTTGATACGGTAGAAACATTGTAAATGACTTTTAAAAAGTGCCTGATGATACGAAAAATGTCATCGGGCACTTTTACTTTTTGTAAAGAAACGGAAAAATTTAAAAAGCAGGGTTGACGCGGCAAAAAAGCAGTGGTAAAGTAATGGGCGGAAAAGGCAAAAAGTGTCTTTTTACAACAGGAAAACGAGGTGGTTGTCATGGAACCTGCTGGCAGTAGCAGCAGTCTTTCTCCCCGATTATTTTATATGATGGCAGCCGCCGTTTCTGCTTTGCGCAGACCCTGCTGTGTGTGAATGCACACGGTGCGTGTTTGCGTTCCCTGAAAAGAAGAAGCGAGAGCTGCCACTGAAAAGGAGGCAGCTTTTTTATGTCTGAAATCTCGATCGATACCCTCAAGACCATGCTGGCAAATCTGGACGATGCCAAGAAATACCAGAGCCTGCGGGATGTGATGGAAACTCTGCCCGCACCCGACCTTGCGGCGGTATTTGAGGATCTGCCTGCAGAAAAGCTCCCGGTGCTGTTCCGCCTGTGCCCGAAGGATCTGGCCGCAGATGTGTTCACCGAACTGGCCCCTGAGACCCAGCAGAAGCTGATCGACGGCCTGACCGATACCGAGCTGAAGGCTGTTGTGGACGAACTGTTCGTGGACGATGCCACCGACCTTGTGGAGGAAATGCCTGCCAACGTGGTCAAGCGCATTCTGGGTCAGGCCGACCCCACCACCCGCCGCATGATCAACGAGCTGCTCAAGTACCCGGAGGACTCGGCCGGCGGCGTGATGACCACCGAGCTGATGGAGCTGCGGCCGGACATGACCGTGGCACAGGCTATGGAGGCCATCCGCAGGAATGGCTTTGACAAGGAGACCATCAACAACTGCTATGTGACCGATGACAGCCGCAGGCTGATCGGCGTGGTGTCCCTGCGGGCGCTGGTGCTGGCAAAGAACACAGAAGAGCCTATCAAGGACCTGATGGATTCCAATGTGGTCAGCGTGAGCACCACCACCGATCAGGAGGATGTTTCCAACCTGTTCGAGAAATACGGCTTTCTGGCCATCCCGGTGGTGGATGCCGAGAACCGGCTGGTGGGCATCGTGACCATTGACGATGCTATCAGCATCCTGCAGGACGAGGCCAGCGAAGATATTGCAAAGATGAACGCAATCGGCCCCTCCGACAAGCCCTACTTCAAGCAGAGCATGTGGGACCTGTACAAGAGCCGTGCGCCGTGGCTGCTGTTCCTGATGATCAGTGCCACCTTCTCCAGTCTGGTCATCCGCGGCTATGAGGACGCACTGGCCGCTGTGACCGTGCTGACCGCCTACATCCCCATGCTGACCGATGCAGGCGGCAACGCGGGCAGCCAGAGCACCTCCACCATCATCCGCGGCATGGCGGTGGGCGATATCCAGCCCCACGATCTGCCCCGCATCCTGTGGCGCGAGAGCCGCGTAGCCCTGCTGTGCGGCGGCACGCTGGCCGTATGCAACTTTGTAAAGCTGCTGCTGTTCGACCGCATTGCGGCTCCGGTGGCGCTGGTGGTGTGTCTGACCCTGATCTGTACCATCCTGCTCTCGCAGATCATCGGCGGCATTCTGCCCGTGGCAGCAGAAAAGCTGCATGTGGATCCGGCCGTGATGGCTTCACCCCTGATCACCACCATTGTGGATACCACCACGCTGCTGATCTACTTCAACATTGCAAAGATGCTGCTGCATCTGTAAAAGATACTCGGATCGGAATGCCCGGAGGCTCAGGAAAGCTTCCGGGCATTTTCTTTGCAAAAAGGCGGGCGGTAGGAACCGGGAATGGCAGGCAATTTGCAGAAAATTGCGGAAATGAGGCGAAAAAATGCGGAAGAACAGGAATGAACTATGCCTGAAAATATTTTTCAAGATATACAAGAAATGAAA
>ENA-UEPS01001699-UEPS01001699.1-human-gut-metagenome-genome-assembly--contig:-NODE-1699-length-10996-cov-2.351223_pt1 | contig 10996 bp, 9 predicted proteins | sample MGYA00242904_ERZ507924 | MGnify/ENA primary metagenome ERZ507924 (study PRJEB26167, sample SAMN06115422) | human gut metagenome | host: Homo sapiens | place: China:Sichuan | collected 2014-10-16...
ACATTTTTGAACGGCGGCTATTCCTAAAAGTGCTTACGGTACGTCGTACCCCAGTGCCGCTTTACGGATACGAAACCATTGTTGACGGGTCATTTTCAGTGTTTCTGCTTCGACAGCTGCCCGTACGCGCTCAATTTTACCTGAACCGATAATTGGCAGCGGCTGCGATGGTAAACGTAATACCCAGGCGTAAACCACCTGTTCAATCGAGCCCGCGTTTAACTCCTCTGCCACCACAGCCAGTTCATCACGCAGCGGCTGGAAATAATCATCATTAAACAGACGACCACCACCAAGGCAGGACCACGCCATCGGACGAACACGCAGTTGTTGTAGTTGGTCGAGCGTGCCATCCAGCAGTAACGGCTGATGCACCGGGGATATTTCCACCTGATTAGTGGCAAGGGTAAACGGCAGACGTGATTGCAACAGGGCAAATTGCGCAGGCGTAAAGTTCGATACGCCAAAATGACGCACTTTGCCGCTCTGATGCAGATGTTTGAACGCGTCCGCCACTTCATCGGCATCCATTAACGGGTCTGGTCGGTGGATTAACAGCAGATCCAGATGATCGGTCGCGAGATTAATTAGCGACTGTTCGGCGCTCTTAATGATGTGATCGCGGTCAGTGATGTAATGACCAATGACGTTTTCTTCACGCGCGGTCGTCGCGATACCGCATTTACTGACGATTTCCATCCGTTCACGCAGGTGAGGTGCCAGTTTCAGTGCCTCGCCAAACGCCGCTTCGCACTGATAGCCACCATAAATATCAGCATGGTCCACGGTGGTCACGCCGAGATCCAGATGCTCTTCAATAAAACTGACCAGCTGGCGGGCGGACATATTCCAGTCCATCAATCGCCAGTAGCCCATCACAAAACGGGAAAACTCCGGGCCTTGCGGCGCAATAGTAATACGCTGAACCATAATCGCTTCCTCTTATCAGATATGAGAGGAGTATACGCAAGATTAGGTTCAAAAGAGTGATGGTTGCTCCGGTTCGTCTGATGACGCTGGCTTATTTGCGCGTAATTTGCGCATTAATCGCTGCCGACAAAGGCGCAGCACCTCTTGTTTTTCGCCATCGCTCATTTTATTCCAGTTAAAACGCTCATCACGACTACGAAAACAGCCGCGACAAAACCCGCGTTCGTCAGACTGGCAAATTCCCCGGCACGGGCTCTGGACGGGAAAGAACTCTAATTGCTCCGCCACTTCGCCCTCCTCAGATAAGATTATTACCATTATTGAAGCTGTTAATGTCCAAAGTAGCAACTTTGCTTGCACTAGACCGACTGGTCTACTACACTCCAACGCATGAACAAACACACCGAACATGATACTCGCGAACATCTCCTGGCGACGGGCGAGCAACTTTGCCTGCAACGTGGATTCACCGGGATGGGGCTAAGCGAATTACTAAAAACCGCTGAAGTGCCGAAAGGGTCCTTCTATCACTACTTTCGCTCTAAAGAAGCGTTTGGCGTTGCCATGCTTGAGCGTCATTACGCCGCATATCACCAGCGACTGACTGAGTTGCTGCAATCCGGCGAAGGTAACTACCGCGACCGCATACTGGCTTATTACCAGCAAACACTGAACCAGTTTTGCCAACATGGAACCATCAGTGGTTGCCTGACAGTAAAACTCTCTGCCGAAGTGTGCGATCTGTCAGAAGATATGCGCAGCGCGATGGATAAAGGTGCTCGCGGCGTGATCGCCCTGCTCTCTCAGGCGCTGGAAAATGGCCGTGAGAACCATTGTTTAACCTTTTGTGGCGAACCGCTGCAACAGGCACAAGTGCTTTACGCACTGTGGCTTGGCACGAATCTGCAGGCCAAAATTTCGCGCAGTTTCGAGCCACTGGAAAACGCGCTGGCCCATGTAAAAAACATTATTGCGACGCCTGCCGTTTAGCAGGCATTTTTTATCACCAGACGACCGGGAGCCTTTATGTCATCTGAAAAACTGTATTCCCCACTGAAAGTGGGCGCGATCACGGCGGCAAACCGTATTTTTATGGCACCGCTGACGCGTCTGCGCAGTATTGAACCGGGTGACATTCCTACCCCGTTGATGGCGGAATACTATCGCCAACGTGCCAGTGCCGGTTTGATTATTAGCGAAGCCACGCAAATTTCTGCCCAGGCAAAAGGATATGCAGGTGCGCCTGGCATCCATAGTCCGGAGCAAATTGCCGCATGGAAAAAAATCACCGCTGGCGTTCATGCTGAAAATGGTCATATGGCCGTGCAGCTGTGGCACACCGGACGCATTTCTCACGCCAGCCTGCAACCTGGCGGTCAGGCACCGGTAGCGCCTTCAGCACTTAGCGCGGGAACACGTACTTCTCTGCGCGATGAAAATGGTCAGGCGATCCGTGTTGAAACATCCATGCCGCGTGCGCTTGAACTGGAAGAGATTCCAGGTATCGTCAATGATTTCCGTCAGGCCATTGCTAACGCGCGTGAAGCCGGTTTTGATCTGGTAGAGCTCCACTCTGCTCACGGTTATTTGCTGCATCAGTTCCTTTCTCCTTCTTCAAACCATCGTACCGATCAGTACGGCGGCAGCGTGGAAAATCGCGCACGTTTGGTACTGGAAGTGGTCGATGCCGGGATTGAAGAATGGGGTGCCGATCGCATTGGCATTCGCATTTCGCCAATCGGTACTTTCCAGAACACGGATAACGGCCCGAATGAAGAAGCCGATGCACTGTATCTGATTGAACAACTGGGTAAACGCGGCATTGCTTATCTGCATATGTCAGAACCAGATTGGGCGGGGGGTGAACCGTATACTGATGCGTTCCGCGAAAAAGTACGCGCCCGTTTCCACGGTCCGATTATCGGCGCAGGTGCATACACAGTAGAAAAAGCTGAAACGCTGATCGGCAAAGGGTTAATTGATGCGGTGGCATTTGGTCGTGACTGGATTGCGAACCCGGATCTGGTCGCCCGCTTGCAGCGCAAAGCTGAGCTTAACCCACAGCGTGCCGAAAGTTTCTACGGTGGCGGCGCGGAAGGCTATACCGATTACCCGACGTTGTAATCCAACATTGCGAGCGGCGTAAAGCCGCCGCTATACTAAAACAACATTTTGAATCTGTTAGCCATTTTGAGGATAAAAAGATGCGTCTTCTTCATACCATGCTGCGCGTTGGCGATCTGCAACGCTCCATCGATTTTTATACCAAAGTGCTGGGCATGAAACTGCTGCGTACCAGCGAAAACCCGGAATACAAATACTCACTGGCGTTTGTTGGCTACGGCCCGGAAACCGAAGAAGCGGTGATTGAACTGACCTACAACTGGGGCGTGGATAAATACGAACTCGGCACTGCTTATGGTCACATCGCGCTTAGCGTAGATAACGCCGCTGAAGCGTGCGAACGGATCCGTCAGAACGGAGGCAACGTCACCAGTGAAGCCGGGCCGGTAAAAGCCGGCACCACCGTCATCGCCTTCGTGGAAGATCCGGACGGTTACAAAATTGAGTTAATCGAAGAGAAAGACGCCGGTCGCGGTCTGGGCAACTAATCTCCTGCCGGGCGTGAACTCATCGCGCCCGCATCTTTACTGCATCGACAAGTAATATTTGTCATAATGCGCGCTGCAATTTATCCGTATTAAGAGAATCAGATGTCCGATAACGCTCAACTTACCGGTCTGTGCGACCGTTTTCGTGGTTTTTATCCTGTTGTGACCGATGTTGACACAGCCGGATTTAACGCCAAAACCGATGCGCTGCTTGAGATTGCCGCCATCACCCTGAAAATGGATGAACAAGGCTGGCTGATGCCGGACACCACATTACATTTCCACGTCGAACCATTTGTCGGCGCAAATTTGCAACCAGAAGCCCTCGCCTTCAACGGCATTGACCCGAACGATCCCGATCGCGGCGCGGTCAGCGAATACGAGGCGCTGCACGAAATTTTTAAAGTTGTACGTAAAGGTATTAAAGCGAGCGGCTGTAACCGCGCCATTATGGTGGCGCACAATGCCAATTTTGATCACAGCTTTATGATGGCCGCCGCAGAACGCGCCTCACTGAAACGTAACCCGTTCCACCCTTTCGCCACTTTTGACACTGCTGCACTGGCCGGGCTGGCACTCGGACAAACCGTATTGTCAAAGGCTTGCCAGACCGCTGGCATGGACTTCGACAGCACCCAGGCGCACTCCGCGCTGTACGACACCGAACGCACTGCTGTGCTGTTTTGTGAAATCGTCAACCGCTGGAAACGTCTGGGAGGCTGGCCGCTACCTGCCGCCGAAGAGGTGTAATCGAGTCGATGCCTGATGACATGCAATGATTCAGGCATCTATAGTGAGGCTATTCCACGCATCCTGCATGATATTCACGGGGAATAGCGTTAATGGCAGATAATCCAGACCCTTCATCGCTCCTGCCGGACGTGTTTTCACCGGCGACCCGCGACTGGTTTCTTCGCGCCTTTAAACAGCCGACCGCTGTCCAGTCGCAAACCTGGCATGTGGCGGCGCGAAGCGAACATGCGCTGGTGATTGCACCGACCGGCTCCGGGAAAACGCTGGCAGCATTTCTCTACGCCCTCGATCGGCTCTTCCGCGAAGGCGGCGAAGATACCCGCGAGGCGCATAAGCGTAAAACCTCACGCATCCTCTATATTTCACCGATAAAAGCCCTGGGCACCGACGTTCAGCGCAACTTGCAGATCCCGTTGAAGGGTATTGCCGATGAACGGCGGCGGCGCGGCGAAACGGAAGTCAATCTTCGCGTAGGGATCCGTACTGGCGATACGCCTGCACAGGAACGCAGCAAACTCACCCGTAATCCGCCGGATATTCTGATCACCACACCCGAATCACTCTATCTGATGCTGACCTCCCGCGCGCGCGAAACGCTACGCGGCGTCGAAACGGTAATTATTGATGAAGTCCACGCGGTAGCGGGCAGTAAACGTGGTGCGCATCTGGCGTTAAGTCTGGAGCGGCTCGATGCGCTGCTCCACACCTCAGCACAGCGAATTGGCCTTTCTGCCACTGTGCGCTCAGCCAGCGATGTGGCAGCATTTCTTGGTGGCGATCGCCCGGTTACGGTAGTCAACCCGCCCGCAATGCGTCATCCGCAGATACGGATTGTCGTACCGGTCGCCAATATGGATGATGTCTCATCGGTCGCCAGCGGCACCGGCGAAGACAGCCATGCCGGCCGGGAAGGCTCCATCTGGCCATATATTGAAACGGGTATCCTTGATGAAGTGTTGCGCCATCGCTCGACCATTGTCTTTACTAATTCGCGGGGGCTGGCGGAAAAACTGACGGCACGATTAAATGAGCTTTACGCCGCACGCTTACAGCGTTCCCCGTCTATCGCCGTTGATACGGCCCATTTCGAGTCGACCTCCGGCGCAACCTCTAACCGTGTACAAAGTAGCGACGTTTTTATTGCCCGCTCACACCACGGCTCCGTCTCTAAAGAACAACGAGCAATCACCGAACAGGCGCTGAAATCGGGTGAATTACGCTGCGTGGTCGCAACCTCCAGTCTTGAACTGGGGATTGATATGGGCGCGGTGGATCTGGTGATTCAGGTGGCAACGCCGCTTTCTGTTGCCAGTGGGTTACAACGCATTGGTCGCGCCGGACATCAGGTTGGCGGTGTATCTAAAGGGCTGTTTTTCCCCCGTACCCGGCGTGATTTAGTCGATTCCGCAGTCATTGTAGAGTGTATGTTCGCAGGCAGGCTGGAAAACCTGACACCGCCGCATAATCCACTCGACGTCCTTGCGCAGCAAACCGTTGCCGCCGCGGCGATGGATGCATTACAGGTAGACGAATGGTACTCCCGCGTACGCCGTGCCGCACCGTGGAAAGATCTGCCAAGACGTGTTTTTGACGCCACGCTGGATATGCTTTCCGGGCGCTATCCCTCTGGCGATTTTTCTGCTTTTCGCCCCAAACTGGTCTGGAACCGGGAGACCGGGATATTGACCGCCCGACCTGGCGCTCAATTGTTGGCGGTTACCAGCGGTGGCACCATTCCGGATCGTGGCATGTATAGCGTGTTATTACCCGAAGGTGAAGAACAGGCCGGTTCGCGGCGGGTGGGTGAACTGGATGAGGAGATGGTATATGAGTCGCGGGTGAACGACATTATCACTCTCGGCGCTACCTCATGGCGGATCCAGCAAATCACCCGCGATCAGGTGATTGTGACTCCTGCTCCGGGTCGTTCTGCCCGGCTCCCCTTCTGGCGTGGTGAAGGTAACGGACGTCCGGCTGAATTAGGCGAGATGATCGGCGATTTTCTTCATTTGCTGGCGGATGGCGCGTTCTTTTCCGGGACTATTCCCCCGTGGCTGGCAGAAGAAAATACGATCGCCAATATTCAGGGGTTGATTGAGGAGCAGCGCAACGCGACGGGCATCGTTCCGGGGAGTCGCCATCTGGTCCTCGAACGGTGCCGTGATGAAATTGGTGACTGGCGTATTATTTTGCACTCTCCCTATGGAAGACGGGTGCATGAACCCTGGGCGCTGGCGATTGCCGGGCGAATACATGCCCTATGGGGCGCTGACGCGTCGGTGGTCGCCAGTGATGACGGCATTGTTGCACGTATTCCTGACACCGATGGTAAATTGCCCGATGCCGCGATTTTTTTGTTTGAACCAGAAAAGTTGCTGCAAATTGTCCGCGAGGCGGTAGGCAGCTCGGCACTTTTCGCCGCCCGTTTTCGCGAATGCGCCGCGCGGGCATTATTAATGCCGGGGCGCACTCCGGGCCATCGCACCCCGCTTTGGCAACAACGGCTGCGCGCCAGTCAGTTGCTGGAAATCGCTCAGGGATATCCGGATTTTCCGGTCATTCTCGAAACCCTACGCGAATGTCTGCAAGATGTTTATGATCTTCCCGCACTGGAACGTTTGATGCGTCGCCTGAACGGTGGCGAAATTCAAATATCCGATGTAACGACCACTACGCCCTCGCCTTTCGCCACAAGTTTATTGTTCGGCTATGTCGCGGAATTTATGTACCAGAGCGACGCCCCGCTGGCAGAGCGCCGGGCATCCGTACTGTCGCTGGACAGCGAGTTACTGCGCAATCTACTCGGACAGGTCGATCCGGGGGAATTACTCGACCCGCAGGTCATTCGCCAGGTGGAAGAAGAGTTGCAACGACTGGCTCCTGGCAGAAGAGCGAAAGGTGAAGAAGGATTGTTCGACCTGCTGCGCGAACTGGGGCCAATGACCGTTGAAGACCTGGCGCAACGGCATACAGGCAGCAGTGAAGAGGTTGCGTCGTATCTGGAAAATCTTCTTGCAGTAAAACGAATCTTCCCAGCGATGATTAGCGGACAGGAGCGTCTTGCCTGTATGGATGATGCCGCCAGGCTGCGTGATGCCCTCGGCGTACGACTACCAGAGTCATTGCCAGAGATTTATTTACATAGAGTCAGTTACCCGCTTCGCGACCTCTTTCTGCGCTATCTCCGGGCTCATGCTCTGGTCACGGCTGAACAACTGGCTCATGAGTTTAGTCTCGGTATTGCCATTGTCGAAGAGCAGCTTCAGCAACTGCGTGAACAGGGTCTGGTGATGAATCTGCAACAAGACATCTGGGTGAGCGATGAAGTATTTCGTCGTCTGCGTTTGCGCTCGCTGCAAGCCGCCAGAGAAGCGACGCGTCCCGTTGCAGCCACGACCTATGCGCGATTGCTGCTGGAACGTCAGGGCGTATTACCCGCCACCGATGGTAGCCCGGCGCTCTTTGCCTCAACATCGCCAGGCGTTTATGAGGGCGTAGATGGCGTGATGCGGGTGATCGAACAGCTTGCCGGAGTCGGTTTACCCGCCTCACTCTGGGAAAGCCAGATCCTGCCTGCCCGCGTACGCGACTATTCGTCAGAAATGCTCGATGAATTACTGGCAACCGGTGCGGTTATCTGGTCGGGGCAAAAAAAACTGGGTGAAGATGACGGCCTGGTGGCACTGCATCTACAGGAATATGCTGCAGAATCGTTCACTCCCGCCGAAGCGGATCAGGCGAATCGTTCGGCGCTGCAACAAGCGATAGTCGCTGTTCTGGCTGACGGAGGAGCCTGGTTTGCACAACAAATCAGCCAACGGATACGCGACAAAATCGGCGAATCGGTTGATCTCTCTGCCCTGCAAGAGGCGTTATGGGCGCTGGTCTGGCAAGGCGTCATCACCAGCGACATTTGGGCACCGTTACGCGCCCTCACCCGCAGCAGTTCCAACGCACGCACCTCAACTCGCCGCAGTCACCGGGCTCGTCGTGGACGTCCTGTCTATGCGCAACCCGTCTCGCCGCTGGTATCTTACAACACACCAAATCTGGCTGGACGCTGGTCGTTATTGCAGGTGGAGCCACTAAACGATACCGAAAGGATGCTGGCGCTGGCGGAAAATATGCTCGACCGCTACGGCATCATCAGTCGTCAGGCGGTGATAGCCGAAAATATCCCTGGCGGGTTTCCATCGATGCAAACGCTTTGTCGAAGTATGGAAGACTCCGGGCGAATTATGCGAGGTCGTTTTGTAGAAGGTCTGGGTGGCGCGCAATTCGCTGAACGTCTGACTATTGACCGATTGCGCGATCTGGCGACACAAGCCACGCAAACGCGCCACTATACACCAGTGGCGCTCTCTGCCAACGATCCGGCTAATGTGTGGGGAAATCTTCTGCCCTGGCCTGCACATCCGGCAACGCTGGTTCCAACGCGTCGGGCGGGTGCGCTGGTGGTCGTTTCTGGCGGCAAATTGTTACTCTATCTGGCGCAAGGTGGCAAAAAAATGCTGGTCTGGCAGGAAAAAGAGGAATTACTCGCCCCAGAGGTCTTCCAAGCGCTGACTACCGCACTGCGTCGCGAACCACGGCTGCGCTTTACGCTAACAGAAGTGAATGATCTACCGGTCCGGCAAACGCCGATGTTTACGCTGCTGCGTGAGGCGGGATTTTCAAGTTCGCCACAAGGGCTGGATTGGGGATAGAGAAAGGACTGACGGATGCCCGTTCGCATCCGTCAGTATTGCAGGACGGATTATTCCGCGTCCGGCTCTTCAGACTTGTATTTAGCGGCAGTTTCTTTGATCAGCTGCTGCAGTTCGCCACGCTGATACATTTCGATCACGATATCACAACCGCCGACCAGCTCGCCGTCAACCCACAGTTGCGGGAAGGTCGGCCAGTTAGCATATTTCGGCAGTTCCGCACGAATGTCCGGATTCTGCAGAATATCAACATAGGCAAAACGTTCGCCACATGCGGCAAGCGCCTGGACTGCCTGGGCAGAGAAACCGCAGCTCGGCAGTTTCGGTGAACCTTTCATGTACAGCAGGATCGGGTTTTCAGCAATCTGGCGTTGGATTTTTTCGATAGTGGTGCTCATTGTCTTGCTTCCTCAAACTTCTTTACGGCAGTAATCTGCCATTGTAGCGGGTCAGTGCGGCATCGGAAAATAACATTTTCATCACGCTTTTGCTATTTTATCCCTTTGCTCTATTTGTTGCATTTCAAATATTCGTTTCTTCTCTGATGCCGGCAAACTGGCGTATTTATAACCATTTTTAGCTTTCACTGCTGCATTTTTTTGCGCTCGCCAACGAAACGTATTTTTTAACAATAAAAGCTATTAACTTTCTCTTCTTCTATGCATTAGAATCATCAAGTTTTGTAAATCAGACGCAGGCATGATAGACCTGCCTTAACAGAGGGACGCTCAGTGGCGCGGATAAACCGTATTTCGATCACGCTCTGTGCTTTACTTTTTACCACCCTGCCTTTAACGCCTATGGCCCATGCTTCAAAGCAAGCCAGGGAGAGTTCTGCTACCACTCATATCACCAAAAAAGCAGATAAAAAGAAAAGCACGGCAACCACCAAAAAGACCCAGAAAACAGCGAAAAAAGCCGCCAGTAAAAGTACGACCAAAAGCAAAACCGCTTCTTCCGTTAAAAAATCTTCCATTACCGCTTCTAAAAACGCCAAAACTCGCAGCAAACACGCCGTCAATAAAACGGCCTCAGCCAGCTTTACCGAAAAGTGTACCAAACGTAAGGGCTATAAATCGCATTGTGTGAAAGTCAAAAATGCCGCGTCAGGAACTCTTGCCGACGCGCACAAAGCGAAGGTGCAAAAAGCTACGAAAGTGGCAATGAATAAACTGATGCAGCAAATTGGTAAGCCATATCGTTGGGGTGGCAGCTCACCGCGTACCGGTTTTGATTGCAGCGGCCTGGTTTATTACGCTTATAAAGATTTGGTGAAAATTCGTATTCCGCGTACGGCGAATGAAATGTATCACCTGCGTGATGCAGCGCCAATCGAACGTAGTGAACTGAAAAACGGCGACCTGGTCTTTTTCCGTACTCAGGGACGCGGCACAACCGATCATGTCGGCGTGTATGTCGGCAACGGCAAATTTATTCAGTCACCGCGCACAGGTCAGGAAATTCAAATCACTTCTCTCAGTGAAGACTACTGGCAGCGCCACTATGTTGGCGCTCGTCGGGTAATGACCCCAAAAACACTTCGCTAAAACTTTACCCTGTTGTTACGGCAACAGGGTAAGTTCATCTTTTGTCTCACCTTTTAATTTGCTACCCTATCCATACGCACAATAAGGCTATTGTACGTATGCAAATTAATAATAAAGGAGAGTAGCAATGTCATTCGAATTACCTGCACTACCATATGCTAAAGATGCTCTGGCACCGCACATTTCTGCGGAAACCATCGAGTATCACTACGGCAAGCACCATCAGACTTATGTCACTAACCTGAACAACCTGATTAAAGGTACCGCGTTTGAAGGTAAATCACTGGAAGAGATTATTCGCAGCTCTGAAGGTGGCGTATTCAACAACGCAGCTCAGGTCTGGAACCATACTTTCTACTGGAACTGCCTGGCACCGAACGCCGGTGGCGAACCGACTGGAAAAGTCGCTGAAGCTATCGCCGCATCTTTTGGCAGCTTTGCCGATTTC
>ENA-UEPS01001710-UEPS01001710.1-human-gut-metagenome-genome-assembly--contig:-NODE-1710-length-10946-cov-3.375380_pt1 | contig 10946 bp, 7 predicted proteins | sample MGYA00242904_ERZ507924 | MGnify/ENA primary metagenome ERZ507924 (study PRJEB26167, sample SAMN06115422) | human gut metagenome | host: Homo sapiens | place: China:Sichuan | collected 2014-10-16...
GATCTTCTTTTTCATTCTCCTCTACCACTACTACACTATATGGAGTATCTTCGTTGAGAGGCTTACCAATCAAACTCATACCAATCTTTACCGTTATTTCTTCGCTCGTCGGATAATTATTGAATGACACCTCCATATATCCATTCTCTTTATCGTAATCATTTGTCGTATTTATCAATTGACTAAAATAAAGATACTGTTCTCCCTGATAGGGTTTTATTTCATCCTCTGAACACGCCCAAAGACAAAGAGAGATTAAAGCAAATAATATATTTTTTTTCATCGTTTCTTCTTTTGATTAGCAATATTAAATGTCTTCATTATTCGGTTTGTCAAATACAAAAACTACATTATCTTTCGGTTTCTGATCCAAACGTTTATACTGAAAGAACATCTGTCCTTCACCTACAAACTCACGACGCATTTCTTTTATCAAATGTGTATGAAAGACTTCCAGAGAACCAATACTTGATGCTAGATTAGTAGTACTAATACCTCTCGCATAACGTACTTTATCTAACATCTCACCTGCTTTAGAGAACTCATCTTTATAAGCAAAATATTCACCCATAATATAATACATCTCGCTCAAGCGTATAGCCGGAATCATGTCTGTACCGGAAGTACCTTCTTTTATATCATATTTAAAGGAATACTTAATATCTCCTCCATCCCAGTCCCCAAACAAATCAAGATTACGATCGTCAGCACCAGCTTCATCACCAAAAAGATTTGTAGTATTTACAACTAATACCACATCATTCCCTTTAGTCATATACGGAAGATAATCTTCATAGCAAGTAGACTTAAAGAAAGTCATAATTATACTATTATAATCTTTCCGATTAGTGGTCAAGCTATTAGAGAAGTTAAAACAAGAAGCTGTAGACGTGCTTCCTGTTGAATAAGTGGCATCTACTACTTCTTTTGCTTCTTTGTAAGCATTACCATATTCGCCAGCCCAACAATAAACACGAGCTAACATCGCTGTTACCGCATAATAATTCATACGATATCCACGATACGCAAAAAATACATCCTTAGCCAGTTCTCCACTAGTGCCACTATTAACAGCCAACATACGATTTTCGGTGGACATCCAATGTTTGTTTTCTTTAATAGTATCACACTTTGCCAACAAGTCCTTTGCCGCTTTTAAATCATTAACTATTTTTCTCAAAATCTCCTTATTGTTTTCATAAGAAGGAACAATAGTAGGATATACATCAACATAAGGTATATAGGCTTTGCCATCGTCTTTAAGCATAGAAGGAGCAAACATCCGAAGCATATCGAAATGGATTAACGCACGCAATCCCAATGCCTCTCCCCATATCATATTCTTCTCCAACTCGTCTTCTGCAAACACAGAAGGAGATGCTTCACTTACATTAGCAATCAAGTTATTACAGTTAGCTATATTATTATAACCAACAGACCAAATGCTGGAAATAATACTTTTTACATCTGAATCATCGAATTTATAATTAGCAGCTTTATAATAGGACGAGGTACTTTTCATATAGCTACTTCCCGACTGATAATATTGTGCTATTACATCCATAAACCCCCATGAAATACTCTTACCATACATTGAGGAGGTTCCCAAATTCAAATAAATACCATTCAAAGCGTTACGATAACCATCACCAACTTCGAAAAGTTTATCGCCATTAACTTGATTACTTGGTGCTACATCCAGCCAATCACTACAACTTGTTGTAAACAAGCTAGCTGTCAGTAATATCATTGCATATACTTTCTTAATATTATTCATCTACTCTAAGTATTGTTTATTAAAAACTCATCTTTACCGAAGCTGCAAAAGAACGAGAATACGGATAGTCCAAACCACGCTCGGCACGTACAGTAGAAACACGGAATAAATCATTACCCGACAATTCTACACGTAATAAGCCAATACGTGCTTTTTTCAACCATTCTGCATTAACGTCATAACCTACCGTCAGAGAATTAAATGTTAAGACATTGTAATCCTGAATAAAACGACTTGTAGGACGAGTTACTGCAACCACTCCATCTGTTTGCAAACGTCCGTAAGGAGTACAATCTCCAGGATTCTGCCAACGTCCTGTTAATACTCGACGATCCACATTGCTACTTTGTATATATGCATTCTCAACCTTACTTACCAATGTTGAATTGTACCGTTGTCCTCCAAGCTCATACATAAATGTTGAATATACGGAGAATTGCTTCCAACGCATATTAAAACCAAAGGTACCTTGAAGTTTCGGCTCTTCATTTCCAATTACAACTTGATCAGCTGCATTCCAATCGTAAGTAATCGTTCCATCAGGACGAACAAAGATTTCTCTACCGTCTGCCGGATTGATACCTAACGACTTTACACCAAAAATAGACGTTAAGGACCCACCCTCTACATACTGTAAATAAGTAGCACTATATTCGGCTTTACCTTTATTAATACCGGAATTATAATCAGCATATTTCTCTTGTACCCTCTTATTATACTCTTTCAGGCTATCAGAAATCTTGGTTATCTCATTCTTATTATGAGCCATATTGACAAAGGCTGCCACATACCAATCCTTTGAATTCAGGATAGTGCTTCGCAACTGAATTTCGACACCTTTATTCATTACTTCACCGATATTGTCTTTGTATGAGGTAAACCCTGTAGAACTAGGTAAAGTCACACTGTTCACCAGATCTACTGTTTTCTTACGATAATAAGAAAAGTTCATCTGAAGTAAACCTTTGAACATGTCAACATCCAACCCCAAATCCATATTATGCGTCTTCTCCCATCCCAATGAACTGTTCCCCAATGCCATCAGTGTTGCACCTAAACCTGTTTTAAACCAATTGTCTGTGATTACTTGATAAATTGTCTGTGCTTCGTAGGGAGAAAAATCCACCTTACCAGTGATACCATATGTTCCACGAATCTTAAAGCGCTCCATCCATTCAAATTGTTTCATAAACTTATAATTATGCAGATTCAATCCGAGACCACCCGAAAAGAATGGGGCAAATCGTTGATCGGAACCAAATTCCGAGTTTCCGTCAAAACGAAGAGAAACGTCAGCCAAATAAATATTATCGAACGAATAATTGAATGTTCCTAATGCACCGAACAAACGGCTTTTACTATCTGAGTTTACTGGTAATGTAGGTACTTTGTTCGCATACCCCGGAGAAGATAACTCCCCAGAAGGAAAGCCTTTATAAGCTATACCGAAACTATCGCCAGTACTTGAAGTAGCATTAATCCCAATCAAGAAGTTCAAATTGTTCTTCTTAATATTTCGGTTATATGATAAAGTAGCCGTAGCGTCCCAACTTAAGCTATTGGCGGTAGCAACATCCAACTGTCCAGAAATCACATTGTTAGCATTTAGCGGTTCAGAATTCTTTTTTGAACGAGGATCTAAAAATTGGCGTGAATCTGAATTTGACTTCGTAACACTAAATTGTCCTTTCAGTAACCAATAGTTATCTATATTCCACAATAATTCAGTATTATTAATCAGTTCCCATGATTTGCTACGATCATAACTTTTCAACGTAGCTTCATATAATGGATTCTCTTCTGTTCCTCCAGTCCATGAGGTAGTGGTTTCCAAATAATTCCCATTCTCATCTAAATACTCATCATATGGCAACTTTGAAGTATAATCAGAAAAGCTTCCATAAGGAGATTCTTCAGATTTAGTATAAGTATAAGAAAAATAGTTTTTTACCTGAAAAGCACCGAAACGGTAAGATAAAGATAACCCGCCCGACATACGATCACGATAAGAACCTTTCATTACGCCATCTCCTGAATTGTAAGAAAAGTCAGCTCCCCAACGCAGGTCATCCGTTCCTCCATCTAGATACAAACTATGTTTATGATTGAATACAGTACGAAGCGGTTTCGATAACCAATAGGTATCTACTCCACGAACTACATTATTCAACTTTCTATTATAGATTTGATCCAATCGATTTTGCTCACTTGCACCGGCTTCCGGCTTAGCTTTAAACATACCTGCCGCAACCTCTGTTTCAAGCTTTTCCCGCGCATTCATCATATTATAATCGGTCAGATCAGGATATTCCAATGTTCCAGTAAAGTTATAATCGATATTGACTTTACCAGCTTTCGGAGTTACCGTTGTAATAATAACTACACCATTAGCTGCACGAGAACCATACATAGCAGTAGCAGCAGCATCTTTCAAGATAGTAATGCTCTCAATACGGCTAGGATCCATATCATACAACTTCTGCACACTAATCTCAAAACCATCCATGATAAAAGTCGGAAGATTAGGATTGTTCTTCAATGATGTTTTAGAAAGGCTTTGCGCATCCAACTGAGTAGTTCCAATACCGGAACGTCCACGGATATATAACTCCGGAACATTATTCGGATTCGAACCTGCTAAATTATTTTCAGCAATACGAAAAGAAGGGTCGAACGTTTGCAAAGCTCCTAATACATTTGTTTTGGAAACCGACATCAACTGATCTGCCGTAACCGTCACAGAAGTACCCGTAAAGCTATTTTTGCTGATCTTTACATAACCGGTTACCACCACCTCTTCCAATTGCTTTGAATCGGGTTTCAACTTAAAGGTATGCACTTTATCAAGATTGAGCTTGCCAGTATGTATTTCCAAAGTTTGCATGCCTACAAAGGAAAGACGAATTGTTACATCTCCTTCAGGAAGTCCTAAAGAAAAAGCACCGTCTGCATCAGTCATTGTTCCGATATTTCTTTCTTTTCCCAGTATCAAAACCGTAACTCCCGGTAGTTCGCCACCCTGTTCATCCACCACTTTACCTTCCAACGTACGTGTCTTCTGATCTTTCTTCTTGATGACCACAATACCATCTTTGGTAGCATAAGTGAAACCTTTAGGTGAAAGAACGCGGTCCAGCAATTCCTTCCAAGGCTCGTTGGTAGCTTTTACAGTCACCGGTTCAACTCCTTTAAACATCTGAGAGTTATAAAGCATGTTGATTCCAGCTTTCTGTTTTACCGTGTTTAAAAATGTTTCCATCGGCACATCCTTCAAATCAAGTGTCACTTTCTTCTCATCAGGTGGAAGTGCCCATGCACTGAGAACCATACTCAATGCAAAAAGACATAGCATAAAGACTCTTCTTTTTTTCATAATTTTTAAATCAAAACTCAATATTACTCATTCTCATATATCAATATATTTCTTCCGTTTATTCTATAGTAGATATCGCCGGTTAGTTCTAATGCATTCAGGAAAGTATTGATCGTGCCATATCGCTGCAAGTCACCACTATAAGTCAGGTCGCGCAGAGACTCCTTCTCATAATAGACATGAACATCATACCAGCGCTCGAAGGTTTTCATGATATCGCCCAGCCGTTTGTTGTTGAAAACATATACACCTTGTGCCCAGCCGATATATTCATTGACATCCACCACCCGCTTTTCAATGCCACGGGAAGAGGCGACTGCCTGTTCACCCGGCGCCAGCGTAATTGTATTCTGATCGGGTGTCGAGAAATTTACTTTCCCATATACAAGAGTGGTATAGCATGCATCCGCATCATTATAAGCATTAATATTAAATGCCGTACCAAGTACCGTTACTTCTCCGAAACGAGTCCGGACCACAAACGGATGTTCCTCATCCTTTCTCACATCAAAATAGGCTTCACCTTCCAGTGTCACAATTCGGCGCTTTCCGACAAAACGGACCGGATAAAGCAATTTAGAACCGGCATTCAAATGAACAGTGGTTCCATCAGCAAGAAGGACAGTATTCTCCCCTCCCCGTGGTATAACCAGTTCATTTGACTTCACCGGACTTTCATCGACGTTTTCTTCTTCGTGTTGTTGTGTTGTAACGGTCGGTCGATATGACAGCACCCCTTTATTGTATTTCACCTGGACGCCGTCTACTATTACATTTATATCTTTCTTTTGTACATCAATAGTGCTTCCATCGGGCAAAGTCAACACTGCCTGTTTGCTACCCGGCTTGATTTGCGCGATACGTGTCTGGGACTCCTCCACTGCCTGATAATGATTCACGGCATAAAAAGAAATTCCTACTGCCAGTACTACCACTGCTGCGGCAGCATACCACCATGTCCGGATACGACGAATCTTTCCACCGGACGAATTCTCTTTTTGTTGAATTTGTTGAAGGAAATGCTCGTAAGCCTTTTCCGATGAATATTCTTTATACTTATTAAAAGCATCTTTTAATTCCTCACTATCCTGCAATTTCTCATACACGGCTTTCAGTTCCGGATGCATAGATAAACGTTGTTCCAACACCTGCTGCTCTTTGTCGCTTGCATCTCCCAAAAGAGCCTTTTTTATCAAAGAGGCATCTTGATATGTGTTTTCTAACTTTTTCATAATTTTATCTATTTCTAATGAGGATTTTATCTTTGCTTTACTATAATTATACATAACGTCCATAAATGGGTGACAAAAAGATGATTATTTTTTATGAGACACTCTCCGTACGAAAACGGAAAAGAATGAAAAACTATCATTATGACATTATTCAGCAACAAAAATGACATATTTAACAAATCATTTCCTTTTCAGAATCAAAATTCAGCCATCAATAAATGACAATTAGGCATCTTAAAAAATATTTGTTTTTTTCCGTTACCGCTATTAAAATGATGTATTTTTTAGCTTTTATCAAGGAGTTTGAAACTCATATTTTATCATCATCCGTCACTTTCGGACTTAGCTGATTGATATACAATGCAATAAGACACAGACATGGAACGAACACATATAGCTTACTAAAAATGCTAACCAAGCTTTGTTTACCTGTTAAACATACCGGCTCATCCACTTAAATAAGCCACATCACAGTCACTTCACCCCCACAAAAGCAAGGATGCACAGCCCGGTTTCTAATAAAATATAAGAGCAAGAAGTACAGAATAACTGGAATTTGCCAGCTTCTCGCGTAAGAATTTATAGCTACGGCTTTTCTGAGTTTTAACCGTATTGATGCTGACTCCCAGCCGGGATGCGATTTCATCCCATGAATGTCCCTCTATTCTTAGCAGGATGATACGGCGTTGTTCGGCGGGAAGCTCCTCGATATAGAAATAAAGTTGTCGGATAGCTTCTTCTTTCACAGTCAAAGCATACAGCATTTCCTCGTCTTCAAAATCTTCTTCCTGAGGCAAGCCATTCAATATAGAATCATGAATCTGATGGTTGCGGATATACAACAGTGCATTATTATAGCAGGCACGATAAAGATAATTAGTCAGCTCACGGGAGTCGGAAAAAGTACGCTTACCTTCCCACACGGATATAAACACCTCCTGAACCAGATCTTCAACGGCATCGGTGAGGAACAGGATTTTCTCGACATATGAGCACAAGGCCGCATAATAGCGATCATAAAAGTCCCTCCAGATTCCCTTATCTTTCTGGTTGACACCTGCTACTATCAAATCATCTTTATCGCTCATACGGCAACAAGATTAATCAAACAATAAAAGACTCTCTTCAAATTACTGCAAAAACTGGTTATAATAGATATGACTTACAAATATATCTGTTTTTTCAGTATGTAAGTTCACCCCTCATATAAAAAAATAGAATAAAGGGGCATAAAATAAAAAAAGAGCGAATAACTCCGCCCCACCTAAAGAATCCCCCATAAATGGGATTCTTTTTTCTGCATCTCAATTTACCTGTTACCTGAAAACTACTTTTTTCCTAATACCTAATCAAAACAATCTTTTTCCTAAAAACTAATCTTAAAATCTAATACCTTAGTTTTATAAACTAATACCTTTTAATTATTACCTTTTTCTAATACCTAAAATATAAGTAGTTTCACAACTACACTGCAAAGGTATAGCTGTTTGCGAAAACAGCAAAAGCCATCATACAAAAAATTACATTCAGACTTATTTTTTTGACTTATGTCAAGACGTAGGGTAGATTTTGAGTGTAAACCTCACGTTTATTTTCACAACAATCCGCATTTTCAACAAATCTTTCCTTTTACTCTCTAGTTGCACTCATAATTGAGCAAGCACACAACTAACAAAAAGAAAGCAAAACAAGGGATTGAAAAGACAAACTATTGCCATTCCATCCCAAAATATACAATCACAAAAGCCAATAAGCGGTCTATTTTCGAACAATCTGCATATTTCTAACCCGAAATTACGACGTTTTTTTCAGTTAAGCCGGATTCCTCCTCGGATTTTCAGAAGCAAAAACAGCTTGAAGATACAAGTCTCACAACTTTTCTGTAACTTTGCAGCGTTTGATAATAAATAAGATAGGAATGGATTTTAAGTACGACGTAATTGTAATTGGTGCCGGACATGCTGGTTGTGAAGCAGCGGCAGCCGCTGCTAATTTAGGTTCCAAAACTTGTCTCATCACTATGGACATGAACAAGATTGGACAGATGAGTTGCAATCCGGCTGTAGGAGGAATCGCCAAAGGACAAATTGTACGTGAAATAGATGCATTGGGTGGACAGATGGGATTAGTGACAGATGAGACTGCCATTCAATTCCGGATTCTAAACCGCTCGAAAGGTCCAGCCATGTGGAGCCCCCGCGCCCAATGCGACCGGGCTAAGTTCATTTGGTCCTGGCGAGAGAAACTGGAAAATACACCCAACCTTCATATCTGGCAAGATACCGTATGTGAACTGCTCGTAGAAAACGGTGAGGTCACTGGATTGGTCACCGCATGGGGCGTCACCTTCAAAGCGAAATGCATTGTGCTCACCGCAGGAACTTTCCTCAACGGACTGATGCATGTAGGACGTCATAAATTACCGGGAGGAAGAATGGCCGAACCGGCTTCCTATCAGTTGACCGAATCCATCGCCCGCCACGGTATCACCTACGGAAGAATGAAAACCGGTACTCCGGTACGAATTGACGCACGTAGTGTTCATTTTGACCAGATGGAAACACAAGACGGCGAATCGGACTTCCACAAGTTCTCATTCATGAATACTAGCACGCGCCACTTAAAGCAACTTCAATGCTGGACATGCTACACTAATGAAGAAGTACACCGGATTCTGCGTGAAGGTTTGCCGGATTCTCCCCTGTTCAACGGACAGATTCAAAGTATCGGGCCACGCTATTGTCCGAGCATCGAAACCAAGATTGTCACTTTCCCGGATAAAGATCAGCACCAGTTATTTCTCGAACCGGAAGGAGAAACGACACAAGAGTTATATCTTAACGGATTCTCTTCTTCGCTTCCGATGGAAATACAAATTGCAGCATTAAAACAAATCCCGGCTTTCAAAGATCTGGTTATCTACCGCCCGGGATACGCTATCGAATATGACTATTTCGATCCGACTCAATTAAAACATACGTTGGAATCGAAGATTATCAAAAATTTGTTCTTTGCCGGACAAGTAAACGGAACCACCGGATACGAGGAAGCAGGAGGACAAGGATTGATAGCCGGTATCAATGCACACATTAACTGCCACGGCGGAGAAGCATTTACTTTGGCTCGCGATGAAGCATATATTGGCGTATTAATCGACGATTTGGTTACCAAAGGTGTGGATGAACCTTACCGTATGTTTACCTCGCGTGCGGAATACCGCATTCTGCTTCGCATGGATGATGCCGATATGCGCTTAACAGAGAAAGCATTTAAGCTTGGGTTGGCAAAAGAAGATCGATATCAGTTAGTAAGAGGCAAGAAAGAAGCCGTGGAACAAATCATTTCTTTCGCGCGCAACTATTCGATGAAACCGGCACTAATCAACGATGCTCTCGAAAGGATAGGGACAACGCCCCTACGTCAAGGTTGTAAGTTGATAGAGATTCTGAACCGCCCGCAAGTGACAATAGAAAATATAGCAGAATATGTTCCGGCGTTTCAACGCGAACTGGAAAAAGCGACGAGTTCGGATCAAGACCGGAAAGAAGAGATTCTCGAAGCTGCCGAAATCCTAATCAAGTATCAAGGATATATTGATAGAGAGAGAATGATAGCTGAAAAACTAGCACGATTGGAGAGTATCAAGATTAAAGGAAAATTTGACTATTCTACCATTCAGTCCCTTTCCACCGAAGCTCGGCAAAAGTTGGTAAAGATAGATCCGGAAACAATCGCGCAAGCGAGCAGAATCCCGGGAGTCTCTCCTAGCGACATCAACGTGCTGCTGGTGCTTTCGGGACGATAAGCGGCAACGTTTCACGTGAAACAAAGCATTTAAAGAAACGATATAATTCAATGATTATGAGCAAAGAAACACTAATCAAAAGCATTCGGGAAGTACCCGATTTTCCGATTCCCGGAATCCTGTTCTACGACGTCACTACTCTATTCAAAGATCCATGGTGCTTGCAGGAATTATCCAATATCATGTTCGATATGTATAAGGATAAAGGAATCACCAAAGTGGTGGGTATAGAATCAAGAGGCTTTATTATGGGACCGATTCTGGCAACCCGTCTGAACGCCGGTTTCATTCCTATCCGCAAGCCCGGCAAGCTCCCTGCAGAAACGATTGAAGAAAGCTACGATAAGGAGTATGGCAAAGACACGGTGCAAATTCACAAAGATGCACTGGACGAAAACGACGTAATTCTACTACATGATGATTTGCTGGCAACAGGAGGCACCATGAAAGCAGCTTGCGAATTGGTGAAAAGACTAAAGCCTAAAAAGGTATATGTAAACTTCATCATCGAATTGAAAGAACTGAATGGAAAATCTTTGTTCGGAGATGACGTAGAAGTAGAATCGGTATTGTCTTTATAAAGGACTTGCCTCTATTTGCAGAGAATGTGTCAAAAGTAAGCAGCTAGCGATCTTTCGTACCTAACAATTATGAATACAGAACCAGAAAGCAGAGCCAATGAATATTTGAAAGGGATTGTAGCCAACCTTCCCGAGAAGCCGGGTATTTACCAATACCTGAACACGGAGGGTACAATTA
>ENA-UEPS01001726-UEPS01001726.1-human-gut-metagenome-genome-assembly--contig:-NODE-1726-length-10885-cov-2.221318_pt1 | contig 10885 bp, 7 predicted proteins | sample MGYA00242904_ERZ507924 | MGnify/ENA primary metagenome ERZ507924 (study PRJEB26167, sample SAMN06115422) | human gut metagenome | host: Homo sapiens | place: China:Sichuan | collected 2014-10-16...
ATGGCGAGATAGCTCAGCTGGTTAGAGCGCATGATTCATAATCATGAGGTCGAGAGTTCAAGTCTCTCTCTCGCTACGAACAAATCGACAACTTCTTATCCGGCCTGCATTTCAATGCAGGCCGGATTGTTTCGATACAGACTCTGTCCTCTTCGGCCGCGAGAACCGCCGGCTGTGCAGGCGTTACGCGGATTCGAGCGGATTTCAGCTGCCGGAACCGGCCGAAAGGTCAGGTGAGGTAACGCGATCCTTCGTCGATGCTGGCCTGCAACGGATAGACCAACACGAAGTTATTGCCCTTGAAATACTGATCCAGATAGCGGGAAACGCGCGCCATCGATGATTCGTAGGAGACTCCGTTGCGGCGGCTCATCCAGATCCACAGCGTATCGTCGGTACGCACGTCGCGCGAAACGATCAGGAAATCCTCCCAGTTCACGAACGGGACGTAGCCGATTTCGTTCGACGACCGCGCGAAGCGTTCCCGAATCAGATCGAGCGTGGCGGGTGCGGCGTAGAACACCGCCTTGGCCCCAGTGTTCCCGACCACGTTGGCCAGACGTTCCAGCGCACTGAGGAACCCCGCCTCCTTTTCGGCCTGCGGCGGCAGGACTACCAGATGACGCTTGACGGTCGACAACGGCTGCGCCGGCTTGTAGATGAATACGTTGGTCGTGTTGTCGGCAATGGTTCCCTCCGCCACGCGCCCCAGGAATCCCGACGAAATATCCTTGCGTTCGTGCAGTCCCAGGATGACGTCGGTAATGCCGCATTCGCGGATAACGCCCGAAATGGCATTGGCCGGACTCAGGTCGTAGCGCAGCAGTTCCTGCAAACGGGTATCCGTCGCCGCCGCCGTCTCGACGGCCAGTTGCAGCAACCGTTTCGAGCGCTTCGCCGATGTGCCGTCGGAACCCTTGTCATCGACGACGGTGAGCGCATGCAATCCGTTCTTGGCGCGCTTCGGCTTGAGCGACAGCCCCAGGTTGACCAGCTCCTCGACGTTGGCCTGGTTGCTGACCGGAATGAGTATCTCCACCTCGTTCCGGTCGGGTTCCTCGACGTCCGTCGACTCCTCCATGGCGATATTGTGCGCCCCCTTCTGCGCTGAAAACGACGCCATCGTACAGGTGACCAGAATCATCAGAATCGTACCGTTGAGCACGCTCTCGTTCAGCAGCCGGATCGGCTCGCCGTCGGGCGTCGTTCCCAGAATGACGTTGTAGCCCACCAGCACGGCCGCCAGCGTCGCTGCGGCCTGCGCATTGCTCAGCCCGAAGATCACGCGCCGCTGATCGACCGACATACGGAAAGTCTTCTGCGTGAGCCATGCGGCGATGAACTTGGCCGCCGTGGCCACGACGATCATCACGGCGCCGACCTTGATCGTCTCGAAACTGGTAAAGAAAGCACGGTAGTCGATCAGCATCCCGACGCTGAGCAGGAAGAACGGGATGAAGATCGCATTGCCGACGAACTCCACACGGTTCATCAGCGGCGAAGTGGCGGGAATCAGCCTGTTGAGCGCCAGCCCCGCGAGGAACGATCCGATGATCGCTTCCAGTCCGGCCAGCTGGGCGAGAAAAGCACCCAGAAAGACCATCGCCAGCACGAAGATATATTGCGAGATGTTGTCGTGCACCCTTTTGAAGAACCAGCGCCCGATCAGGGGGAATCCCAACAGAACGAAGAGCGTGAAGGCCGTGATCGACAGCCCCAACCGCACCCAGAACATGTCGTCGGCGTTACCCGTCGAGAGCGCGACGACGATCGTCAGCACCAACAGCGCGAGCGTATCGGTAATCATCGTTCCGCCCACGGTGATGCAGACCGCATTGTTCTTGCTGATTCCCAGCTTGCTGATAATGGGGTAGGCGATCAGCGTGTGCGAAGCGAACATGCTGGCCAGCAGTACCGAAGTGAGCCACGAAAAGCCGAGCAGGTAGTATCCCGCGACGATACCGAGCGCCATCGGCACGCAGAAGGTATAGAGACCGAAAGTCAGGCTGCGCAGGCTGTTGCGTTTGAAATCGCCCATATCGATTTCCAATCCCGCCAGGAACATGATGTAGAGCAGCCCCGCCGTGCCCGAAAGGATGATGCTGCTGTCGCGCAGGACGAGGTTGAAGCCGTGGGGGCCGATCACGGCTCCGGCGATGATGAGCCCCAACAGCGGCGGGATGCGGATCTTGTTCAGCAACAACGGTGCTCCGAGAATGATGAGCAGGATGATGAGAAACTTCAGCACGGGATCGGCCAGCGGAAGCGTGAAATCCATTGCGGTGAGGAATATCATAGACGATTTCGATTTATTCAATCGTAAAATTACGAAATTTTCCCCGTTTTTCCTAACTCGCGGAACGATTCCCCGCGGTGTCCGTGCAGAACAGATCGTCTTTTTGTATGCAATTTGCACGGGGAAGGGAAACCGTATCACATCAAACGAATAAAAATTATGAAAGACGAACAGACGACCTGCACGCCCTGCGAGCAGAATTTCGAGGACAACATCAACGAACTGGTCGATCAGGTGGAGGATTACACCCGCAAGGACCGTATGAGGAAGGAACGCGAGGTCGAAGAGGCCTTCGCCGCGGACAAGGAGCCGAAGCGCTGACCCGCTCCGCCGCAGGGCGGCCGACAGCGGAATTTACCCTGTGTAATCGGGTAAATTCCGCTTTTTCTTCGTCTCTGCGGGAATGGGTATTTATACTTAGTGCTGCTTTACGATATTAATGTATATTTGCACGTTAATTCTTTGAACAACGAATGATTGATTTCAAACGGGTTCCCTCGCCCTGTTTTCTGTTGGACGAACGTCTGCTGGCGCGGAATCTTTCGGTCGTCGACCGCGTGCGCCGCGAGTCGGGCGCCGAGGTGATCGGCGCGGTGAAGGCGTGCGCCATGTGGAGTGTCTTCCGCCTGTTGGCGCGTCACAGCGACGGCGCGACGGCCAGTTCGGCCGCCGAGGCCCGGCTGGTACGCGAAGAGTTCGGGCAGCCGGCGCACACGTATGCTCCGGTCTACACCGACCGCAATATCGGCGAGATACTCGATTGCAGCAGCCATATCACCTTCAATTCGCTCGGACAATTCCGCCGTTTCGGTGCAATGGCGCTGCTGCGCGGCATCTCGTGCGGTCTGCGCGTCAACCCGCGCTATTCGCCCGTGGAGACCGATCTTTACAACCCCTGCGTTCCCGGTTCGCGGCTGGGCGTCACGGCCGGCGAGCTGCGCGAGCTGCCCGCGGGCATCGAAGGGCTGCATTTCCATGTCCTGTGCGAATCGCGTCCCGCGCACCTGCGGCTGGCGCTCGAGGCAGTCGAACGGCGTTTCGGCCGTCTGCTCGACCGCGTCGCGTGGCTCAACATGGGCGGCGGCCACCTGATGACCCACGCCGACTACGATTGCGACGACCTGATCGCGCTGCTGCGCGATTTTCGGGCGCGCCATCCCCGCCTGCGGCTGATTCTCGAACCGGGCAGCGCCTTTACGTGGCGCACGGGCTATCTGGTCTCGACGGTCGAGGACATCGTCGAAAACGGCGGCGTGCGCACGGCCATGCTCGACGTGTCGTTCGCCTGCCACATGCCCGACTGCCTCGAAATGCCCTACAAGCCGGCGATCGTCGGGGCCCGCGAACCGCAGGAAGGCGACCGGCGCTGGCGCATGGGCGGCAACAGCTGTCTGGCGGGGGATTACTGCGGCGACTGGGCGTTCGACCACGAATTGCAGGTCGGCGAGCGGATCGTATTCGAGGATATGATCCACTACACGATGGTCAAGACCACGATGTTCAACGGCGTGGCGCACCCCGCGATCGCCGTCGCCGACGCCGACGGAGCCGTCCGCATCGTCCGGGAATTCGGTTACGCCGATTTCAAAGGGCGCATGTCCTGAAAACCAAAGATACCCAAAGATACTACATGGAGAATTTTACACCCACTCATTACACGCTCGAATGCGTCGCTACGGGGCGGCAGTTCGAAGACGAAGGCTGGATGCTCGACGATCCCTGCTGCAAAATCCCTTCGATGATCCGCACTCGTTACGCCGTCCGGCAGATCGACGTGCGCCCCGACAGCTACGGCTTCTACAAATTCTGCGACTGGCTGCCGGTCCGCCGCATGTTGCAGGGTTCGAGCGCACCCGTAACCTACAAAAGCAAAGGTCGGGCCGACTACCTCGGCCTGAAAAACCTCTATATCACCTTCAACGGCTATTATCCCGAGATCGGCGCGAAGATGACGACCTGCTCTTTCAAGGAGACCGAAGCATACAGCGTCTGCGCCCGCATCCGCGAGGGCGACAACCGGATTCTGGTGGTCGCCTCGGCCGGCAATACGGCGCGCGCCTTTGCCAAAGTCTGCTCGGACAACAACATTCCGCTGCTGTTGTCGGTGCCCGAAGAGAACATCTCGGCGCTCTGGTTCGACCGGCCGCTCAACCCCTGCGTCAAACTGATCTGTCCCGAACGGGGCGGCGACTATTTCGACGCGATTTTCCTGAGCAACCTGGCCCTCAAATCGCGGAAGTTCTACGCCGAAGGCGGCGCGAAGAATGTCGCCCGCCGCGACGGCATGGGCACTACGGTGCTGTCGGCCGCCACGACCATCGGCGAGATTCCGGACTACTATTTCCAGGCTGTCGGCAGCGGCACGGGCGCCATCGCAGCATGGGAGGCCAACATGCGCCTGAACGAGGACGGCCGCTTCGGCAACAAGACGATGAAACTCGTCGTCTCGCAGAACGCCCCCTTCGTCCCGATGTTCGACGCATGGCGGGTCGATTCGCGCGAGATGTTGCCCTACGAAGCCGCCAAGGCCCGTCGGGACGCCGAAATCATCGACGCCAAAGTACTCTCGAACCGCAAACCTCCCTATTCGCTGGCAGGCGGTTTGTACGACGCGCTCAAAGCCACCGGCGGCGACATCATGGTAGCGACGAACGCACAGGCGCGCAAGGCCCGCGCCCTGTTCGAGGAGACCGAGGGAATCGATATCTACTCTGCGGCGGGAATCGCCACGGCGTCGCTCGTCAAGTCCGTGGCCGACGGGCGGATCGACCCCGAGAAGATCGTCATGCTCAACATTACGGGCGGCGGCGAACACCGCTGCCAGCAGGATAAGGAACTCTGGTATCTCGAACCGAGCCTTGTCTTCCCGCTCACGCCCGATCCGGAAGAGGTCGTAGCGAAGACCGAAGCCCTGTTCGACTAAAACTCAATTAGACTATGGCGGAACAATCGAACCCGACAACATCCCGTCGCCGTCACCACCGGCGGCACCGCAGGAACAGCCGCAAACGGAAGCTCCGCAACGGCGTCCTGATCGCCACGATCGCCGTGGGTATGCTGACCGTCCTGGGGCTGAAACTCATCGGACGGGGAAAAGTACATCAGGCGGAGATCGTCCAGCGCAGCTATCCCGTGCGGGTAATCAGCGTGGTGGACGGCGATACGTTCCTCGGTCTGGACGACGGAGGCGATACGCTGACCTACAACGTGTACAGCATCGAGGCTCCCGAAATCGAACAGCCGCAGGGGTACGAGGCGCGCAAATACCTCTACAACATGATCCTGCAACGCCGCGTCGAGGTGACGCCCAAGGGCGGACGCACCCCGCAGGGCGTGCGGGTGATCGCCACCACGCGCGACAACGACGACGTGGCCGATCTGATGCTGCGTTCGGGATTTGCGTGGTATCGCAACGATACGGTCAATGAACTGCGCTACATCCGCTCCGAGCGATTCGCACAGGAGGAGGGCGTCGGCATCTGGGCTTCGCCCGACCACGTCGCGCCGTGGGAGTGGCGCAAACGACACGTCGAAAAGTAATCGACAAAACATAGGCTCCTCCTTTGGGCAGGGCCTATGTTTGTTTTTATTCATTAACCATCTAAAAAACTTCATCAAGATGAAGAAACATTCAACCGCGAAGCCGATCCCGTGCTTCAAGCGTTGGAGCCGTACGAACTATGCCGTGTTCGCCAGCCTCCACCGCCAAGTGACGATCGGGGTGCTTGCGGTCGGGATGTCCATTCTCTTGCTGACGACTGAAACGGCTGCGGCTCAACAGGCCGACACCTCGGGCGTATCCCGCGTGATGCGAATCGAGCCGGTCGGCGTGACGGGGACACGACTGAGTCCCTCCCGTAGCATTCAGTCGCAAACGCCCGTTTTCGATCGGGGTACAGAGGCTGCCGCGCCGTTCCAGACGCTGGAAGACGCCCTTCGCCTCAGCCCTTCGATCGACATTCGCGAGCGTAGCGGCAAGGGCGTGCAGGCAGACATCTCGATCCGCGGAGGATCGCCCGACCAAACCATGATGCTGCTCAACGGCATCAATTTCACCGATGCCCGCACCGGACACCAGACCCATTCGCTGCCGATCGACATGGATTGCGTGTCGGGTATCGAACTCATCGAGGGAATTCCGGGAGTGGGTGCCTATGCCGGCGCAGTCAACGTCCGGACCGTTCCTTTGTATCGCAACTATCTTCGGCTCAAAGCCGAAGGCGGGCAACACGGGTATGGCTATACCAATCTGTCCGGAGCTCTTACACGCGACCGTCTCGTGCTCTTCGCCGCCGGATCGCTGCGTCGCAGCGACGGATATATCCACAATACCGACTTCCGCAACGTGAACGGGTACCTCCGTATGACATACGATTCGCCGAAAGCCGGATTCTTCGACTTTCAGACTGGCGGACAGGGCCGGCGCTTCGGGTCCAACGGATTCTATGCCGCCTACAATCCGGATCAGTTCGAACAGACCGCCACGGCGCTCGGTTCGTTGCGATGGATCAAGGAGTGGGGGCTTTTCCGAATCTGCGCCGATGCAAGTTACCGCAAGAATTTCGACCGTTATGAATGGACACGCGGTACACCGACCAATTACCACAACACCGACAACGTCGGAGCGGAGCTTTGGGGCGACTTGCAGTGGCGGGGAGGCTCCACTTCGCTGGGTGGCGACTACATCTATCATCACATTTTCAGCTCCAATCTGGGCGAACCGATGGCCGCTCCGCGCGGCCGCTACAAGTGCGAAGCCGAACGCCACGTGAGCAATCTGTGGCTGCGCCATTCCATGAGATGGCGTCGTTTCGCTATCGCCGCTTCGGCCGGTGCGAGCTTTACGCCCTACGGAACGTCGGTCTCTTGGGCCGTATCGGGACGCTACGGCAACGGCGGCTGGCAAGCGGAAGCCGGAGCCGCACAGTCGATGCGGTTACCGACGTTCACCGACCTCTACTATACGTCGGAAGCGCAGGTCAACAATCCGAATCTCAAACCCGAACGAGCTGTCACCTACCATATCGGAGGAGGTTACGCCATCGAAAAATGGCATGCCTCCGTACAGTTCTTCTACCGCGACGGTCGCAATGTAATCGACTGGGTGTGGCGCGACGAACTGACGATCGGCGACCGGACCCTATATGACAAATGGCACTCGGAGCAAGAGTCGCATCTGGGTACATTCGGCATCGAGGCATCGGGCGGATATCGTTCCGACGGAGGAGTAGTGCGTAGCGCGACAGTCTCTTACGGGTATCTGACCACATCGCGTCTGAGCGACGTGAGGACGTCGAGCATTCTCGACTACATGCGCCACAAATTGTCGTTCGCCGCGGAGATTCGTTTCCTGCGCCGCTTCTCTCTGGCCGTGACCGGAACCCTCTTCGATCGTTACGGCTTTTACAACCGTTACCTGCGCGACGCCGACGGGAAATTGCTGACCGACGACAAAGGGCGAAGAGGTCGATTTCAGTCCTTATTTTCTGCTCGACGGACACCTGCGATGGGAGAAAGGGATCGTCGCTCTACACGTCGATCTGGCCAACATCACCGACACCGATTACTGCGATTTCGGCGGGCTTCGTCGTCCGAATTTCTGGATAACGGGCGGCATTACCCTTACAATTCGCTGACCGGCGACTGAAACAAGACAGGAGGCTGCCTCGAAAGGCAGCCTCCGTTTTCTTGCACGACTGTCAGATACCGGCGATCTTCTTGATCTCGTTCAGCTTGTTGAGCGCTTCGAGCGGCGTAAGGGAATCGATGTCCAGTCCCTTGATCTGATCGCGGATCTGCACCAGCACCGGATCGTCGAGCTGGAACATCGACAACTGCATCGACGCCCCCTTGTCGGACTCTTCGACCGCATCCTTGACCGACGCCTGCTTGCGCCCTCGGAGTTTGGGGCTTTTGCTCGGCACGATCTCGTCGGTGCCGTAGACCTTCACCAGGTTTTTGAGAATCTCGTCGGCGCGCGACACGACCGACGCCGGCATGCCGGCCATTTTGGCGACATGAATACCGAACGAATGTTCCGTGCCGCCGCGTTCGAGCTTGCGCAGGAAGACGATCGTGTTGTTCATCTCCTTGACCGTGACGTGGTAGTTCTTCACGCGCGGGTACATCTTTTCCATCTCGTTCAGCTCGTGATAGTGGGTCGCGAAGAGCGTCCGCGCATGGGCCGTGGGGTGGTTGTGCAGGTATTCGACCATCGCCCAGGCGATCGAAATGCCGTCGTAGGTACTCGTGCCGCGGCCGATCTCGTCCAGCAGCACGATGCTGCGGTCGGAGATGTTGTTCAGGATGCTGGCCGACTCGAGCATCTCGACCATGAAGGTCGACTCGCCCTGCGAAATATTGTCCGACGCGCCGACACGGGTGAAAATCTTGTCCACCACGCCGATGTGCGCCCGGCGTGCCGGAACGAACGAGCCCATTTGCGCCATAAGGATGATGAGCGCCGTCTGCCGCAGCAGAGCCGACTTACCCGACATGTTGGGGCCGGTAATCATCACGATCTGCTGCTCCTCGTCGTCGAGCCGGATGTCGTTGGGGATATATTTCTCGCCCACGGGCATCAGCGTCTCGATGACCGGATGACGCCCCTGTTCGATGTCGATGCGCGCCCCGTCGTCCAGTTCGGGGCGCACGTAGTTGCGCTCGCGCGCGATGCGGGCGAACGACAGGAAACAGTCGACGCGCGCCACGGCGTGTGCATCGCGCAACAGTTGGGACAGCGACTGCGAAACGAAGGCGATCAGCGCATTGTAAATCTCCTGTTCGAGCATCAGGATGCGGTCTTCGGCACCGAGAATCTTCTCTTCGTACTCCTTCAATTCCTCGGTGATGTAACGCTCGGCGTTGGAAAGCGTCTGCTTGCGGATCCACGTATCGGGTACCTTCTCCTTGTGGGCGTTGCGCACCTCGATGAAGTATCCGAAGATATTGTTGTAGCCGATTTTGAGCGACGGGATACCCGTCAGTTCGCTCTCGCGCTGCTGGATCTGCTGCAATACGTCCTTGCCGTGCAGAGCGATGCGGCGCAGGTCGTCGAGCTCGGGATTGACCCCGTCGGCGATTACGCCGCCCTTCTGAATCTGGTTGTTCGCCGGATCGGGATAGATCTCCCGTTCGAGTTTCAGGCGCATCTGCGCCAGCACGTCGATCTCGGCGGCGAGCCGGTGGAGATTCCCGTCGTCCGTCGATTCGAGGATCGCTTTGAGCAGTTCGATCGCAGCGAGCGAATTTTTCAGTTGCACCAGTTCGCGCGGCGTCACGCGCGCGGCGGCGATACGCGAAGCGATGCGTTCCAGGTCGCCGATCAGCGAGACCTGCTCGCCGACGGCTTCCGCCAGATCGCTGTCCTCCACGAAGCGCTGTACCACGTCCAGCCGCCGGTTGATGCGCCCGATGTCGCGGATCGGCATGGCTATCCAGCGTTTGAGCAGACGGCCGCCCATCGGCGTCAGCGTGCGGTCGATGACGTCGGCGAAGCTGCACTTCTCGCGTGCGCCGTTCGAGGAGAAGAGCTCCAGGTTGCGGATCGTGAACTTATCGACCCACACGTAATCGTCCTCGTCGATGCGCGAGAGCGAGGTGATGTGTCCCGTCTCGCGGTGCTCGGTGAACTCGAGGTAGTAGAGAATGGCCCCGGCGGCCGAAATGCCGCTCGTGAAGTGGTCCACGCCGAAACCTTTCAGCGACTTGGTCCCGAACTGCCTGCAAAGTTTCCCGCGATTGACCTCCTCCGAGAAGACCCACTCGTCGAGACGGTAGGTGTAGAGCCGCGACCCGAAAGCGTCGGCGAAACGGTCCTCGTAGCCGCGCTGGTAGATCACCTCTTTGGGCTGAAGATTGGAGATGAGCTTGTCCGCGTAGCTGTCCGTGCCCTCGGCCACGTAGAACTCCCCGGTCGAGATGTCGAGAAACGCCACGCCCGTCGCCCGACGGCCGAAATAGACCGAGGCGATATAGTTGTTCTCCTTGTTGGCCAGAATGTTGTCACCCAAAACGATGCCCGGCGTCACCAGTTCGATGACACCGCGCTTGACCAGTCCCTTGACCAGCTTGGGGTCTTCGAGCTGCTCGCAGATCGCCACGCGCTCGCCAGCCCGGACGAGTTTCGGCAGGTAGGTGTCGATGGCATGGTAGGGAAATCCCGCCAGCTCCACGTAGGTCGCCGCACCGTTCGCACGGCGCGTGAGCGTGATGCCCAGAATGCCGCTGGCCTTGATCGCGTCGTCGCCGAACGTTTCGTAAAAGTCGCCCACACGGAAGAGCAGAATGGCGTCGGGATGCACGGCCTTGATGGAGTAATACTGCTTCATCAGGGGCGTTTCGACGTATTTTTTTTCAATTTTCTTCTCCGAAACCACAATAAAATATTGTATGAATTATCCAACAAAGATAACGGTTTTTCGGCAGTCGTGCAAAAGGCGGAGGCCAAATTTTTCGGCCCGGGTCTCCGGCGGCCGCTGCGGAAAAGAATCCGCAAAAGGGAAAGCGACCGGCCGATCCGGACGGGGAGGGACGGCCGGAAATCCAGAAACAGACGGAAACACCGGCAGGCGTTTCCCGCCCGCGAGC
>ENA-UEPS01001729-UEPS01001729.1-human-gut-metagenome-genome-assembly--contig:-NODE-1729-length-10849-cov-6.876160_pt1 | contig 10849 bp, 7 predicted proteins | sample MGYA00242904_ERZ507924 | MGnify/ENA primary metagenome ERZ507924 (study PRJEB26167, sample SAMN06115422) | human gut metagenome | host: Homo sapiens | place: China:Sichuan | collected 2014-10-16...
AGGCTTAAAACCAGTTCACTTGTTGCAGGTTTTTCTCCATCTGTACTTTCTGTCACATATTGCTTATCTTCTTCCATCTCTTACAGATTCTTTACCCTTCTATTTTTAAATCTTATAATGCAAGGTTGAATAAGACTCACTTCTTCGGGATTATTTATTGCATTTTATAGGTTAATTTGAATCATAATTCTTTTTTTTTAAGCAATGCAACGTAAAAGGATACCCCCTGTGTCTTTTCAGCCTAATTACTCTCAAAAAAAATTCCGTTCTTTGTAAACCTATAATTTGAAATAAATAATAGTTATTATATAAATAATTTTATGAATAGGAAAATTTTATTTTGCAACATTCTGACAGTAATGTTATTCTTATTGACAGAAATACCTTTGTATGCGCAAAACAATACCGTCCATGCATACACACCATTTACCATCCCAGCCACAGGACCGAGCGGAGTATCCTACCCTTCACATGTAAGAAATGACGTTATATCCACACAATTTGATGTGAAAGTCGCAAATGTTAGTGTACCCGCCATCCGTTACGACAACACCATCAACGGGAATCAAGGTCATAATATGGATGTTGCCCGCTTTGCCTCAAACAGCTTGACACCTAAAATTGAGATCAATATCATAGGGGGGACCGAAATCAACAGTGTCACTATCCACCCAGTGCGCTTTTATCCACAAAAGGCACTTGCGATCAGTGCTGATAGAAAAACACTCACATTCGAAATGGCGAAAGACTTGCCATATGCCATAGTGATTATCAACGGAGATGACCCACAAGATGCCTCCACAACCAACCCGCAACTTACGCTTATAAACGACCCTTTGGAGGAACCGGCAAAGAAACCCTCGCTTTCTGCCCCCAATGTACTTAACTTCAAGACGTTTTCTGAAAACTATCTGCGAGAGAATCCAATTACGGACTCAGTCGGACAGATCTGCCGTCTTGCCGGTAGCGTTATAGACGCCAGTCTTAATGACGGAAGATTATTCACATGGAATCACGAAGCAGGCCATTTCGTCTCATATACAAGCCAAAAAGTAGCCTTCCCCAACTTAAGAGCAAGAGACAGCAACGACCTCTCTGATGCACTACAAGCGGCTTTGGAAAAAATCAAAAATACACCCAAACTCAATACGCTATACATCCCCGCCGGAGTCTACCTCTGGTCAGGACTTAAGATACACAACTGGAACGGAGACACCAACAACGGTGGAAAACCACTTTTCGTTTATACCGACGAAAATGCACTCATGATAAACCGTCAGAAAGAATGTAGAGAGGCTATCGAGCCGGCAATATATATCGCTTACTCCAGCTTTATAACGATTTCCGGTCGTGGAATACACGATGGGCAGGGCTGCCTCTCTTTCTCAACCGACAGGAAAGATGCCAAAAACACACCACATCAAGGTGGTGTCGTACTAAAAAAGTCCAACAACATCACATTCAATGACACATATATGCGAGACTCCCAGCAATGGAATTGGGAGACCCATGATGTTGCGGACGTTAATCTGAACAACATTAAAGGTCTTTCTCCTTACAATCATGGATGGATTGACGGACTCAATCTTTCAAGTGGTAAGAACATCACAGTCAATGGTTCCATAACTTTAGGAAATGATGATGCATTTGCAACTGGCCATTATAATCCGTCGGATGAATTTCCGAGACGCACCTACACAGAGAACAAATCCATTAATCTAACGAATACAGATGCGAATCCGGCAGAGATACGCAACACCTTCGCGGCTGCAGGTGTCTACAACAAGGATCGTCTCAACTGGAGCAATTCCGATACCGAGAACATTCGCGTTAGCAATGCCATCGGATGGACACGTTTAGCTCACTGTATACGCGCAGGAATCAATACGAAGAGTAACAATCCTGAAACCGACACGTGCGGCAGACTACTGAAAGGATTCTACTTTAATAATTTTCATGCCATAGTCGGCAGGAATGGAAATGGTGACATCCGATTCGTGAACTACAATGGTTCCACTTCTTGGCCTTTGTATGAAAAGATCGAAATTAAAAATTGTTCGTTTTGGAAACCGGGAAATAAATGGGCTCTTATCCAAACTATGGCAGACAACAACCAGATGATACAAAATTTTGTGATGAAAAATCTATATTTTGTAAAGCCGATAACAAATCCCTCTTCAACATTTTCAGGAATCATGAACCTGAAAGTGAAGGGACTTTACATCGGAGGACAGCGAATGCAAAAGTATGAACATTAGGTAATTCTGTAAATCCACCTACCGAGTATGTTTGAACACTATGTTTATCATGCCTATAGCAGAAGTTTATCTGAATTACCGCAAAAACTGACGTTTATCTTAACATAGGAGCGAATGCTACCTACGCAGTGAATACCTATATCCCCAATCATTATTGGTACAATAAACCATATAACCACGCTACTTATTGTACCAATTGATTGGGTATATTTTCCACACCTTTCCACAATTTTTCCACACCGCCCCAATAATATCTTTTTTTCAACTCCGCTGTTAATCTGTATCTTATCTTTTCAGCATTTCTTTATATCCTATTGGTATATCCTTTGTATCGACTTTATAGCAAATGTATTTTTAAATATAAAAGTATGAAGATTAATCAAAGGTTAACATTATGTTTTAGCTTATTGTTTTGTTTGTTGAGTATTTCGTATGCGTCCGCTCAGCAACTGAACATATCCGGTGTTGTTATATCATCAGAGGATAATGAACCACTTATCGGTGCCACCGTCAGTGTAAAGGGGAATCCCACCAAAGGAGTGATTACCGATATCAACGGTCAGTTTCAATTGTCCGTGGAAACCGGAACCAAGATGCTGGTCGTATCTTATGTGGGAATGAAGACACAGGAAATACGCGTCCCCCGCAAAGAGAAAGAACTCAAAATAGTACTGATCCCCGAAACGATGGATATTGACGAGGTAGTAGTAACAGGGTATGGTAATTTCTCCAAATCCTCGTTCACAGGATCGGCCAATACGCTGCGTACAGATATGCTGAAAGAAGTGCCCGTGATGAGCGTTGAGCAAAAGTTGCAAGGTATGACTACCGGTGTACAAATAACCAGCAGTTCCGGTCAACCGGGCGCCAACCAAAGTATTCGCATCAGAGGAATGGGATCGTTCAACGCTTCACAGGAACCTTTGTTTGTCATAGATGGAGTACCGGTTAGTTCCGGGAGTATGAGTTCCGGTGGTCCTGATGCAGCATATATGAACAACTCCAAGACCAATATAATGAGTACGCTGAATCCGTCGGATATTGAAAACGTAACTGTAATCAAAGATGCGGCAGCGGCTTCTCTGTATGGTTCCCGCGCCGCCAATGGCGTCATATTGATTACGACTAAAAAAGGAAATACCGGAAAGGTACGCGTGGACTTGAACGTATCAGGCGGGTTCTCTCATGCGGCCGTCGACTTCCGCCCTACCCTCAACGGTGACCAACGGGAAGAACTGCTCTATGAAGGATTGCTGAATTACGCAACAGACAACGGTATGGAGTCTCCGGCTGAATATGCCAGTTCCAATATCGGCACATATGCGTACAAGCCGGCCATGGGATATACGGACTGGCGAAAAGAGCTGCTCCGCACCGCTATGCATCAGAGTTATGAAGCTTCCGTCTCCGGCGGTAACGACCGTTCTACATTCTATGCCTCGCTCGGCTACAACAATCAGGAAGGATTGGCCAAAAACTCCAGTCTGGACCGTTACTCAGCACGCTTGAACGTTACGCAGAAAGTCGGCAAATACGGGGAAGTAGGAGCAAATATGATGTTCTCGCAAATGAATCAGGAAATGAATGAGGAACGCGGATCATCTATCAACCCTTTCCTGTGCGTAGCCATGACCATGACACCTTCCATGGTGGTGCGTGATGAAGAAGGAAACTATGTAGGAGCTTATGACGGCACCAGCCTGAATCCGTTGCGCGACATACTCACCGATTACAACCGCGTGCGTATGACACGTATGTTTTCAACCGGTTACGCAGCGATAGAGCCGATCAAAGGTCTCAAACTGAAAGAGACATTAAGCTATGATTATACTATCCAGAAGGATTCACGCTACTATAACCCTCTGAGCTCGGCAGGTCCTAAAAGCGGAAGCGACGCCCAGACAGCCAAAGGCTTCATTGAATACGGCAAACTGATCTCATCGACCTCACTGAACTATGTGCGTACTTTCGCCCGCAAGCATCATCTCGATGTATTGGCGGCTTATGAAATAGAAAGCTACCAGACAGACCACGCTTCGGGTGAAAAGTCCAAACTGCCCAGTGATAAACTGACAGAACCGGATAATGCCGCCGTACTGAACAGTTTCAAGTCTGCCACCCAAGCCTATCGGATGATTTCTTATCTATCACGGCTGAATTATGACTATGACGACCGTTACTACATCGCCGGAAGTTACCGTCGCGACGGAAGTTCACGTCTTTCACCCAACAACCGCTGGGGAAATTTCTGGTCTGTGTCGGGTATGTGGCATTTGGGCAACGAGAATTTCATGAAAGCCGTAAAGCCGGTTCTGAGTGATGTCAAAATACGTGCCTCGTATGGTGTAAACGGAAATCAGCCCGGTTCATACTACGGCTACAAAGGATTGTACAGTTATGGAGAAAACTATATGGAGGCAGCCGGATCGTATGAATCGGCACAACCCAATGATCTGTTGACATGGGAAAAGAATTACAGCCTGAATCTGGGCATCGACCTTTCATTTATCAATCGTATTTTTGCGAGTCTGGAATATTACAACCGGGATACCAAAGACTTGCTTTACAGTCTCCCCATCAGCGCCACTACCGGATTTACCAGTTATTTAAGCAACATCGGACGCCTGAACAACAAGGGAGTAGAGTTTGAATTGCGTACGCTGAACGTTGTTTCCAACGACTTTAACTGGACCAGTGTTTTCAACCTGAGCCATAACCGGAATAAGATCGTTTCACTCAACGGACTATTAGACCAGACGATTGAGGGAACATGGTTCATCCATAAAGTGGGACTCCCCTATCATACGTTTTATGTAAAAGAGTTTGCCGGAGTAGACCCGCTGACTGGTTCTGCCCAATATTATCTGAATACAAAAAATGAAGACGGAAGCTACAATCGGGAACTCACCACCGATGCTGCCAAAGCAGAATCCATTCCGTACAAAACCGCTACTCCCAAAGTATCGGGAGGATTCACCAATATTCTGAATTACAAATGGATAGACCTGACCTTTACACTGACTTATTCACTGGGCGGTTACTCGTTCGACAAACTGGGAACCTATATTGAAAACGGCAGCAGTTCCATCTACAGTTCACGATACAACTTGCCCGCATACATGATGAACCGTTGGCAAAAGCCCGGAGATCAGACGGATATCCCACGTTTCGTATATGGTGAACCGGCTACTTCCACCAACTCGTCCCGCTATATCCACAGCACCGATCATTTACGCCTGAAAAACTTTACCCTCGGCTTCACACTACCCAACCAGTGGACTCAAAAGCTGATGATTGACAAAGTACGGGTATATTTCTCGGGAAACAATCTGCTGACCTGGGCCAAATGGAAACAGTATGACCCCGAAACACCCGTTAACGGTGAAGTCTTTTGTGAGGCTCCCGCCATGCGTACTTTCAGTTTCGGAGCTCAATTATCATTCTAACATCCCTATCATTCTAACTAAATAAACAACATAATGAAACGAATCCATATATACATACTTACAGCAATGGCTCTACTGAACAGCTCCTGCTCGGCAGACTGGCTAGACCTTAACACCACCAGTTCGGTAGAAACAGGACAGGCCATCGTAACATTGGACGATGCCCAGATCGCTCTGAACGGAATTTATCGTCTGGCATCCGGCCATAGCTATTACGGAGACAACTATTGGTATTACGGCGATTGCCGTGCCGCCGATGTACAGGCACGTATCACCAAAGGAGACGGAAAACGCGTATCTCCCTATTATGAATACAATGTGCTCGCTTCCGATAATCTGAATATTGTACTGCCATGGAATACTGTTTATAAAGTAATACGACAGACGAATAATCTGATACAGAAAATAGAGTCGGGCAGTATTCAAAGCAGTGATACTAAAGAATTGAACCGCATCAAGTCCGAAGCACTGGTGATGCGGGGACTTTCCCTCTTCAACCTGACCCGGTTATTCGGAATGCCTTATACGAATGACAAGGGGGCTTCATTGGGAGTACCCATCGAGACCTCCCCTTCCGATCCCACGCATAAACCGTCACGCAGCACTGTAGCGCAATGCTACGAACAGGTAGTCAGCGACATGAGCAATGCACTGTCCGGGTTGAGACAAGAGACATCCAATGGCTATATAAACTACTGGGCAGCTCAGGCATTACTGTCAAGAGTCTATCTGAATATGGGTGAATATCAGAAGGCTTATGATGCCGCTACGGATGTGATCAAGAACAACGGCGGACGTTATCAGCTTTACAGCTATGAGGAATATCCCAATGTCTGGGGACAGGATTTCCAGTCGGAATCATTATTCGAACTTTACATCACTTTATCCGAACCTTCAGGAGGTACGGGCGGTGAAGGTGCTCCGATGGTTTATGCCAACGAAGCAACGGTCGACTGGAATAATCTGATCTTGTCGGAAGATTTCCTGAACCTGCTGAATGAAGACCCCAAGGATGTACGCCACTGCCTGACAAAGGAATCTGTCATCGAAAACAACACCGGACTTCCGGCTGCCGCCATGCACGAGAAAGTCTATCTTGCCAAGTTCCCCGGCAAAACCGGAGATGATCCCAAAACTAATAACATTTGCATCATCCGCCTTTCCGAAGTCTATCTGAACGCGGCTGAAGCGGGACTGAAAAAAGGAACGGATCTTGAAGAAGCACAAGGTTATCTGAATGACATCATCAGCCGCCGTACCACGGATACCAGTCAGCAAGTATCAACGGAGACTTTTACTCTGGACAGGATTCTTAAAGAACGCCGCAAGGAACTGGTTGGCGAAGGGGAAGTCTTCTATGACTATTTGCGCAATGGTCTGGCTATTGAACGCAAGGGCAGCTGGCATCTTGAGACTTTGAAAGCGTCTAACGCACAAAAGATAGAAGCTACCGACCTGAGAATAGCCCTGCCTATTCCGCAAAGCGAGATAGATGCCAATCCGAATATACAGCAGAATCCAAGGTAAGCAACGTCAATTGATGTATACCGTTTCCGGAATAAGCTGGTTATACTCACATGTTTAGCCTCTTCCCGATATCAAAGAAGGTACATTTCACCAAAGAATGAAGTGTACCTTCTTTGCCTTTCAGCAGCAGTTCCCACTCTCCTGTTTCTCTCCTCCTTAGTGAACGAATCGATAAAACACCCCCTTTTTCAACGGCATCTATTGTGGGCAGAATTGTTTTTCCTATTTTTGTACTTGACAGAAAATTATTAAGGACTACTTTATGAGAAACATTATAGATAAGATGAACTCTTTGTATCCCATTTCGGATGAAACGATACAAATACTAAAAGAAAATACAGTATTATGTCATTTTCCAAAGAGGCATCAACTGATAGAGGCTGACAAATTTTGCAAATCGGCTTATTTTATTGAAGAAGGAATGACCCGCTCTTTCTGGCTGGTAAACGGAGAGGAAATAACGACTTCTTTTGCGTGCGAGGGAGCGATTGTCTTCAGCATGGATGAATTGTATTATAATAAGATGAGTGAAGAATTTGTGGAAACGCTTGAGGACGTCGTCGCATACAGAATATCACTGACCGATCTGCTCCGGCTGTTTCAGACCAATATCGAACTGGCAAACTGGGGAAGAGTGATTCATCAAAACGAATACAGACGCCTGCACCGTTCGCACAAAGACCGCCTCACCCTGTCTGCAAAAGAAAGATATGAAGCATTCAAACTTCAGTTTCCTCAAATGTGCCAACGGATACAATTGGGATATATCGCCTCTTATTTGGGCATCACACTATCAACACTCAGCCGCCTCAGAGCATACAAATAATTCCCATACACGGCAAGATTTTGATGCAGGACAAATTTTTAAACTTATAAATTCCGTATTTTTGCGGCTTCTTCAATGACTAATACTAATTTGAACAATAATTTAAAACATGCAAAAAATCTCTTCCTCTGCATTTGCAGACTCTAAACCCCATTACGTACTCCTTGACGGACTGCGAGGGGTTGCGGCTCTTCTGGTGATATGGTATCATGTATTCGAAGGCTTTGCTACAAGTCCCATAGACCAAAAATTCAATCATGGGTATCTGGCTGTCGATTTCTTCTTTATTCTGTCGGGCTTCGTTATCGGCTATGCTTATGATGACCGCTGGAAAACAACGATGACCCAAAAAGAGTTTTTCAAACGCAGATTAATCCGTCTGCATCCGATGGTTGTTATGGGAGCCGTTTTGGGTGCTATTACATTTTGCATACAAGGCTGCGAGCAATGGGACGGTACCCGTGTTTCCATATCGATGGTAATGGTGGCTATGCTTCTCAATCTTTTCCTGATTCCGGCTGTTCCGGGCACGGGTCCCGAAGTCCGTGGAAACGGTGAGATGTATCCTTTGAATGGTCCCAGCTGGTCTTTGTTCTTCGAGTATATCGGTAATATTTTGTATGCCCTATTTATTCGCCGGATGTCTACCAAGGCACTTACGATACTTGTTGTGATAGCAGGAATCGGATTGGCTTCTTTCTCGATATGCAATCTCTCCGGTAGTCATCATTTAGGAGTAGGCTGGTCGATGATCGACTATAACCTGATCGGAGGTTTTCTACGTATGTTATTCGCATTCTCTATCGGATTATTGATGTCACGCATCTTTAAACCTGTCCATATCAAAGGGGCTTTCTGGATATGCAGTCTGTCGATTCTCATTTTACTTACCATGCCGTATGTAGGCGGTGAGACATCTCCGTGGATGAATGGTATTTATGATGCTGTATGCACCATTCTTATTTTCCCACTACTTGTCTATCTGGGTGCTTCGGGAAAAACGACGGATAAAGGTACAGCCAAAATCTGTAAATTCCTGGGAGATATATCTTATCCGGTATATATCATACATTATCCTTTCATGTATCTGTTCTATGCCTGGTTATGGAGCAAAGAGCCACATATCACTTTCTCCCAGTCATGGCCGGTAGCCTTATGTGTCTTCTTCGGAAGCATTTTGTTGGCTTACCTTTGCCTGAAACTGTATGACGAGCCTGTAAGAAAGTGGTTGAGCAAGAAGTTTCTGACAAAGAAATAAGGTAATTATCATAACAGAGAAGGGCGAACACTCCATTATAGTTACTCTTCAATAAGGCATTTTGACACAAGGTATATAATAAAAAGAAGCTTTCAATATCACTGAATTCAGTTTTTTATCGAGAGCTTCTTTCATTATATAACCTAACCAGCATTATATTCATTAAACTTATCCGAAAGAAAAGTCAAAATGACCTTCATTATAAATTTCAATTAATCCATTCTTGCGTTCAATCACTACCTTGTTTTCACGAGCCAGCCAACCGACTGCCAGAGCTGTGCTTTCCACACTCAGATTTACTTTCCGGGCAAGTTCGGGAATCGAAATTCCATCAGCTTCATTAAGGGCGTGCCATACTTTGCCTGCGTTGGCACCTACGATTTTCTTATCCATAGTAGTCTTTTTTTAAATTAATAAAAAGGAAAACTAACTCGTTAAAAAAGCAACGCACTTTTACGATAAAACCCAAAATAAAGATCTTTTCATATGTTTTGAATGTTATGTCAAGAATAGATATAAAAAAAACGTGAGCCTTTTCTTCCCAAATGTAGCAACAGGAACTACCAATCCCTACAACACAAATGAGAAGAACGCCCACGCAAAGTATATGTATAACAAGCATAGGCGTTCAGTCATTTTTACGTGTTGTAATATTTACCCTGAGGGTAAAAGAAATTGGTAGTTTCGTTACTACGTAAAAAAGCTGAACGCTTTTCGATATTTAGTCTCAATGAACGCACCTTTCAACGGCTATACAAATATAATAAAAATCAGAATTAAAAGTTACAGTATCCCTCCTTTTTTATTCCATTACTATTAGATTATCACATTTTTTAGCACTACAGTCGTAAAAAGACATTGTTGAGCACGATTCGGCTATACTTTTATCTGATAAAAGTAATAAATAAACAGCTATAAAAGCCGGAATTATTCTCCGGCTTTCGTCTTTTTCTCACGATAAATAACCTTATCTCTCTGACTGATTGTCCACAATCCGTCTATAAACCGTACATTTTTCGTATCATCATCCTCCACGTTCCATGCATAACCTCCCGAAGGCAAGCCACGTCTTTCCAGAATCTCATTCGGTTGTTCATCAGAGAAGAAAAGTTCCAGACGTGTGGAATCGGCGCTGAACACAATAAAAGCAGAAGCAGTGCTTCCATCAACAGCTTCCGTCCGGATACCTTTTTCAAACAACCGGATGCAGTCTTGCTGCACTTCACACCATACATATCCGGCAGAGCCGATACAACCGTGCTCATCCCGATCGCCTCCAAGTTTGAGAGATTGCGGATACTGGACTAATTTTGAGGCCTGCATCCCCGGTGTATATTTACCGGTATAGAATACTTCCAGAGTATCATTCAGAAGCAAGCCATCGACTTCCTCTTTATTCGCGTTCATCGTACTGAATGAAAGAGTATCATTCTTGTCTGTAACAATCGCCACTGTATTCATGGTCGCATCACAAACAATGCCTTTTGAACTTGTCATACCTGACGAACAACTTCCCATGAAACACAAAACTCCT
>ENA-UEPS01001733-UEPS01001733.1-human-gut-metagenome-genome-assembly--contig:-NODE-1733-length-10826-cov-2.306261_pt1 | contig 10826 bp, 9 predicted proteins | sample MGYA00242904_ERZ507924 | MGnify/ENA primary metagenome ERZ507924 (study PRJEB26167, sample SAMN06115422) | human gut metagenome | host: Homo sapiens | place: China:Sichuan | collected 2014-10-16...
GTTCTACTCGCATTTTGAAGATAAGTACGACTTCCTGCGCTTTTACCTCAACGAGATCCAGTGGCAGATCGAGAGCGAGGCCGACGCCGCGACCGACTCGCCCGTGGAGCATTTCCAGCGCTCGTGGCGCGCGCTCATCGCCTTTATAGACGAGCGCCCGGCGCTCATCCGCATGGGCCTGCGCAGCAAGTCGCTGCCGATCATCTTCGAGATCATCAGCGAGCACATCTTCGCCAGTTCCAGCCGGCGCGTGCGCGCCTACTGCGGCGCCGTGACGGACAGCCCGGAACTTGCCGACACGCTGGCGACGTTCACCGTCGGCGGGCTCATCCAGAACCTCAAGCGCTACCTGACCGAGCCGAACCTCGACCCGGACGCGCTGACAGCGGAGATGACCACCGTCTTTGAGCACCTGTGGAATTCCTTCACGTCGGAAGCAGTATGAAGACGGTCTGGCCTGGCTGCTGCTGATCGAAGTGCTGCACTTTTGAAAACAAAAGGCTTGCAATGTTTTGCCGCCTGCGGGCGGCAAACGCTGCGAGGCTTTTTGAACACGCGGAAAGGCGGCGTACCATAATCGGTACGCCGCCTTGTTTTTTCTGTGCATCTGTTTGGTTACGGCCAGGACGCCCGCGCCGCCTTGGGCGGTTTTGGCGCTTTCGGGGCCTTGGGCGCCTTCGGCGGATACAGCCGGCGGCGCAGGTCGCGCGGCAGCACCCAGCGGTCGAGCAGGGCGAGCATGCCGGGCAGAAACAGCAGGATGAGGATGATGGCCGAGAACGCGCCGATGGAAATCGTGCGGCAGATCTGCTCGATGGTCGGGTTGCCGAAAAATTTCCCGACGACCGCCGTGACGAGCACCATGATCGAGCCGGAGGTGAGCACCGTGTGGATGCTGCCGCGGTAGGCGGCGATGAGCGCGTCGCGCACGGACATGCTCTCGCGCATCTCGCGGTAATAACTCGTGTAGAGGATGCCGTAGTCGATCGTCGCACCCATGAGGATGCACTCGACGATCAGCAGCGCAAGGTAGTAGATCTCCAGCCCCTGCAATCCGACGACCGTGACGGTGATGAACACGCCGCACTGCACGATCAGCACGAGCAGCGCCGGAATGACGAGCGAGCGGAACGTGAACACGACGACAAGGAAGATCGACGCCGCCGTCAGGAGCGTGATGAGCAGCAGCTCGCTGTCGAAGCTGTTTTCCATCTCGTAGACCATGGCGCTGTTGCCGATGAGGTAATAGTCCCCGGTCGTGACGGCGTCGAGATCCTGCATGAGCTGCGCGATGAACGCGCTCGTCTCGTCCGACTCGCCCGGCAGCGTCGGCGTGAGCACGAGGCGGGAGTAGTTGCTGCCGCGCAGCTGCGTGACGGCATCGGTGAGCATCGTCTGCGCGTCGGTGATCTGCGCGCGCATGTCGTCGGTCAGGAAGGACGCAAAGCGCGCGTCCGTGAGCAGATCGTTCTGCAGGTAGTCAAACAGCTCCTGCATGGACATCGTCCACGAGGCATCGCTGCTGTACACGCTGGCATAGTAGAGAAACAGCAGCTCCATCGTGCCGCGGTCCAGCTGGCTGGACAGGCCCTGAAACAGGTTTGCCAGTTCCGCCGCCGTATAACTCCGGCCGGAGGCGACCGCGTCGATGACCGTGCGCGCCGACTGGAGCTGGCTGGTATCCACGCCGCTGAGCTGGTCGGCAAAGCGCGCGTCCGGCAGCACCTCCTGGCACAGGAAGTCCACAAACTGCTGCACCGAGAGCGTCCAGCCGCTCGTGTCGCCGTGGCGGCTGATGTAGAGCAGGTAGAGCTGGCGCACCTGCCCGGCGTCCATGCCGAGGAGGTCGGCAAGCTCCGCCGCCGAGTAGCTCGTGCCGTCGACCGAGCCGTTGATGATCCGGCTGAGCATCGTGATCTGCTGCGCCTGCGCATCATCGAGCAGGGCGCTGTGCTCGGCGAGGAAGTTGACCAGGGTCTGCATCGAAACGTTCCAATCGCCCGTGAGCAGGTCTCCGTTGAGCGTGTGGTATGCCACGAACAGCAGCCGGACGGTATCCTCGTCCATGCCGAGCATCTGCGCGATCTCGTCGCAGCCGCGCGGCGTGGTCATGGCGCTCACGTCCGTGAACGTCTGCAGCGTGGCCGCCTGCTCGCGCGCCGAGGCGTCGACCATGTCGGCCAAGGTGGAGTCGGTGAGCACTTCGTTGACGAGGAAGTCGGAGAAGGCGGGCAGCGTCATACCGCCGGTGCTCGCATCGCCGTGCTGCGTGTAGTAGTAGAGCAGCAGCTGTTTGGCGTCCGCCGCGTCCATGCCGAGAAAGTCCGCCAGCGACTCCGCCGTCCGCTGCTGCGTGAGCGCGGCAGGGTCGGTGAACTTTTGCAGTGTCTGAAGATTGGCCGTCATGCCCGCGTCGAGATACGGCGCGAAGGCGGCATTATTTGCCACGTGGTCGGTAACAAAGCGCAGAAACTGCCCGGCCGGGATGGTCACGGCGCGGCCGCCGCTGTGGGCATCGTAATAGATCATGCCCAGCATATCGGCGCTGACCGGGATGCTGGCGTCGAGCGCGCCGACGACATTGACCATCTGCGCGGCGGTGTACTGCCTGCCGAGCGTGGTGGAGTAGGCCATGGCGCTCTTGACGTTCGGGTCGGCCTCGAGCCGGTCCGCCAGCGCGGCCACGGCGTCCTCGTCGGCGTTGTTGTACAGCACGACGATGGGGTTGTCCGGCGGGAACACCTCCGCGACCGGGTCGGCGTCCGTGAGCGTGTAGGCGATCTGGGTAGACAGCTGCAGAATATACGTACCCGCGAACAGCAGCACGAACGCCGCTGCGATCGCGCCGCGCCACCGGTAGCTGAAGCGGCCGAGCGCCGCGAGCACGCTCCGGCGCTCGCGCTTGGGCGCGCGCGGCTTTTTCGTCGTCTTGCGCACGAGCTTATCCGCCCACAAAATCAGGCCGGGCAGCACCGTGAACACGCACAGCAGGCTGCACAGCACGCCCTTGGCCAGCACAATGCCGAGATCCATGCCGATCTTGAAGCGCATGAACACCAGCATCAGCAATCCCACGATCGTCGTGACCGAGCTGCCGGTGATCGAGCCGAACGCCGCCGCGAGCGCGCGCGTCATGGCAGCCTCGCGGTCGGGATCGGCCTGCAGCTCCTGCCGGTAGCGATTCATGAGGATGATGGAATAGTCCATCGAGAGCGCGAGCTGCAAAATGGCCGAGATGCTCGCCGTGACGTCCGACGTCTCGCCGAGGAAGATGTTCGTGCCCTGGTTGATGAGCACGGCGATGCCGATCGTGATGAGAAACAGCACCGGCTCGAAGTACGACGGGCAGGCGATGAGCAGGATCGTCGTCACAAGCACGATCGAGAGGATGAACACGATCGGCGGGATATCCGGTGTCGAGGTGTCGTCGCTGCGCACGGCCACGTCGTAGCCGTCAAAGCGGTCGGCCACGTCGCGCTCGATCTGCGCCTCCTCGTCGGAGTTGTAGTCATACTGCGTGGTGAGCTTGTAGAGCGTGGCGTCGCCGCGGTTGTAGTCGCCGCTGTCCGGCTCGTAGGCCACGCTGTCCACATTCGGGATCTCCGCCAGCTGCTCGCGGATGGCAAGCTTGTCGCGCGCGTCCAGCCCGCGGAACATGACGCGGATGGTGTACGTCTCCGCCACGTCGGGGAAGGCCTCGTTCATGCGGTCCATGCCGATCTTCATCTGCGAGCTGTCCGGCAGGTACTTGGTCATGTCGGTGTTGATGCCGACGAAGGGCATCAGCGCCGCGCAGACCACCGCCAGAGCCAGCATGACGACAAGCAATAGCCTGCGTTTTTTGACGATGAAAGCTGCGATCTTCTGCATGGCCTGAGAAACTCCTTTCGCGCGTAACGACGGATAGAAATTAATTGAATATTATAGCACATCGGCGAAAAATGTGGTATGCTTATTTCAAACATTTTTAAATAAATATATTAAGGAGGCTATCCGATGAAAAACGATTTTCTGACACTCATAAAGACCCGGCGGAGCATCCGCGCCTACAAGCCGGACGCCGTGCCCGCAGACACACTCGCGCGCGTGCTCGAGGCCGGCACCTACGCCCCGTCGGCCATGGGCGAGCAGTCGGCAACGATCGTCGCCGTGGAGACGAAAGCTTACCGCGACCGTCTGACAAAGCTCAACGCCGCCGTGATCGGCAGGGATGTCGACCCCTACTACGGCGCGCCGGTGATCGTGGTCGTGCTCGGCGACGGAGAGCGCGCAAATTATCTGGCCGACGGCAGCTGCGTGCTCGAAAACCTCATGCTGGCCGCGCACGCCGAGGGGCTCGGCACCGTGTGGGTCAACCGCGAGCGCGAGATCTTTGACAGCCCGGACGGCAAGGCGCTGCTGCGCGACTGGGGCCTGCCGGAGGCGCTGCGCGGCGTCGGCGCGATCGCGCTCGGCTATGCCGCCGGCCCTGCACCGGAGGCCGCCCCGCGCAAGGAAAACTACATCGTACACGTCTGAGCATTCGCTCAAGCGGAAAGCCCGCCCGCCGGAGTTCCGGCGGGCGGGCTGCTATGTAGAGAGGAAAACCGCTCAGTCGATGTGGATGACCGGCTCGGTCAGCTCCGCGGCGGTCACGTTGGGGTTGTGATAGTGCTCGCGGCGGTCGGTGATCCTGCCGATCGAGATGGCCTGCTGCGGGCAGTACTGCAGGCAGCTCAGGCACTGGATGCAGTTGCCGCCGATGACGGCGCGGCAGCCCCCGATGCGGATGTTGCCGCGCGGGCAGAGCCGGGCGCACTGACCGCAGGCGACGCACGCATCGCTGACGGCAAACTTCTGCGCCTTGCCGGCCACGATCTTCGGCCAGATGCTGCTCTCGAGCTGGTTGATGGGCTTTTTCGGCGGGGCCTTGGGCGAGACCGCCCGGGCAAGAACATCCTGCGCGATCTGCTTTGCCTTTTTGTCCGCGCGGCGCTGCGCCATGGCGGGCGTCACCGGCGGCAGCATCACGCTGTGCGGCAGCAGCCAGATGCACGTGCACTGGTGCGACACGGCCGTCCAGTAGCGCAGGGGGATGATGCTGTTGAGCTTGTACAGGCCGGAGCCCATGTAGCCCGCGTACTGGCAGACGCCGAATGTATACGCCGTGAGGCCGACCTGGATCTTGCGCAGCGACTCCTCCACGCCGCCGGGCAGACCGCCGCCGTAGCACGGGAAGACGAAGCCGACGCGCTTGGCGTCACGCACGTCCGTGACCGCGGGCTCTTTGCGCATAAGGATGATGTCCGTGTCGCCCAGCTCCCGGGCGATGGTTTTCGCCATGTCGAGACAGTTGCCGGTGCCAGAGTAGCAGAAGATCACATTTTCGCTCATGTGAAACACTCCCTTAAATTTTGATTGTCCCTATTGTACACCAAGCCTTTTTGCGATACAATAGTACCGTAAAATATAGAACGTTGGAGACCAAAATGTACCACATCAAGAACGACAAACGCGCGCGGGCGTCTACGGAGCTTATTTGCGCGGGCCTTTTGGCCTGCATGAAAGAAAAACCGTTCGCGCGCATCACGATCACGGACGTGCAGCGCGCCTCGACGGTGAGCCGCTCGACGTTTTACCGCAACTTCGACTGCCTCGAGGACGTGCTGGCGCTGCTGTGCGACCGCGGGTTTCAGGCCGTGTTCAGCGAGTACAACACCCTGCCGCCCGAGCAGCGCGGCAGCCTGGCCAAGGCGGTATTTCAGTACTGGTTTCGCAACAGCGCGGTGCTCGAGGCGCTCGTGCAGATCCACCGGACGGACATTTTGTTCGACAGTCTGCGCCGCAGCTCCGGCCTGATCCAGGCGCTGCGGCCGATGGCGGACGATCCCGCGCGGTTTGATTATTTCGTCGCCATCATCACGTCGTCCATGATCGGTGTGCTGACCGTCTGGGTCGAGCACGGCAAGACGGAGACGGATGATCAAATGGTGCAAAAGCTCACGAGCGCCTTCATCGAGATGGCGATCCTGGAGCTGCCCGGCTGAGAAAACCCGGCCTTTCCCGCACTGGGAAAGGCCGGGTTTCTGTTTGCTTTTACGGCACGATGCGTGTGCCGCTCTCGCCGCGCATGGCGGCCGGGGCCTGCTCGAGCGAGGCGATGACGGCGCGCCGCCGCCAGCCGCTGCGCACGAACTGCACGGCCGCGGCCACCTTCGGCTGCATGGAGCCGGCGCCGAACTGCCCGGCGCGCAGGTAGGTCTCCGCCTCATCCACGTGCAGCTAGTCGAGCGCCCGCTGCTCCGGCGTGCCGAAGTTCAGGCAGACGTGGTCGACCGCCGTGAGGATGAACAGATAGTCCGCGCCGACGGCTTCGGCCAGGCACGCGGAAGCAAAGTCCTTGTCGATGACGGCGTCCACGCCGTAGTAGTCCCCGTGCGCGTCGCGCACGACGGGCACACCGCCGCCGCCGCAGGCGATGACGATATACTCACTGTCGAGCAGGTTCAGAATCGAGCGCCGCTCGGCAATATCCACCGGCTTCGGCGAGGCGACAACGCGCCGCCAGCCGCGGCCGGAGTCCTCCCGCATACGCAGGGACGGATCATCACGCATCATCTGCTCCGCGGCGGCCTCATCGTAAAACGCGCCGATGGGCTTTGTCGGCTCGCCGAACGCGGGGTCGTCCGGGTCGACGACGACCTGCGTGACGACCGTCGCCACCTGCCAGGGCATACCATTGGCGCGCAGCGTGCGGCGCATGCCCTGCTGCAGGTGGTAGCCGATATAGCCCTGGCTCATGGCCGTGCACTCCGGCAGCGGCATGGGCGCGACCTTGGGGTTCGTTTTCGCGGCGGTGTCGAACGCCGCCTGGATCATGCCGACCTGCGGGCCGTTGCCGTGGCTGATGATGATCTCGTGGCCCTGATGGATGAGCCCGACGAGCGCCGGGCACGCGGCGGCCACGCGTTCGCGCTGCTCCGCCGGCGTGCTGCCGAGCGCGTTGCCGCCGAGAGCAATGACGATTCTGGCCATGGCGTCACCTGTGCTGCGGCGCGGGCTGCTGCTGCGTGATGCAGTGGATGTTCCCGCCGCCGAACGCGACCTCGCGCGTCTGCACGCCGACCACGCGGCGGTCGGGGAACATGGCCTGCACCTGCTGCACGGCGAGCGCGTCGTTCGCGTCGCCGTACTGCGGCAGGATAACGCCGCCGTTGACGATGAGGAAGTTCATATACGACGCGATGGCGACCTCGCCATCCTCGCGCGGGATCGTGCCCTCCACGGCGTCGATCGTCGCCGCGCCCTGCAGCAGGCAGGGCTGCTGCGTCAGGCAGAGCTTGTGCACCTTCAGTTTGCGGCCTTTGGCGTCCGTCGCCTGCGAGAGCGTGTCGTACGCGTCGCGCGCCGGCTGATAGAACGGGTTTTGCGGGTCGTCCGTCCAGATGCAGGCGACCTCGCCCGGGCGGATGAAGCAGGCCACGTCGTCGATGTGGCCGTTGGTCTCCTCGGGGTCGATGCCGTCGCGCAGCCAGAGCACCTTCTCGCAGCCGAGATAGTCGCAGAGCATGCGCTCGATGGCGCCGCGGTCCATGTCGGGGTTGCGCCCCTCGGACAGCAGGCACATCTCGGTCGTGAGCACGGTGCCCTCACCGTCGACGTGGATGGAGCCGCCCTCGAGCACGAAGCCCTCGGTGCGGTAGGAATCGACGCGCTCGATCTCGCAGACCTTCTGCGCGACCTGATCGTCGAGATCCCACGGGAAATAGAGCCCGTCGACCAGCCCGCCCCAGGCGTTGAACGTCCAGTCCACGGCGCGCACGCCGCCGTTGCCGTTGACGAGAAACGTCGGCCCGCAGTCGCGGATCCAGGCGTCGTTGCTCGCCATCTCGACGACGCGCACGGCGCGCGGCAGGCGCTCGCGCGCATTCTGGTACTGCGCCGGGGAGACGCAGACCGTCACGGGTTCAAACTGCAAAATGGCCGTGGCCACGTCCAGAAAGGCTTTCTGCGCGGGCTTGGCGCCGTCGCGCCAGTTGTCGTTGCGCTCCGGCCAGAGCATCCAGACGCCGGCCTGCGGCTCAAACTCCGCAGGCATCCGGTAGCCGTCGAGCTTCGGCGTAGAACCGGTGATTCGTTTTGCCATAACGTTTTCCTCCTAAGAATGATGCCGGCGCGCACGCGCCGCGATGAGAATTTCGCCGATGACGATGCTGAGGATCGACCCGATCGTAATGGGCAGAAAGCTCGCAAGCGTCTCTGCGTCAAACGAGAGCGGGACCGCGGTGAAAATGATCGAAATGACGATGAGCACCATCGGCACGTAGGCGATCCATTTGAGCGCCGTGTCAGACCCCGGCACGCGGAACGGGCGCGGCGTCTTCGCATCCTCGCGCCGCAGCTTCAAAAACGCCGGAAACACGGGAAGATAGCTCAAAAGCAGCATCACGAGATTCAGCGCGAAAAAGCTCCAGAAGAGTGACGAGTCCGGCGACGCCATCTCGATGAGCACGCCCAAAACACACACGCACGAGGCGACGACGCCCGACGTGACCGCCGCGCCGACGGGCATGTCGTTCTTTGCCCAGCGCTTGGCGAACACCCGCGGCATGTCGTTGTGGTCCGCCGCCAGCGCCGCCGTCGAATTGACGCCCATCGACCACGAGATCATATTGCCGAACAGCGTCACGAGGAACAAAAGCGCCACCACGCCCACGAGCACGCCGCCGCTGCCGCCCAGAATGAGCGACACCGCGTCGATAAGCCCCGAATCCACGCTGATCTCACGCACATCCACTGCCGCGCCGATGCCGAACGCCGAGAAGAGGTAGATGGCCGCGATGACGATGCCGCCGGTCACGATGGACTGCGGGATCTGCTTTTTCGGGTCGCTCATATTGTTTGCGTACGTGCACACGACCTCAAAGCCGAGGAAGTTGAAGATAATGACAGAGATATACGAGAGGCTGTTTAAGTCGAACGACGGCAGAAATGTCCGCGCCGACATGTCGTTGACAAAGCCGTAACGGCTGATATACCACACGCCGAGCCCGCCGACCAGCAGCGCCAGCACGATCTTGATGACAGCGCTCACGTTCAGGATAACGATGCTGTCGCACACGGGATAGCACGCGATGAGCGTGACGATCCAGATGAACAGAAGCTCCACGATGAGCGAGCCGAACGTCCCGAGGCTCCGCCCCGTGATGAATGTGATGAGCTCGGGACACATCACCGCAAGCGACGCCATCCACAGCGGAAAATTGATCCAGTAGTACCACGAGGCGCGCGCCGCCCACTTGCCGTTCGGATACGCCGCGTGGATCCAGTCATAAAGCCCGCCGTCGCCCGCGTAGGCCGTGCCGAGCTCGGCGGCAATGAGCCCGTAGGGCAGCAGAAACGCCAATATCATAAAGATCCACCAGAAATACTGGCTGTTGCCGATCGACGCAACCGGTGCCGCCGCCTCGGCGACAAACACCACGCAGATGACCGACAAGATGACGTCTGCAAGCCGGAATTGATTTTTCTCCATGGCTTATCTCAGCTCTTTTCCGCTTTCGAAACGCCGCAGTAGGCCTCGACGCAGCCGAGCTTGTCGCAGAGCACTTTGTCAAGCTCCTCCTTCGCCGCCGCGATCTGAAAACCGCTCGGCTCCTGCCGGCAGCGCGTGAAGTAGACGAGAAGTCCGCGCATGGCCGTCAGGCGGTTGCCTGCCTCCTCCCAGCAGAGGGAGGCGTCGCTGTCGGCGACCTCGTCGGTCACGTCCTCGCCGCGCGTAGCAGGCAGACAGTGCAGGAACTTGCAGCCGAGCGCGCCGAGCTGCATGAGCTCGCGGTTGACCTGGTAGTCGGCAAAGACGCGCACGCGCTCTTCCTTCGGCATCTCGTTTTCATACAGGCCGTACCAGACGTCAGTATAGATAAAGTCCGCGCCGCGCACGGCGTCGCGCTCGTCCGTGACGGCCCAGCTGCCGCCGGAGAGCTTGCAGTTGGCCTCCAGAATGCGCTTGTGGTCGGCGTTCAGCTGGTGGCCCTCCGGGCCGTAGTGCACAAAGTGCATGCCGAGCTTCGTGGTGATGAAGCCGAGGGACGCGCACACCTGCGTTCCGTCGCCGACGAAGACGACCTTGCAGTCCTCCAGCCGATTGCCCTCGGGCAGGTTTTCCTTGATGGTGCACAGGTCGCCGATCTCCTGCGTGGGGTGGTTATAGTCGCTCATGCCGTTGATGACCGGGATCGTGCACGCATCGGCGAGCTCAACGATCGTCTTGTGCTCGATGACGCGGGCCATGACCACGTCGACCAGGCGCGAGAGCACCTTGCCCGTGTCGCCGATGGTCTCGTGGCCGCCGAGCTGGATCATGCCAGGGCCGAGATACTGCGCGTGGCCGCCGAGCTGGCTCATGGCCGTCTCGAACGACACGCGCGTGCGGGTGCTCGACTGCTGAAAGATCATGCCGAGGTTCATATTTTTCATCAGCGGGGGATAATAACCCCGGCGGATGGCGCGCTTGATGGCGAGCGACAGGTCGATGATGTCCAGCAGTTCCTGTTTTGTGAAATCGTTGGTGTCAATAAAATCTTTTTTGTACATATCCATTCCTCCAAAGCCGCAGTTTACGGGATTTGCTTCCCGGTTATTGTCGGCGGATTTGCGTACGGATATGCGCGCCGGACGAATTTTCCGTTTTCGCGGCACGATCGGTGCCGTTTTTTCGCCGAACAAAAAACACGCCCGCAGAAGCCTCGGCTTCTGCGGGCGTGCCGCGTTGTTTTTTCATTGAAAAACGCCGGTTTTCCCGGCAATTTTTTTGCATATATAAATTTATGTTATCACTTTGTCTT
>ENA-UEPS01001737-UEPS01001737.1-human-gut-metagenome-genome-assembly--contig:-NODE-1737-length-10807-cov-6.611650_pt1 | contig 10807 bp, 9 predicted proteins | sample MGYA00242904_ERZ507924 | MGnify/ENA primary metagenome ERZ507924 (study PRJEB26167, sample SAMN06115422) | human gut metagenome | host: Homo sapiens | place: China:Sichuan | collected 2014-10-16...
AGGATGTCATAGATCTCCGGGGTCAGCAGCACACGGCCCAGAATGGAGTAGTTGCTGAACTCCTGACCCTTCTTGGGTTTCTCGATCATATCGTCCACAAAGAAGTAATTGTCATGGATGGGGGTGGTCTTGAGGCTGCAATAACGGCTCACGTCGGCCCAAGGCACGGCGGACACGCCGGCAGCCGGACGGCCGAACTCCTCGTAGGCACGGATGAGCTGGGCGCAGACCGGGTCCTCGCCCCAGATGACGTCGTCACCGTAGATGACCACGAAGGGGTCGTCGCCGGTGAAGGGCTTAGCCATGCTGACAGCGTGGCCGAGGCCGAGGGTCTGCTGCTGGCGGACGAAGAAGATGTTGGCCAGATTGGAGATGCCGAGGCACTCTTCCAGCATCTTCTCCTTGCCGGGAGCAGCAAGTTTTGCTTCCAGCTCGGGGCTGCGGTCAAAGTGGTCCTGGATGATGTCCTGATTGCGGCTCACGATGATAAGGATGTCGGTGATGCCGGAGCGGACAGCCTCCTCCACCAGATACTGGATGGCGGGTTTGTCCACGAGGGGGAGCATTCCTTTGGGCATCGCCTTGGTGGCGGGCAGCACACGGGTGCCAAGACCTGCTGCCGGAATGACCGCCTTGGTGATCTTTTTCATGATTCAGACTCCTTTGGTTTATAGTCTCGGCTGAGGGTGCCTCAGCCGGCAAGAGCAGTAAGCAGAGCCTGCAGATCGGGGCCCAACAGCAGGGTAAAGGCGCTGCCCCCCACCATCAGCAGCAGCATACACAGCAGCACGGCCCCAAGGCTGACGCCTCCCTGGGCGCGGAGCACGGCCTGACGCTGCTGGGCGTCGGGGAACTCGGACTGGATGCGGCGGATGTGGTCGGCGGCGCTTTTGCGGTAGAGCCACTTGCCGTACATACCGCGCACCAGCATCAGCACGAAGCTGAGGACAGAGCAGACCCGGGCAAATACCGTCAGAGCGGAAGCGCTCATGGCGGGGGCGAGGGCGCTGCCGGAGAGCTGCAGCATCTCGATAAAGGTGGGCGCTGCCAGCAGAAGTTCAGCGGCCAGAAAGCCGAAGGCCGGCTTCCACGCCTTGCGATAGAAGAAGTAGAAGGGACCGAACAGCAGAGCCGAAAAGCTCATGGATACTTTGCTCTTCTGGAGCTGCATCCGGCTGTAAGCGGCGAGGTAAGCGGGGGCGGCGGGGCCGATATAGTCCAGCCAGTCCTGACGGGCGATGCCGTCCATCTTGGCCTCTTTGCCGAAGGCGTCCTCAAAAAACTCCTTCTCCGGGTCAGCGGAAGTGCCGAACTGACGGTACATCTGGGAGTAGTCGAAAGTCTCTTCACCGCTGCCGCGGGAAGAAGGAGGCTCCTGCCCCTCGGGGGGCAGCACAGCACCGCAGCAGCGGCACGTTTCCTCGTCCCGCAGGGTGCGCTCGCCGCAGGACGGACAGGTGCGGAGCTGGCTCTCCTCGTAGGGGAACTTCCACTCGTAGCCGGCGGCGTGGGCGGGGCGGTGGATGCACTGGCTCAGCTTCTCGTAGCAGACGCGGTGATAAGGCGCGCCGCAGTCGGGGCAGACCACGATGTCATCCTGAAGTGTGAGGGGCTTGCCGCAGCCCTCACACGGACAGCCATAGTATTTTGGCATAACATCCTCCAATGAATATGGTAGTTTATCAGTATTATACACTTAAAATGCGGAAAAGAAAAGGCGAAAATCTTCAAATTTCCAGCACAATGGTATTTTTTCCTCTTTACTTTATCATGGATTCTGGGTATACTAATGAAGTATCTGTGTATAAACTGTATCTTTTAGGAGTAAATCTCTCCGTCATTGGCCGAGTCCTCGGGCAGGCTTTCCTTCGTACAACCTCTCCGTCACGCCTACGGCGTGCCACCTCCCCTGGTAGGGGAGGCTTTGGCAGTCCCCGCAAAGTGAACGGTTTCGCCAGAGGCTCCCCTACTAGGGGAGCTGTCGAGCGTCAGCGAGACTGAGAGGTTGTACTAAGACGGGCCTGCCCGTGTGCGTGGCTGATGATGAAGAGGCTGCTCCTGTTCTTTGAGACGAGAGGAATAAAACGATGATCACCACTGATGAACTGAAAGTACAGCTGGCTGAATACCACACCGCTGTAAAGGACTTGGAGGAGGCGCTGGCCATCGACGCTTCCCGCAAGCGCGTGCAGGAGCTGGAGCACACCATGTCCCGCCCCGGCTTCTACGACGACGCTGAGCTGAGCAAGAAGGTCTTCGACGAGGTGGGCGACCTGAAGGGCAAGCTGACCCGCTTCGAGAAACTGCAGGGCCTGTACGATGACGCAGAAACCATGCTGGTCATGCTGGACGAGGAGTACGACCCCGAGATGGTGCCGGAGGCCGAAGAGGCCGTCAACGCCGTGGGCAAGGCTGTGGACGAGCTGCAGCTGATGACCATGCTGAACGGTGAGTACGACCACAGCAACGCCATCCTGACCTTCCACGCAGGCACTGGCGGCACCGAGGCACAGGACTGGGCCGAGATGCTCTACCGTATGTACAACAAGTGGGCGCAGGCTCACGGCATGACCGTCGAGGTCCTGGATTATCAGGACGGCGACGAGGCCGGCATGAAGAGTGCTTCCATGATGGTCAAGGGTGCCAACGCCTACGGCCTGCTCAAGAGCGAGAACGGCGTCCACCGTTTGGTGCGCGTCTCTCCCTTTGACGCCAACGCCCGCCGTCAGACCAGCTTTGCTTCGCTGGAAGTCATGCCCGAGCTGGACAACACCATCCAGGTGGACATCCGCCCCGAGGACATCGAGATGCAGGTCTACCGCTCCTCCGGTGCCGGCGGCCAGCACATCAACAAGACTTCTTCCGCTGTCCGACTCATCCATAAGCCCACCGGCATCGTGGTCAGCTGCCAGACCCAGCGCAGCCAGTTCCAGAACCGCGACTACGCCATGGAGATGCTGAAGGCGAAGCTGTATCAGATCGCCCAGCAGCAGCACATGGACAAGATCGAGGACATCAAGGGCGTCCAGAACGAGATCGCCTGGGGCCACCAGATCCGCAGCTATGTGTTCATGCCCTACACCATGGTCAAGGACCATCGCACCAACTACGAGACCGGCAACGTGGACGCTGTTATGGACGGCGACCTCGACGGCTTCATCTTTGCATACCTCAAGGCCGCCAGCCGCGGGGAATTGCAGGACACCTAAATCTTACCGATAAGCAAAAAAGCCACGCGAAAGCGTGGCTTTTTCGTTTGTGTGTCTTACGCCAGATCCGCCAGGATGTCCGGCCAGAGAGCCTGCTCCTGGTGCATGACGGCAAATGCGCAGTCAAGAAACATCTTGTTGACGGCGGCGATGATGGTGCTGCGGAGCAGCAGCTTCTCCTCTCCGGCGTCCGCGGCCAGATCCCGGATGGTATGGGTCAGGCCGAACACATAGGGCAGACAGTTTTCCACTTCCTCGCAGAAATAGTCGTAGGCCTGCGCGGCAGAGTAGTGCTGGCGCTGCATTTTGAAGAGGGTGTCGATGTTTTCCATCGAGAGCACCGTTTTGGAGACGACGATGTAGATCAGGCCGGCCAGCTGCTCACGGGTGTATTTTTTCTTGATGGGGTGGCCGATGATCCCTTTCTTGACGTAGTTGCTCACCATGGAAGCCGTGAGCTCCACCCCTGGAAATGCACGAAAATACCCGTTGACGTACTGGACGGTCTGGTCGAGATACAGCCCGACGGAAGGCAGTTCTGCGTACCGCGGCAGGGCAAAATCCACGGCGCAGGCCGCTATGCGGCGGTTGGATTCATTGTTCATGCGGATAGTATAGCGTATTTTTCCGGCAGGGTCAACCGTCTTATGAAAACTTTTTGAAGATTTCTCGGAAACGGTTGACAGGTTTTTGAAAAACTGATATCATAGCTTCGACAACATGAAAAATGCGGCGGATTTTGCCGCTGGAATGGAGATACTGCTTATGAAGACCCGGATCGTTGTGGATTCTGCCGCAAGCCTGTATGCACTGGATGGCGTGGATTTTGCCTGTGTGCCCCTGAAAATCATCACCGATCACGAGGAATACCACGATGACGGCACGCTGGATGCGGTGGGCATGGCCACGACCCTGCGCACCTATAAAGGAAAGACCTCGACTTCCTGCCCCAACGTTGGCGACTGGCTGGCCGCTTACGAGGGAGCCGATGAGGTGTACGCCATCACCATCACCGGTACGCTGTCGGGCAGCTGCAATGCGGCCCAGCTGGCGGCGGAGGAATACCAGCAGGAGAACCCCGGTAAGCGGGTCTTTGTGCTGGACAGCCTGTCCACCGGCCCGGAGCAGGTCCTGCTGGCCGAGCATCTGCGGGATGAGCTGGCTGCCGGCAAGGAGTTCGACACCATCTGTGAAGAGATGCTGCGCTACCATAAGCACACCCATCTGCTCTTCTCGCTGGAATCGCTGGCCAACCTGGCCCGCAATGGCCGCGTGAAGCCCGCTGTGGCGGCAGTGGCGCGGATGCTGGGCATCCGGGTCATCGGGCAGGCCAGTGAGGCCGGTGAGCTGGACGTGATCTGCAAAACGCGCGGCGAGCATGGCGCATTGGAGCGCATCGTGCTGGAGCTCAAGGAGCACGGCTACACCAACGGCAAGGTGAACATCTCCCACTGCGGCAACCCTGCCGCTGCCGAGCGCCTGAAGCACATGATCGAGGCTGTCTTTGAGGGGGCCAGAGTCGTGGTGACGGAGTGCGGCGGCCTGTGCAGCTACTACGCCGAGCTGGGCGGCCTTCTGATCGGATACGAGGACGGAGAGGCTTGAAAAATCACCCGGACCGCGCTATACTAACTCCATCTTAAAGAGCCGCGCAGCGGCGGGGGAGGTACAGCGTGTTCAGACTGCCGATCGTTAAATTTTTCAGCCGCATCCTCAACCGTGCCACCATCACCATCGTGCTGGTGGCATTGCAGGTGCTGTGGCTGCTCTGGGCGTTCTGGGCCTTTACGGCGGGCCGGGTCTGGCTGAACGGCCTGCTCAAGGCGCTGAGCATCGTCATCGTGCTCTACCTCGTCCGGAAGGACGAAAACAGCGCCTACAAGATCGGCTGGATCGTCCTCATCGGCCTGCTGCCGCTGCTGGGCGGGGCGCTGTATCTGGCCTTTGGCAACAAGGCCCCGGCCAAGGGGCTCCGCACCCGGATGCGGAAGGTGGAGCAGGCCCACACGGCCGACCTTGCGCCCCGGCCGGACCAGACCGACACGCTGGACCGCGTGGAGAAAAACCTGAGCCATTATGTGGAGACCTACGGCCCCTACCCGGCGTGGAAGCACACCGCCGCGCACTATTTCCCCTGCGGCGAAGCCATGTACCCCAGGCTTCTGGAAGACCTGGAACGGGCGGAAAAATTTATCTTTCTCGAATTCTTCATTGTAAAGTCGGGTACGATGTGGGACGGCATTGAGGCCATCCTCAAGCAGAAAGCTGCCGAGGGCGTGGATGTGCGGCTGATCTACGACGATTTCGGCAGTCTGCTGGGCCTGCCCAGCGACTTCGTCATCCGGATGGAGCGCAGTCATATCCGCTGCATCCCATTCAACCCTGTGATGCCGCTGGTGTCGCTGGTGATGAACCACCGCGACCACCGGAAGATCGTGGTCATCGACGGCAATGTGGCCTACACCGGCGGCGTGAACCTCGCGGACGAATATATCAACGCCGAGCAGCGCTTCGGCTACTGGAAGGACGCCGCCATCCGGCTGGAAGGGGCGGCGGTCTGGAATTTTACCGTCATCTTCCTCAACTGCTGGAACGCCTTCCGCCCGCAGGAGACGGACTACGCACCCTTTGCGCCGACCCACCTGCCGGAAAGTTCGGACGGCGTCGTTCAGCCCTACACGGACAGCCCGCTGGACGAAGAGCCGCTGGCCGAGACGGTCTACCTGAACATCCTGGCCCAGGCGCAGCGGTATGTGTATATCTACACGCCCTATCTTGCTGTGGGTGAGGAGATGCTGGATGCCCTGAAGACCGCCGCCAAACGCGGCGTGGATGTCCGGCTGGTCCTGCCGGGCATCCCGGATAAGAAGCTGGTGTTCCGGCTGAGCCGGTCCTACTATGTGCCGCTCCTCCGGGCGGGCGTCCGCATCTACGAGTACACCCCCGGCTTCCTCCATGCAAAATGCTACGTCAGCGACGACCATCTGGCCGTGGTGGGCAGCATCAACATGGATTACCGCAGTTTGTTTTTGCACTTTGAGTGCGGGGCGCTGCTTTACAGCAACAGTCAGGTCATCGCCCTGCGGGAAGATGTGCTGGCCACTCTGCCGCAGTGCCGGGAGATGCAGCTTTCCGACTGCCGGACTTCTCTGCCGGGCACCCTGCTGGACAGCGTCCTGCGGCTGCTGAGCCCGCTGCTGTAAAACCCGCTGACGCATAAGAATGGCCCTGCCGGATATACTACTTCCAAACCCATCGGGAAAGGGAGCGTATCTATGAGAAAAAGCAAGGCTCTTTGGGGCTGTGTGCTGGCAGCAGCCCTGCTGCTGGCCGCCTGCGGGAAACCGAACGCCGGGTCGTCCGGCTCTGGAAGCATGAGCGGGAGCGGCGCGGCCTCGCAGACGACTGCCGCCTGGAAGACCGGCCTCGGCATCGTCGTGGAAACGGAAGATGAAGACCGCACCGGGAGCATCCGGCTGGCGGCTGCGGCGGTGCTGCTGGACGGCGACGGCAAGATCGCTGACGTGGAGTTGGATGAGCTGGAAACGACCATCGGGGCCGACGGCACCGGCGCAGTGCACCTGCCCACCGACTACCGGACCAAGCGGCAGAAAGGGGCGGACTACCCGCTGGCAGAGGCCTCTTCGCTGAAAAAAGGCTGGGCGGAGCAGGCGGATGCCTTCGCGGACTACCTGACCGGCAGGACGCCGGAGCAGGTGTCCCTGCTGAAACTGGACAACGATGGCAAGCCCACGGACGCTGACCTGTTGGCCGGCTGCACCATCGCGGTGGACCGCTATCGGGATGCGGTGGTCAAGGCCTGCTCCAATGCCAGGGGGCTGGGCGCGGCCAAAGGCGACCGGGTGTCGCTGGGCGTGGAGGCGGTGAATGGCTCTTCGGATGTGACCGCCACCGATGACCGGGACGTCAACGCAGAGATCGACATCAGCCTTGTGGCCCTGACGCTGGACGCCGAGGGCCGTGTGACCAGCGCTGTGGCAGATATGGCCGAACCGGCCCTGACGGTGGCGGCCGATGGCGGCATCACTGCGCCGGACAAGGTGGAGACCAAGCTGGAACAGGGCGACCGCTACGGGATGCGGGGGGCTTCCTCCTTAAATAAGGAATGGTACGAGCACAGCGAGGGCTTTTGCGGCTACCTCAAAGGAAAGACCCGTGCGGAGGTCGCCGCCATCCCGGCAGACGGCTCGGACGCCGACCTGATGGCGCTGTGCACCATCTCGGTGACCGACCTCCAAAAGGCCGCGCTGGACGCGATGCGAACCAAATGACGCTGCAAAGCACTTCACAAGAGCTTTTTCCGAAAGGGAAGGGCTCTTTTTGTTTGCGCGATTCGCACAGAAAGCACACCGGAAAGAGAACGCATTCCGGCATTGTGCGAAAAATCAGCCTTCCCCCTTGCAAAATCGTGCCAAATGCGGTATCCTAGATGCACAGTTTAGCTCTTTATCACGGTAAAGCGATAAAACAAGGGCGTTCGAGGAGGACTTTGGGATGAGAATGAAACGATTCCTTTCGATGTTTGTGGCGGGTGCGATGGCACTCAGCCTGGCAGCCTGCGGCGGGGCCGCATCCACGTCTGCGGCTGCTTCGGCTTCCGGCTCTGCGGCAGGCTCTGCTGCATCCGCTTCGGCCGACAGCGACCTGGCCTATATCCAGGGCAAGGGCAAGATGGTCATCGGCTACACGGTGTATGCACCGATGAACTACACCGATGACGAGGGCAACTTCACCGGTTTTGATACCGAGCTGGCCACCGCCGTCTGCGAGAAGCTGGGCGTGGAGCCGGAGTTCGTGGAGATCAACTGGGACACCAAGGTGGTCGAGCTGGACGCCAAGAGCATCGACTGCATCTGGAACGGCCTGACCCTGACCGATGAGATCAAGGAGAACACCGCCGCCACCAGGCCCTACGCCAAGAACGCACAGGTCGTGGTCGTGAAGGACGGCATGGAGTACACCTCTACGGCGGACCTCGTGGGCAAGACTGTGGTCGCAGAAGCCGGTTCCGCCGGTGAGTCGGCCATTGCAGACGATGCAAGCCTGTCGCAGGCCGATTACATCTCCAAGAGCGTCCAGACCGACTGCCTGATGGAGGTGGCCGCCGGTACCGCAGATGCCGCTGTGCTGGACCTGACCCTGGCCAACGCGATGATCGGTGAGGGCACCGACTATGCAGACCTGAAGATCGTCGATGAGCTGAACGCCGAGGAGTACGGCGTGGCCTTCCGCAAGGGCAGCGATGCCGCAGCGGCCGTCGATGAAGCGTTTGATGCGCTGAAGGCTGACGGCACCCTGAGCGCACTGGCCGAAAAGTACGAGCTGGCGCTGGCCGACTGATCGTAGACCGCAATGCAGAAAGCCGCTCCGTTCCGGGGCGGTTTCCGGTTGGAAGTACAAAAAAATGATGGGTGTGTTTTTGTGTCTGTGATTCTTGGGCGCCTATCCGGCGCATTCCTGCTCAACTGTGAGCTGTTTGCCCTGACGCTGCTGTTCGCGCTGCCGCTGGGCCTTGTGGTGTCGTTTGGCTCCATGAGCCGCTGCAAGCCGCTGAGCGCCGCGGTCAAGACCTTCGTCTGGATCATCCGCGGCACCCCGCTGATGCTGCAGATCATCGTCATCTACCTTGGCCCCGGTCTGCTGGGGATGAGCAACCCCTGGCCCTCCGGCTCCGGCGGGCGGATGGTGGCAGCCGTGGTGGCGTTTGCCATCAACTATGCCTGCTACTTCTCGGAGATCTACCGCGGCGGCATCGAGGCAGTGCCCAAAGGCCAGACTGAGGCCGGGGAGGTGCTGGGCATGACGAAGACGCAGATCTTCTTCAAAGTCACGCTGCTGCAGGTCATCAAGCGTATCCTGCCCCCGATGGGCAACGAGATCATCACGCTGGTCAAGGATACCTCGCTGGCGAATACCATCGCCAACAAGGAGATCATCATGATGGCCAAGGAATACAGTGCAAAGGGCCTGATCTGGCCGCTGTTCTCCACGGCCATCTTCTTCCTGGTCTTCGTCGGTGTGCTGACCGTTCTGTTCAACTGGCTTGAGAAAAAGCTCGATTATTTCCGCTGCTAAGGGAGGGGTTCAATTATGGCATTGCTCGAAGCCTCCGGCATCGGGAAAAATTTCGGGGACACCCACGTCCTCAAGGACATTTCGCTCACTCTGGAGCAGGGCGAGGCGCTGGCCATCATCGGCTCGTCGGGTTCCGGCAAGACGACCCTGCTGCGCTGCCTGAATTTTCTGGAACGGCCGGACACCGGCGTCATCAAGGTGAACGGCGAGACCATGTGGGACGCCGCCGACCCCGCCACCCAGCGGGAGAGCGAAGTGCGCAAGAAGCGTCTCCACTTTGGTCTGGTGTTCCAGAACTTCAACCTTTTCCCGCAGTACACCGCGCTGCAGAACGTCATGCTGGCGGGTGAGCTGCTGGCCAAAGAGCGCCCGGACTACAAGGCCCGCAAAAAAGCTATCCACGCCGAGCTGGAGCAGCAGGCAAAGGAGCTTCTGGCCCAGATGGGTCTGTCGGAGCGTGCCGGACACTATCCGCACCAGCTGTCCGGCGGCCAGCAGCAGCGCGTGGCCATTGCCCGTGCGCTGGCCCTGCACCCGGACATCCTCTGCTTCGACGAGCCGACCTCGGCCCTCGACCCGGAGCTGACCGGTGAAGTGCTGCGCGTCCTGCGCGACCTTGCCGACCGCAAGACCACCATGATCATCGTCACCCACGAGATGCACTTTGCCCGTGACGTGGCCGACCGCATCATGTTCATGGATGGCGGCGTGGTGGTGGAGGAAGGCCCTGCCAAGCAGCTCATTGAGCACCCGCAGGAGGAGCGCACCAAACAGTTCCTTTCGCATTACGGAGAATAAGCAAAATCACCAATTCTTGCGGCAAAAATTTGGAAATGTTGATGCAATGCAAATCTTGTAAATCCTGCGTCACTCCACTATAATATCATTCATGAATGTACACGACGTCCTGCCCCTTTCCGGCAGGGCGTTTTTCACGGCAAAAATCACGACATCAAGCCGGTTCCCAGTGTGGCAGGAGGATTTTATACGATGACAAAGGATATGACCCAAGGCAGTCCGCTGAAGCTGATCCTTGCGTTTGCGGTGCCGCTGATGCTGGGCAGCCTGTTCCAGCAGTTCTACAATCTGGCCGATACCATCATCGTGGGCCGCTTTGTGGGCGTGGAGGCGCTGGCGGCGGTAGGCAGCGTGGGCGGTTTGAACTATCTGGTGCTGGGCTTTGTGAACGGCATCGCCTGCGGCTTCTCCATCCCCATCTCGTGGACTTTCGGCGCAAAGGACTACAAGGAGATGCGCCGCTACACCGCCAATACCGTGTGGCTGTCCATCGCTTTTGCCACGGTGCTCACCATCGTTACGGTGGCTATGACCCGGCTGGTGCTGGTGTGGACGAACACCCCGGCCGATATCATCGACCTTGCGGATATCTACATCCGCACCATTTTTGCAGGCATCCCCTTCACTCTGCTTTATAATGTGACCAGCGCCCTAATGCGTGCACTGGGCGACAGCAAGCGCCCGCTGTATTTCCTGCTGGTGGC
>ENA-UEPS01001742-UEPS01001742.1-human-gut-metagenome-genome-assembly--contig:-NODE-1742-length-10771-cov-4.767346_pt1 | contig 10771 bp, 9 predicted proteins | sample MGYA00242904_ERZ507924 | MGnify/ENA primary metagenome ERZ507924 (study PRJEB26167, sample SAMN06115422) | human gut metagenome | host: Homo sapiens | place: China:Sichuan | collected 2014-10-16...
AAATTGCTTTGAAAAGACTCCGACATGCTTTGTCTCTCAAAATCAAATGTTATCTTATCATGCCGGTTTCACGCTGTCAATCCTTTTTTGAAAAAATGTAAAAAAGGAATGAAAAAACACAGATTCTGGAGAAGGCGGCGGGAAGCGGGCAGACCAGACGGATTCGATGTTTTCCGACACGCTTTGGCGGCGCAGATGGGGCAATTCTGCGTGAAAGGGGGTGTTTCGCGCGTGAAAGGCAGGTGCAGGGGGCGGAAAAATGTGGTACAATCAAGTTGCAAGGGGGGAGCGTAGCGATGGAGCTGCGGATCGCGATCGTTGAAGACCAGAAGTTTGAAGCCCAGCGGCTGGAGCGGCTGCTGCGGCAGACGTGGGAGGATCCTGTCGTCTGCGACCTGTACGAGAGCGGCGACGCATTTTTGCACAGAGCCGCCGCCGGGCCGTATGCTGTGGTGTTTCTGGATATCTGCATGGAGGGCACGAACGGCATCGGGACGGCCCGGCAGCTGCGGGAAAAGGACCCGCATCTCCTCATCGTCTTTGTGACCTCGTCGCCGGAATACGTGTGGGAAGCCTTTCCGGTGCATCCGTTCGATTATCTGCTCAAGCCGTATAAAGAGGAAAAGATCCGGCAGCTGACCGCCGAACTGCGGCGGGTGCTCTGCCGCCAGGAGCCGGAGCTGGAGGTGCGCATCGCACGCCAGACCGTGCAGCTGCCGCTGAATAAGATCCTGTATGCGGAATCCCAGAACCACTTCGTCCGGATCGTGACCGACGACGGCGAATGCCGGGCCGCTGCCACCTTTGCGCAGGTGGAGCAGCAGCTGGAGACGCAGGAGAACTTTCTTGTCTGCAACCGGGGCCTGCTGCTGAACATGGATAAGGTGCTGCGGTTCGAGGGCGACTGCATCGAGATGCTGGACGGTGCCCGGCTGCCCGTCCGCCTGAAGGATAAAAACAGCCTGTTTGCGCAATTCACACAATATCAATTCCGCCACATGCAGCGGGAGTTCTGAGAGGAGAAAAACGCCGTGGATGCTGTGTTGTTCGGACGCTACTTTCTCGAATTTGCATTGTTGTATCCGGGGGCCTATCTCTGCCTGGCCCCGCTGCGGGACCACCTGAAGGCCCCAAAAACGACCTGCTGGATCGCGGGCGGTGCCCTCACGGCGCTGTGCCTTGGGTGTGCAGCACTGTGCACGATCTTTGAACTGCCCAGCAACGTTTTCCTGCTCCCCATTCTCATCGTCTCGTTCTGGCTGCTGCGATGGCGGACGGAGGGAGTGACCGTCAGCCAGACGGCCTTCCTGTTCTCGGTCTCCGCTGTCATGCTGGCGGTCTGTTCGCTGATGGCCGTGGTGCTGAACGCCCGCGCCGAGACCGGCAACCAGCAGGAGGCCAATCTGGTCTCCACAGCGCTGCTGGCGCTGTGTCTCTCGGCGGTGCTGAGCGTCCTCTTCCATTTCACGGCCGTCCGATGGAGCGCATGGCTCTTGCAGGAATACCACGGCGAAGCGTTCTGGCAGTCGGCGTGGCCGCTGCCGGCCATCTATGCGGCCTTCCTCATCTTCTGCATCCCGCTGGACCCGTCGGTCGTCCTGCTCAACCGGATCATGATCATTGCGGTGCTGGCGGTGTCCATCTCGCTGCTGGGCATCTTCCTGCTGCTGTACGAGATGTACCGGGTGGCGCAGGAGTACACCCGGAACACCCAGTTGGACCGGGAAAACCAGCTGCTGGGCGTGGAATCCCGCCGTTATATGGAGCTGCGGGAATACATGGAGCAGACCCGCAGCCTGCGGCATGATTTCCGCCAGCACCTGCACGTCATCTCCGGCCTGACCGAGGCCGGGCAGCTGGACGAGCTGAAACACTACCTCAGCCAGTACGAGAGCGAGCTCAGCGAGGCCCGCCCCACCCTGTGCGCCAACCCCGCAGTGGATGCGCTGGCGGGCCACTACGACCACGAGGCCCGGCAGAAGGGGGTGCCCATCGAATGGAAGCTGGAGCTGCCCGTTCTGCTGCCCATGCCGGAAGCCGACCTGTGCATGATCCTGGGCAACCTGCTGGAAAATGCGCTCGATGCCAGCCGGAAGCTGACGCCGGACCAGCGGCAGATCCGGGTGATGGCCCGGATGCTCAGCCCTGCCATGTTGGGCATCGTGGTGGAGAACCGCTACGACGGTGTGCTGAAAAAGCAGAGCGGCATCCTGCACTCCACCAAGCACGAGGGGATCGGCATCGGGCTGGTCTCCATCGAGACCGCCGTCCGCAAGTACAACGGCGATCTGACCGTAGAAACGAAGAACAACGTCTTCCGAGCCAATGTGCTCCTGAATTTATAACGAATCGACAACGCATCAATGGAAAATTGGAGGATCGACACGATGAAAATGACACGACGCAGCTTTCTCAGCGCATCTGCATTCACCCTGCTGGCCTGCGGCCTTGCACCTGCCGCCCATGCGGAGGAGACCAACAGCCTGTTGACCGGGCTGCTGGGCAGCAAGGCGGAGACCGCCCTTCCGCCCAAGCCTCTGACCGCCAAGGTCGTGGATGCCAACCCCTTTATGGGCTTCAGCGAGTCCAACATCCACCACGACTGCTACAACACCGACTCCACAGATGCCGTGCTGCCCATCGGCATCTGCCCGGAAGTCAATGTAGCGATGGAAAAGGTCAACCCCAATGCCTCTCCGGCCATCTTCTTTGACAATTTCGACAACCCCATCAGCCCGTTCCTGGGCGGCCTCGCCATCCGGGACCTGGATGCGGAAGAGGTGACCACGCGGGGCTTCTTTTCGCCCACCAGGCACGACGGCGGCGGGTATGTCATCCAGAGCTCCTATTCGTTCGTGGACGGGCGGAACCTCATCGTCTGCCCCACCAGCCACAACCACGTCCTGATGCTCCGCGCCGCCGACGAGAACGGCACCCCGCTGCCGGTGTTCGAAAAGATGCTGGACATCGACATCAAGGCCGCAGCCGAAAAGGTGCTGGGCAGAACGCTGGACCAGAAGCTCCTTTCCGTCGTCTTTGACTACGAGGGCAACCTCTGGTTCGTGACGGGCGGTTTCCGCATCTACCCCAGCCGGGGCCAGCAGGGCGCGATGGGCTATGTCTCCCATGCCGCCATCGAGGCCATCCTGGCGGGCGGCACGGCCGACCTCGACCACGAAGTCCACGTCTATGCGCCCATCGCCGGGGAAGGTGCCGAAAACGGCATCGCCGCCTGCAAGGAAGGCGCGGTCATCCTGACGAACCTGGCCTGCTACCTGCTGCGGGCCAACAACGGCGTGGAGGTCGTCTGGCACACCGGCTACAACAGCGTGGGTGCCAAGGACAGCCATGAGGGCGACGCCACCACCGGCGGCGGTCTGGCCTGGGGCAGCGGCTGCTCGCCCTCCCTCAGCCGGGACCTGGTCTTCTTCACCGACAATCTGGACACCGTGAGCCTGCTGGCGCTGGATATCCACACCGGTGCCATCGTGGCCAGTCTGCCCGTCATCGACGAGCTGCCCGCCAATATGCCGGTCTCGGTGGAAAACTCCGCCATCGTCTACGACCACGGCACCGGCACCATCAGCACCATCGTCTGCAACTGGTTCGGCGCCGGCAGCCCGAACCTCGCCAAACCCGACAACGATTCCTCCATCCAGAGCTACGAGAACATCTACGACCGCAACTGGCTGATGAAGGGCAACAGCATGATCATGCCAGGCATCGAGCGGGTGGATACCATCCGGACCGACGACGGCTGGACCATGAAGAGCGTCTGGTGCCGCGACGACCTCAGCGACACCTCCATGATGAAGCTCTCCACGGCCACCGGTTATATTTACGGCTTCGTGCAGGATGTGGACAGCGGTATGTGGCAGTACATCGTGCTGGATTTTGAGACGGGCAGGACCGTGCTCACCGTGGACGTCGCGTCGCTGTACGGCTACAACAACATGGCCATCGGCATGTATGCCGGGCGGGACGGCAACAAGCTGTACTGCCCCACCGGCTACAAGGAGCTGCTCCGTTTGCAGGACCGCTTCGTCTACCTGCCGGAGATGCCCTACCGCAAGGTGGACCTGGATAAGACCCGCCGCACCGTCGTTTCGGCGGCAGAATTTGCCGCAGCAGGCGGGCAGGGCACCCCGGCGACCTGGCTGCACACCGTCACCTTCGACAACCTCCACCCCCAGACCATTGCCGCCATCCGGGTCAACGGCCTGACCGGCAAGGCCTCCGACTACAAGCTCTACGCCAAGGGCACCGACGGGCAGTATCACGCCTTTACGGGCAGCTGGTCGCTGGAAAATGCCTCCGGTCGTCTCCGCGCGCAGAAGGTGTACGAGATCCGCTTCACCCTGCAGGACGGCGGCGACTTTGACCTGAGCCCGGACGCAAAAGAAGTGACCGCATCCATCCTGCTGGCCCGCTGATCTCCCGAAAGCTGTCTTTCTCTCTTCTCTTTTGAAAACCGCCGTCTGCCTTTGGATTCGTTTGGGCAGACGGCGGTTCTTTTTGGTTGCACTTTGGCGGCAGAGCCTTTGAACGCTGCGTCCGGGAACCCTCGCGGACCGGCCCGAAACGAAAATCAAACAGAAATTTCACGATTTAGGGGTTGTGTTCCGGGGTGTGAAATGGTATGCTTGAGATACTTTGCAGCCTCCTGCGGGAAATTCCAGAGGAAGGGAGCGTCTGATAGAAGATGCAGAAACACACAAAACAGTTGATCGCAGCCGTTGCGCTGCTTCTTATTGCAGCGGTGCCGCTCGCACTGCACATCGCGAACGCAGACCCCACCGACGAGGTTACAGCCAGCGCTGCGGCCAGCAGTTCGGAAGAACAGGCGGAAGTGCCGGCGTCCAGTGCGGCCAGTGCCGCAGACTCCACCCGTGAGCCGGAGCCGCAGCCGGAAGAGGAGCCGGACGCATCCTCGGAAGAAGCGGACAGCAGCGCAGAGAGCGGGGACGCAAGTGCGTCCTCGTCTGAAGCAGCCGCTTCCTCGAAGCCCGCAGCGCATTCGGCAGCTTCGAGCCACGCCGCTTCTTCGAAGCCCGCAGCGCATTCGGCGGCGTCGTCCCACGCGGCATCGTCCTCGCATTCGGCCGCTTCGTCTCATGCGGCGTCCTCTTCGTCTTCGTCTTCGACGTCGGCCTTGTCCGGCAGCTCACATACAACGGAGACCACGGATGCAAAGGTCAATGCGTATGTGCGACGGCTCCGGAACCTGCAAAAACGCAGCAGCAAAAAACTGTATCAGACCGCAAGCAGTGCGTACAGTGAATATATGGAGCACCCCGTGGAAGAACGGAATCTGGCGTTGAAGGTCTCCATCGTGCTGGGGAAGACGATGGAATTGACCAAACTGCAGAGCGAATGCGACAAGGAGTTCAAGGAGATCGTTACGGAGCTGCGCCAATACCTGCGGGAAAATGGTTACGACCAGAGCATTGCAGATGCTGCGGAAAAAGAGTACAAAGAAGAAAAAGATGCGATGATCAAAGAGCTGACCAACGTGACCTACAGCCAGGTGACCGGCAAGGGCGAAGGCGGCAAGTGGCTTCAGGAACATGCGGACATGGGCCAGTAAGACCGAACATAACACAAACGCGCAGAGCGTGCTTCCCGAAGCGGGGGAAGCGGCTCTGCGCGTTTTTCTGTACCTGGCACTCACAGCAGCTCTAGCGGCTGCCGGAGCACGAAGTGGTTCTTGCGGAAGGTGAGTAGCCCTTCGTCCCGCATCCGGCACAGCTCCTTGGAGAGGGCGCTGCGGTCAAGGTTGAGGTAGTCGGCCAGCTGCTGGCGGTTGAAGGGGAGGTCGAACTCCATGCCGCCCGCCTGAACGGCCTGGCCGGACAGGTAGGTCAGCAGCCGCCCCCGCACAGTCTTGGGGGCGGTGCAGAGGATGCGGCGGGAGAGGGCAAGGTTCTTTTTCATGGAGACACGGAGCAGATTCCGCAGCAGGCGGTCCTGCCAGCTGTGCTCGGCGTGGGGGCGGGAAAGGGCAGCCGTGTCCAGAAACAGTACTTCGCAGTCTGCCGCCGCGAGGACATCCACCATCAGCGGCTCCCCGCAGAACGCATAGGTCTCGGCAAAGGCCTGCCCTTCGCCCACCTCGCTGAGGATGCTTTTGCTGCCCCAGAGGTCGATGCTCTCGATGTGGACGGCGCCCCGCAGCACGATGCCGATTTCATGCACGGTGTCGCCGGTGTGGAAGATGGTCTGGCGGCGGGCAAAAGCTTTCCGCCGCAGGCAGCGGCCGCGTTCCATCTGGTCGATGTCGGCCTCGGTCAGGCCCTGGAACAGAAAAATCGAGTGATAGTCCATAAAAATCCCTCTTTGTGGTTACAACAACCGAATCTTTGCTGTCATTATAGTATACTGTGCACAGAAAAAGCAAGGAGGATTCTCTTATGATCCGGAAAATCATTCACATAGACGAGGAAAAGTGCAATGGCTGCGGTGCGTGTGTCACGGCCTGCCACGAAGGGGCCATCGGCCTGGTCAACGGCAAGGCCAAACTCATGCGGGACGATTACTGCGACGGCTTTGGCGACTGCCTGCCCGGCTGCCCCACCGGTGCCATCACCTTTGAAGAGCGCGAGGCTGCGGCGTATGACGAGCAGGCCGTGCTGGAGAACAAGCAGAAAAAGGCCGCTGCCGCTGCTGCCCCGGTACACTCCGGCTGCCCCGGCCACCAGATGCACCAGTTCGACCGCAAACCGGCCCCGGCCCCTGCGGCAGGCACCGCGATGCCCTCCCAGCTGGGCCAGTGGCCCTGCCAGATCAAGCTCGTGCCCGTGAACGCGCCCTACTTCAACGGGGCAAAGCTGCTCATCGCGGCAGACTGCACGGCCTACGCCTATGCGAACATCCATCAGGAGTTCATGCAGGGCAGGATCACCCTCATCGGGTGCCCCAAGCTGGACGCCGTGGAGTACAGCGAGAAGCTGACGGCCATCCTCTCCCAGAACGAGATCCGGAGCGTGACGGTGCTGCGCATGGAGGTGCCCTGCTGCGGCGGTCTCGAACACGCTGCCGTGACGGCCCTGAAGAACAGCGGCAAGTTCATTCCCTGGCAGGTGGTGACCTTCTCCATCGACGGCCGCATCCTGGACCGATAAAAAGAGAAAGCAAGAGCTGCTGCACGGCGGGTGCAGCAGCTCTTGCTGTTTAAGAGGCGGCTTTGTGAAGCACTTCTGCAAATTTCTCCAGTGCCTGACGGAGCTGGACGAAGTTGTCCACATCGGCGTCGCTCATCCGGGAGGTGGGGGCCACCACGGCAGTCTCAGCGGCGGTAACGGTTCCGCTGAGCGAGACGTTTACTGCGTGTTCGGAGATGGTCAGCAGGATGTGGAGCGGCGTCGTGCCGGAGAACAATTCCTTCAGCGGCAGGCCGACGATGCAGGTGAGGTCGGTCTCCCCGGCGGGCAGCTGGTAGTAGGTGTAGCCGTCCAGCGCCCCGGCGGGTGTGACCTTTTGCAGGGCTCCAAGCCCCAGCGTCAGGTTCGTCATGTCCTGCATCTCCACGGCGGAAAGCTCCACGCCCAGCAGGGAAGCCAGCTGGGTCTGGGAGATGTAGCTGCCCATGGACCAGTTGGGCAGCACCAGCCCGGCCAGCGGGGCCGCAGCCACGATCTCTCCGCGCAGGTAGGTGTAGAGCTGCCCGGCGTCGTACAACGTCTCGTTCGCGTCGATGTACACCCGCGTGAAGGCGGAACCGTTCTTCTGTGAGGTCAGCGTGAACTGAAATCTGCCGGACGCATACTGGCCGGAGACGGTGCCCTGCGTGGCCCCGACCTGTTCCAGCACCCCGTACAGCGCAGGCGTCCGGGAGGCTGTGGAGGTAATGGTGTAGCGGAAATCAAAGTCCGCCCCGGCCTGGATGGCCTTGACCTTGCGGGACAGCAGGCCGTACACCGTACCGCCTGCCGCCAGGCAGAGCGCCAGCAGGCAGAGAACCACCACGAGGGCGGCACGGCCCCGCTTGTTGCTTTTGGGAGCAGTCATGGAAAAACCTCCTTTATTTTGAGCAGGCGTTCACGAACGCATCGAACAGGCCCTGCATGGCGGGGTCTGCGTCGCTGAGCCACTCCGGGTGCCACTGGACGCCGAGGCAGAACCTTGCGTCCGGCTTTTCGATGGCCTCCACGATGCCGTCCTCGCTCAGCGCGGCGAGGGTGAAGCCGGGGGCGACCCGGTCCACGGCCTGATGGTGCTGGCTGTTGACGAGCACGGTGTCCTGCCCCAAAATGCGGGAAAGCAGGGTACCCCGGCGGACGGTGACGGTGTGGACTTTGGCCCAGTGGCCGTTGTGCGGCAGATGTTCGAAGGGCTTGATGTCCTGATACAGGTCGCCGCCCAGCACGGCATTCATGACCTGGATGCCCCGGCAGATGCCCAGCACGGGTTTGTCTGCGGCCAGAAAGGCGCGCAGCAGCAGCGGCTCGGCTGCATCGCGGAGAAGATTCGGCTCGCCGCAGGCGGGGATGCGCTCCTGCCCGTAGAACTTCGGGTCCATGTCGCCGCCGCCGGGCAGCAGCAGGCCGTCGCAGGTCAGGGCGTCCTGCACTGCCTGTTCGGGGTCATTCAGCTCGACCCAGCGCATCCCGGCTCCGGCGCGGGCCAGACTTTCGATGTATTTGGATTGTGCCACGGTCGGCTCCGGGTCGGTGCTCATCCGCGGCATGGCGATCACAACACGCATATTCAACTGCCTCTAAAACAAAAACCCGGAACCATCGGTTCCGGGCATTTTGGCGGAAAGATGGGGATTCGAACCCCAGAACGCTTTTGACACGTTACACGATTTCCAGTCGTGCGCCTTAGACCAACTCAGCCATCTTTCCACATCTTCGGTTTTCAGCGTTTCGGGCCGTGGCCCTCAGCGCTCCACTATAATACCTGAAAGAAGCACTTTTGTCAAGGATTTTTTTGAAAAAATTTCAGAAAATCAAAAAATGACACAGGCTCGAAGAAGAAATTCGGCAGGAAATGCCGCTGCCCGATAAATCCTCTTGACGCAAGCCCCAAACAGGACTATGATGAGGGCAGAGAGTGCGCGGAATGGGAAATTTCGCAGGGATTGGAATGGAAATAGGAGGACAATCACAATGAATTATTCAGACGTTTTGAGCAATGCCCGGCAGAACATCGGCAAGTATTGCAAGGCCTGCCCGGTGTGCAACGGCGTGGCCTGCAAAAACCAGATCCCCGGCCCCGGTGCCAAGGGCGTGGGTGACACAGCCATCCGCAATTATAATAAGTGGGCCGACATCCGGGTCAACATGGACACCCTGTGCGAGAACGGCACCCCCGACACCCATGTGGAGCTGTTCGGCAAGAGCTTCCGCCTGCCCTTCTTCGCAGGCCCGGTCGGCGCGGTGAACCTCCACTACTCGGACGCCTACACCGACATGACCTATAACGATGTGCTGGTCCGCGCCTGCGCGGAGAACGGCATCGCCGCCTTTACCGGCGACGGCACCAACCCCGACGTCATGACCATGGCCACCCAGGCCATCGGTGCGGCAGGGGGCTGCGGTGTACCCACCATCAAGCCCTGGAACATCGACACGGTCAAGGCCAAGATGGATCAGGCCAAAGCCAGCGGCTGCTTTGCCGTTGCCATGGATGTGGATGCTGCCGGTCTGCCCTTCCTGAAGAATATGACCCCTCCGGCGGGCAGCAAGAGCGTGGCCGAGCTGAAGGAGATCGTTGCACTGGCGGGCCGTCCCTTCATCGTCAAGGGCGTCATGACCGTCAAGGGTGCGCTCAAGGCGAAGGAGGCCGGAGCGGCCGCCATCGTCGTTTCCAACCACGGCGGCCGTGTGCTGGATCAGTGCCCGGCAACGGCTGAGGTCCTGCCGGAGATCGCAGATGCCCTCAAGGGCAGCGGCGTGAAAGTTCTGGTCGATGGCGGCATCCGCTCCGGCGTGGATGTCTTCAAGGCATTGGCTCTGGGCGCGGACGGTGTGCTCATCTGCCGTCCCTTCGTCACGGCGGTCTACGGCGGCGGCGAAGAGGGCGTCAAGTGCTACATCGACAAGATCGCCGGGGAACTGGCTGATACGATGCAGATGTGCGGGGCACGCTCCATCAGCGAGATCACCCGCGAGATGGTGCGCATCTAAAGGTGATATGTACTCTTTTGCGCGCCAAAAGAGTACCAGAAAAGCGCCCGCTACTTCCGAAGCGCGGGAGGCACGGCCAAGGGGCTGCTCGCCCCTTGGAACCCCAAAGAAGTAGACAAACCCCTGAAAATCGGGAGATTCCCGCCTGCGGCGTGAAGATCTCTTTCCGATTTTCAGGGGTTTGTTGATTTGCGGCGCTGCCGCAGATCAGTTATCGTCGGAGAAGTAGTCGCTGTCGATTCGCTTGATAAGGTATGCTTTCTGAGTGGACACGCCAACGCCGTGTTCTATCATCAATTCCGTCAACTTTTTTCCGTCTACCAGAATGATATGCTGAGCAGTAGCGTATTCCTTTGCTTTCGGTGAGAATTTGGCCGTTGTAATGAAAAGTCCCTTTTCCACTTTCGGCGGGCCCATCATAGCGCCAGCAAATTTCTGAAGTTCTGGCTTTGTAATGGTAATATCAGGTTTCCAACGTTTGGCCTGAATGTAAATAAGGTTGAAGCCAAGTTTGTCTTCGTGAATGATGCCGTCAATACCGTCGTCGCCGCTGTATTTGGTGACAAGTCCATCGCCATATCCCATAGCCTTCATCAAATCGACCACAAGGTGTTCAAAGAAAACAGGGGACTGATTTAATA
>ENA-UEPS01001758-UEPS01001758.1-human-gut-metagenome-genome-assembly--contig:-NODE-1758-length-10691-cov-4.672791_pt1 | contig 10691 bp, 7 predicted proteins | sample MGYA00242904_ERZ507924 | MGnify/ENA primary metagenome ERZ507924 (study PRJEB26167, sample SAMN06115422) | human gut metagenome | host: Homo sapiens | place: China:Sichuan | collected 2014-10-16...
GTTAGTATAATATTATAGTCGTCTATTCTCTTCTCTTTTTAATTCTTGCATTACTCTACTCTACGCTTGAAGAACCAACGTTCGTTGAACGTCAATCCGATACTTACGCGGAAGATATTTTCGTTCACAAAAGTCGCTTCTTGTCCACTGATACGAACAAACTGTCCACTGATACTGAGGATAGAGCGTGAACGGGGAACAGGCAGACCGAAACCGGCAGTTACACCATATTCGCGGGTAGCCTTCTTGCCGTTGATCTTATAATACGGGGCCGTATAATAAGCTCCCAACGTCCCAGCAAGTTAGGGATATATTCCGCACCCACAGATATTTTAGAACGGTCGCAATAAGCATAAGTTTCATCAAAATCACCACGTATGGATTCATCTGTTGTCCTTACACCAAAGTCTGCTTTCGACCATTGTTGCAAACTGTAATCCACTCCGATTGTCAGTCGTTTGTCATAGTTATAGGTAAATCCGACACCATACGTATTAGGGAGTGCCAATGTAGCATCCGGCGCCACGCTAGTTGAAGTTTCAACCGTACCTGTACTATTAGAGACCAACTGTGTGGTCACATCATAATCATTCCCCAGTTTTATTTTTGGAGAATATACAACACCAAGCGTCACTGAATGTTTCTTATCTATATCCTTTGTATACTGTGCTCCAAAGTCCAGCTTATAAGATGATACAGATGCAGTCGCCTGTTGCACAAAATTATAAGCCCCCGACACATTCGGATAATAAATAGTCCGCGAACGGGTTATATCCCCCCAAAAATAAGAAGCATTTACACCCACTGAAAGATCTTTGAATACCTTCACACCCAATCCGACATATAGTTGGTGTAAACCTCCGTCGCCTGTATAATTTCTGGCATAAGCTGTCGTATTACCAGTTGCGGGATCTGTCGCATTCTGAGTATCCGATACCGTATATCCCACATTGGAGAACGGCAGCAAACCGATACTCATTGCTAGTCTCCTATGTAACCGGAATTGCATTGCCAGATAGTCGAAACTAGAGTTTTTGGCGTTCAGCTTCACGCCACCGCCACTAATATTCATATTTTGAAGACTGACGCCCCCTTCAAAGAGGAAAGTCAACGAGTCAATGGCTGTATACGAAGCAGGATTCAACGGATTGATCTGCGCTCCGTCCCGGAGTCCGAAAGCAATTCCTCCCATTGCCTTACTGTTTCCGAAGTTCTGGTCAGACAAGTCGCCATAGCCATATCGTGTATAAGGAGAGTTTGTATTATTTTGAGCGATTGCCATTCCGGTAACCATCGTGAGCAAAAGCGCACAAAGTGTGTGTTTAAATCCTACCATTATTATAGTTTAAAATTCTATTTAATCCTTTCAACACTAAAAATCTATCTGCAAAGATGATACTTTTTACGCTGCTATCAAAAGAAAAATCATCTCCGCCCGTTAAAAAAACCAAAAGTTCAGGATATTTATGCTTCATAGACTCAATATAACCTGAAATTTCGTATTCCATACCTTTCAACACCCCGGCGCGTATAGCCGTTTCGGTATCCCGCCCCATGGGGAGTTTGCGCCCGTTGGAGTCAATAAGAGGCAAGCGTCCGGTAAACTGGTTGAGTGCCTTGAAACGCATCTGCATACCGGGAGAAATATTACCACCATGATACTGTCCTTTCGAGTCTATAAACTCGTAAGTAATGCAAGTTCCCGCATCAATCACCAATATATCTCTACGAGGATATTGCTCATTCGCTCCCACCACAGCAGCCATTCGGTCGTATCCCAGCGTTTCGGGAGTTTCGTACAGGTTGGTGACCGGAAGCGGAGTCTTCGAATCGAGCCACAGCAAAGGGAAAGGCAAGGCGACCAAAGCCGCAAGCACCCGTTCGCTTAAATCAATCACGGTAGCTACAATTCCCTGCTCAACCGGGTATTTGACACAAAGAGCTTCCAGGCAATCCAATGACTGATTGGACTCGGTCAGCACTTCCACCATTTCCCCACCGTCAAAGAGGGCAACCTTCGCAGCGGTATTTCCTATGTCGATAATTAAATTCAATGCATTCTTATCTTTTAGCGGGCGCAAAGGTAAAGTAAAAAAAGAGAAATCGAAACATCTGAGAGAAATTATCTTCTTTTTTGGTTCTTCTTCTGTTCTCTCTCTCAAAAAAGTGTGTCGGGCGAACTATATAATATAGAATAATATATATTTTTATTTATATATGCACGGTTAGTGGCACGCCTCCATTTTTCAGCAGAAGATAAATCACTAATTCACAATCAATTATACATGCAAAAGGGGTAGCACGGTTAGTGGCACGCTTTTACGTGTATAATTCCGGTAAAACAGAGGCTCTATTTCACCCAAATGAAGGCTCTATTTACCCCAAACAGAGGCTCTATTTTGATAAAACAGAGCCTCTGTTTCACGAATCCAACAATTCTTTGTATATTCGCTGCCAAAATAAAACGAACCTACTGATGAAACGGTCTTTTTTATATGTAATCTTCTCTCTTTTCCTGTTGCTCCTGCCCATTGGACAAACAACTGCCAACAGCAATGACTCTATCCGTCTTAGCCTGCTGACTTGTGCTCCCGGAGAAGTGATATACACCCTGTTCGGACACACTGCCATTCGTTACGAAAATCCCTCACAAGGGATTGACGTCGTATTCAATTACGGCTTATTCAGCTTTGACATCCCTAACTTCGCTCTCCGCTTCTCACTCGGAGAAACGGACTACCGACTGGGAGTGATCGACTACCCTCATTTTGCAGGAGAATATGCCTATTTCGGACGCAGCGTATGGCAACAAACACTTAACCTGAACAACGAAGAAAAGGCCGAACTAATCCGCTTGTTACAAGAAAATTACCGCCCCGAAAACCGGGTGTACCGTTATAATTTCTTTTACGATAATTGTGCCACCCGTCCCCGCGACAAGATAGAAGAAAGTATTGCAGGCAAAGTGATTTATCCCGTAGAACCGCAAGACGGTTCACGTACCTTCCGCGAGATCGTCCACCAATATTGCAAAGGACATCCGTGGGCACGTTTTGGCATTGATCTATGCATCGGAGGCGAAGCCGATCGGCCTATCACGCAGCGACAGATGATGTTTGCCCCGTTCTATCTAATGGATGCATTTGCCGGCGCACAAATTACCGGTGATTCCATTCAACGCCCGCTTGTAACGGACAGCGAACTGATTGTGGATGCCACTCCCGAAGAAGATGAAAGCTTTTGGATACCCACTCCGCTGCAATCCGCTCTTCTCCTCTTTATACTTACCGCCGCCGCTACCATTTACGGCATCCGCCGACGGACAGGACTCTGGGGAGTCGACCTCATATTGTTCGGTACGGCAGGTATCGCAGGATGTATCCTTGCGTTCCTGGCCCTCTTCTCCGAACACCCGGCTGTCAGCTCCAATTTCCTGTTATTTGTCTTTCATCCGGGCCAGCTTCTTTTCCTTCCTTACATCATATATTGTGTCCGAAAAGGGAAGAAATGTTGGTATTTGACCTTAAATCTTATTATTTTAACACTTTTTATAGTGCTTTTTCCGGTAATTCCGCAAAGATTTGACTTTGCTGTTGTACCTTTGGCACTCTGTTTGCTGATACGTTCAGTGAGCAATCTAATTGTGACATCTAAAAAGAAATAATGAAAGGACTACTAACTTCCCTTATCACCGTACTGACCTTCACCGGGCTGCAAGCCCAGTCGCTACCTGCCGCCCCTAAATTAGTGGTGGGACTGACGATCGACCAATTACGTACGGACTATCTGGAAGCATTTTCGTCACTTTACGGCGAGAAGGGCTTTAAACGTCTTTGGAAAGAGGGAAGAGTGTTCCATAACGCCGAATATACTTTCAGCGGTGTAGACCGCGCTTCCGCCATAGCTGCCATTTATAGCGGTACGACGCCCTCCATGAACGGAATTATCTCCAAACGCTGGATGGACGCCGCCACCCTCCGCCCCGTCAACAGCACGGACGACACGGCATTTATGGGATATTACACCGATCAGACGGTCGCCCCCACCAAATTGCTGACTTCCACCATTGCCGACGAGCTTAAAATAGCTACACAAGGTAAGGGACTTGTATACGCCATTGCCCCCAACTGCGACGCCGCCATTTTTGCCGCCGGACATGCCGGAAACGGTGCTTTCTGGCTCAATCCCAATACCGGAAAATGGAGCGGGACAACCTACTACGGAGAATTTCCCTGGTGGGCAAGTCAATACAACGACCGCCAGGCTGTCGATTTCCGTATCGCCGGCATGACATGGGAACCGGTTTTCCCGCGGGGGATGTACACTTTCCTGCCAGATTGGCGGGATATGCTTTTCAAATATAAATTTGACGACGACCGCAACAACAAGTTCCGACGGTTCATCGCCAGTCCCTTTGTGAACGATGAAGTCAATGCACTCGCCGAAGAAGCGCTCAACAAAAGTTCTATCGGTATGGACGATATTACTGACTTATTGGCACTGACTTATTATGCAGGCAACTACGCACATAAAACCGTACAGGAATGTGCTATGGAAATACAAGATACATACGTACGTCTCGACCGCAGTATCGCCAACCTGCTCGACGTGCTCGACAAGAAGGTAGGACTACAAAACGTGCTTCTTTTCGTCACCTCGACCGGCTATACGGACAGCGAATCGCCCGATTCGGGATTATACAAAATCCCCGGCGGAGAGTTTTATCTCAACCGTTGCGCCGCCTTGCTGAATATGTACCTCATGGCTACATACGGTGAGGGAAAGTACGTTGAAACCCACCACAACCAGCAAATCTATCTGAACCATAAATTACTGGAAAAGAAAGAACTGAACTTGACGGAAATACAGCAGAAGTCCGCCGAATTCCTGATGCAGTTCAGCGGAGTGAACGAGGCATATTCCGCCAACCGGCTTCTACTGGGTTCATGGACTCCGGAGATCTATAAAATACGCAACGGTTACCACCGCAAACGTTCGGGAGACCTCGTAATCGACGTCCTCCCCGGGTGGACAATCGTCAACGAGAATGGCGGCGAAAACAAAGTGGTACGCCATTCTTATATTCCTTCGCCATTGATTTTCATGGGACATTCCGTGAAACCGGCCGTTATCCAGACACCTGTAACAATAGACCATATCGCGCCTACACTGGCACATTTTATGCGCATCCGGGCTCCCAACGCCTGCACATCTGCTCCTATTACCGGCCTGCGGTAAAAGAAACCTCACAAAAACAGGGCGCAAAACATAAATAAATCAGCATTTTAATGTAACTTTGCGCAAACTATTTTAATTCGATAAATAATAAACATACTTATACAAATGGGATTCAATGAATTTTTAAGCTCGATTTTCGGAAACAAATCCACACGAGACATGAAAGAAATCAAGCCCTGGGTGGAGAAAATCAAAGCTGCTTACCCGGAGATTGAGAAACTGGACAACGACGCACTCCGTGCCAAAACGGAAGAACTCAAAAAATATATCCATGAGTCGGCTACCGCCGAACGTGCGAAAGTGGAAGAACTGAAAGCGAGTATCGAAAGCCTGGAACTGGAAGACCGCGAAGAAGTCTTTGCACAAATCGACAAGATAGAAAAAGAAATTCTGGATAAATACGAAAAAGCACTGGACGAAGTACTGCCCGTTGCTTTCTCAATCGTCAAGGCTACTGCAAAACGTTTCACGGAAAATGAAGAAATCGTAGTTACCGCCACTGATTTCGACCGCCAACTGGCTGCTACAAAAGACTTTGTACGCATCGAGGGTGATAAGGCCATTTATCAGAATCACTGGATAGCCGGTGGTAACGATACGGTCTGGAACATGGTACACTACGACGTACAGTTGTTCGGTGGTGTCGTTCTGCACAAAGGCAAGATTGCGGAAATGGCAACCGGTGAAGGTAAGACATTGGTGGCTACCCTCCCCGTATTCCTGAATGCACTGACCGGAAACGGTGTGCACGTGGTTACCGTGAATGATTATCTGGCAAAACGTGACTCCGAATGGATGGGTCCTCTTTATATGTTCCACGGTTTGAGCGTAGATTGCATCGACCGTCACCAGCCGAACTCCGACGCACGCCGCCAGGCATATCTGGCAGACATCACGTTCGGTACCAACAACGAATTCGGTTTCGACTACCTGCGTGACAATATGGCGATCAGCCCGAAAGACCTTGTACAGCGTCAGCACAACTACGCTATCGTCGATGAGGTCGACTCCGTATTGATCGATGACGCCCGTACTCCGCTGATTATCTCCGGTCCCGTGCCGAAAGGTGACGACCAACTGTTCGAGCAGCTCCGTCCGCTAGTAGAGCGTCTGGTAGAAGCACAGAAAGTATTAGCAACCAAGTACTTGTCTGAAGCAAAAAAACTGATCGCATCCAACGATAAGAAAGAGGTGGAAGAAGGATTCCTCGCCCTGTACCGCAGCCACAAATGTTTGCCGAAGAACAAAGCATTGATTAAGTTCCTGAGTGAACAGGGCATTAAAGCCGGTATGCTGAAGACGGAAGAAATCTACATGGAGCAGAACAACAAGCGTATGCACGAAGTGACGGAACCGTTGTACTTCGTCATTGATGAAAAGCTGAACAGTGTAGACCTGACCGATAAAGGTATCGACCTGATCACCGGTAACTCCGAAGACCCGACACTGTTCGTTCTTCCGGACATTGCCGCAGAACTCTCGGAATTGGAGAATATGAACCTGACCAACGAACAGTTGTTGGAGAAAAAGGACGAACTGCTTACAAACTACGCTATTAAATCGGAACGTGTACATACTATCAACCAATTGTTGAAGGCTTACACCATGTTCGAGAAAGACGACGAATACGTAGTGATCGACGGACAGGTGAAGATTGTAGACGAACAGACCGGACGTATCATGGAAGGCCGCCGTTACTCTGACGGATTGCACCAGGCTATCGAAGCCAAAGAAGGCGTGAAAGTGGAAGCTGCCACACAGACCTTTGCTACGATTACTCTGCAGAACTACTTCCGTATGTATCACAAGCTATCCGGTATGACCGGTACAGCCGAAACGGAAGCCGGCGAACTCTGGGACATCTACAAACTGGATGTGGTAGTGATCCCGACCAACCGCCCGATTGCCCGTAAAGATATGAACGACCGCGTCTACAAGACGAAACGTGAAAAATATAAAGCCGTAATCGAAGAAATCGAACAACTGGTGAACGCCGGACGCCCGGTATTGGTAGGTACTACTTCGGTAGAAATCTCCGAAATGCTGAGCAAGATGTTGACCATGCGCAAGATCGAACACAAGGTGCTGAATGCGAAGTTACACCAGAAAGAAGCTGATATTGTTGCTACTGCCGGTTTGAGCGGAACAGTTACCATTGCCACCAACATGGCCGGTCGTGGTACCGACATCAAGCTAAGCCCGGAAGTGAAAGCCGCAGGCGGTTTGGCAATCATCGGTACGGAACGCCACGAATCCCGCCGTGTAGACCGCCAGTTGCGTGGTCGTGCAGGACGTCAGGGTGACCCGGGTTCTTCTGTATTCTTCGTGTCACTGGAAGATGACTTGATGCGTCTGTTCTCTTCCGACCGTATTGCCAGTGTAATGGACAAACTCGGTTTCCAGGAAGGCGAAATGATCGAGCACAAGATGATCTCCAACTCTATCGAGCGTGCACAGAAGAAGGTGGAAGAAAACAACTTCGGTATCCGTAAACGTCTGTTGGAATATGACGACGTGATGAACAAGCAACGTACCGTTGTTTACACCAAACGCCGCCACGCCCTGATGGGTGAACGTATCGGTATGGATATCGTTAATATGATCTGGGACCGTTGCGCGAATGCGATCGAGAACAATGACTACGAAGGCTGTCAGATGGAACTGCTCCAGACATTGGCTATGGAAACTCCGTTCACCGAAGAAGAATTCCGTAATGAAAAGAAGGACACATTGGCAGAAAAGACATTCAACATTGCCATGGAAAACTTCAAACGCAAAACGGAACGTCTGGCACAAATCGCTAATCCGGTCATCAAACAGGTATACGAAAACCAGGGACATATGTACGAAAACATTCTGATTCCTATCACAGACGGAAAACGGATGTATAACATCTCCTGTAATCTGAAAGCGGCTTACGAGTCCGAATCAAAGGAGGTGGTGAAAGCTTTCGAAAAGTCTATCCTGCTGCACGTTATCGACGAAGCATGGAAAGAAAACCTGCGTGAGCTGGATGAGTTGAAACACTCTGTTCAGAACGCAAGCTACGAACAGAAAGACCCGCTGTTGATCTACAAACTGGAATCCGTAACACTGTTTGACGCTATGGTGAACAAGATCAATAACCAGACTATCTCCATTCTGATGCGCGGACAGATCCCTGTACAGGAAGCTCCGGCAGACGAACAACAGCCACGCCGCGTAGAAGTACGCCAGGCTGCTCCCGAGCAACGTCAGGATATGAGCAAGTATCGTGAACAGAAACAAGACCTCAGTGATCCGAACCAGCAGGCTGCTGCCAGTCAGGATACTCGCGAGCAACAAAAACGCGAACCGATCCGTGCGGAAAAGACGGTAGGACGCAATGATCCTTGCCCATGCGGAAGCGGTAAGAAATATAAAAACTGCCACGGACAGAATGCTTAACAGCAGTCCGATGTAAGATTATAATCTAAAAGAAAGCCTCAAACGGTTAAAAACTGTTTGAGGCTTTCTTTTATTCATCCAAAATAGTACTTTTGCTTAAACTACTAAAGATATCAAGACTATGGCAAAATTCTATTCACTGGCATTTGTTTCTCTGCTACTGTTGGCACTCGGCAGCTGTCAGAGCCTGGAGCAGATTTCTATTGACTATATGCAGCCCGGAGATATGACTTTCCCTTCTCAACTCCGTAAAGTGGCTATCGTGAATAACACCAGCACCGAACCGGATAACAAGCTGATCACACAGACCGAAAAGCCGAAAGAAAACGTACCCGAAATAAGCCACGCCACAGCGTATGCCAATGGTAATGTTAAGATTGCAGCAGAATCACTGGCGGAAGAAATAGCGCATCAGAACTATTTCGATGTAGTGGTGATCTGTGATTCCGCTTTACGGGCCAATGACAAGTTTCCTCGTGAAAGTACACTGAGTCAGGAGGAAGTCCAACAGCTGACATCAGACTTGGGAGTGGACTGTATCATCGCAATGGAAAACCTGCAATTCAAAGCGACCAAAACGGTTCGTTATATCCGTGATTTTAACTGCTACCTGGGGACAGTGGATGTAAAAGCCTACCCGACGGTGAAGGTATACCTGCCCTCGCGCAGCAAACCGATGACTACGCTACACCCCACCGACAGTATCTTTTGGGAAGAATACGGAGGATCGGTAACAGAAACATTTGCACACATGATACCTGATGCACAGATGTTACGGGAAGCTTCTGAATTTGCAGGGACTATCCCTGTCAAACAGTTACTCCCTTTCTGGAAAACAGGCAAACGATACTTGTACACCGGTGGCTCCGTACAGATGCGTGACGCGGCAATCTTTGTCCGTGAAAATTCATGGGACAGAGCTTTCGAACTTTGGGAACAAGTGTACAACGGAACCAAGAAGGAAAAGAAAAAGATGAAAGCTGCCCTCAATATCGCTGTTTATTATGAGATGAAGGACAGCTTGGCAAAAGCAGAAGAATGGGCAGTCAAAGCACAGCAACTTGCCCAAAAAGTAGATAAGAAAAACATTCCCGAAAATGCGGCGTACGCCACCATTGACGATATACCGAATTACTACCTTACAACCCTTTATGCAAATGAATTAAAGGAACGTAACAGTCAATTGCCCAAGCTAAAAATGCAAATGGAGCGATTTAATGATGATTTTTAAGGAAATCATGCATTGATTATTATTTTTTTTATACCTTTGAGGTAACAAAAAGGAAGAACCTATGAAACTGAGCCAACAATCTCTGTCTACCATCGAATCGGCTATCCAAAAGGCAGCCGGCAAATATGTATGTGGCTGCGACCAGACAGCCGTAACAGATATTCATTTACAACCGGACCAAACATCGGGACAACTCACTATTTATAACGACGATGACGAGGAATTGGCTAATGTAATGATTGAAGAGTGGGCAACTTACGATGGAGATGATTTCATGGAAAACGTAGAGCCCAACTTGAAAAGTATCCTTTGCAGAATGAAAGATGCAGGAGACTTCGATAAAGTAACAATATTAAAGCCTTATTCATTCGTACTGGTAGATGAAGATAAGGAAACAGTTGCAGAATTGTTGCTGATAGATGACGATACATTGCTTGTGGATGACGAACTGCTGAAAGGACTGGATAAAGAACTGGACGAGTTTCTGAAAAACTTGTTGGAGAAATAACTATGTTCGATTGCACGGCATGGCCTTGCCGAAGCAATTATCATTTATAAAAAGAATAATCGGAAGTAAAAGGTATTCCCCTGTTTACTTCCGATTATTCTTTTTTCGTTTTATATGATTCGTACAAACTCAAGTTTCCCTATTAGGAGTGACTAAAAGTCGATAGTGCCTTAAATGGGAATGACTAAAAGTCGGTAGTATCTAAAACTCCCCTCCTTCGGGAAGCTACCCTTTATACACAAGTATATATTATTTTTTTTATCTTTGCTTGATGTTATTAGAGACAGA
>ENA-UEPS01001768-UEPS01001768.1-human-gut-metagenome-genome-assembly--contig:-NODE-1768-length-10635-cov-3.276852_pt1 | contig 10635 bp, 7 predicted proteins | sample MGYA00242904_ERZ507924 | MGnify/ENA primary metagenome ERZ507924 (study PRJEB26167, sample SAMN06115422) | human gut metagenome | host: Homo sapiens | place: China:Sichuan | collected 2014-10-16...
GAGCCGCCCAGAATGGAGGGGATGTAGTACACGGTGCGGAACAGGTTGACGCAGGCGATCTTGAAGTTCAGGATGTATGCGATGAACAGCGCAAAGACCAGCTTCAGAGGCACGGTGATGAAAGCGTACTTGAAGGTGATGAGCAGTGCCTTGGTGATCTTGGTGGTGGTAAAGGCCGTGATGTAGTTGGCCAGACCAACGAACTGGGTGCCGCTCTTGAAGAAGTTCATATCGGTGAAGCTGTAGTACAGCGACTGACCGAAGGGAACTGCCTTAAAGACGACGAAGCCGATGATCCAGGGGATCAGATAAAACAGACCCTGATATTTGTCCAGCCACTTCTGGAACGGGGTGCGCCCGATGGCGGGAGCATTGCTTTCTTTCATCTGGGAAATCCTCCTTTTTAAGGAATTTCGGAGCATGAGACGGACGAAGGGGTAACAGACTGGATACAGCTTTGTCAGAAATTTGTAACATATCTCTGACAAAAAAGGGGGCATCTGCCGGTCGGGCGGCAGGTGCCCCTCAGGTTCAGTCAAAGGGTGCCCTTTTCTGTGCGTGACCGCACACGGCGGCACTCAAAAATGTAACTTAGCCGATGGTGTAGCCAACAGACTCCATGCCGTCCAGCAGGGTGTCAACAACGTCTGCACCGGAAACGCCGTCGTAGTCAACGGTGTCGAACACTTCCTGATAGATGCCGGTGCCGGAAGCCTTCAGGTCGTTGTTCTCGAACAGGGGATCCAGCTTGTTGGTGGTGAAGGCCATGACCTTTGCATTTGCCTCAGCAACCAGATCCTTGACAGCGCCGGCTTCCTGAGCAGCAGCCAGACCAGCCTTGGAAGCGGGGATGCCGCACTCGGAACCCATGATGGCAGCGCCCTTGCCGTTGTTCAGCAGGAAGTCGATCAGGGTAGCAGCCTCGGCAACGCACTGGCTGGTCTTGGTGATGGCCAGACCCATGGAGACCTTGGAGAAGCCGCCGTTGTTGTCGCCGAACTTGATCTCCTCGCCGACGGTGAAGCCGTCCTTGTTGGCATCATCCAGAGCGGAGGAGTACTTGGAAGCAGCGGAATCCCACTCGAAGATACCTGCGATCTTACCGGTGATCCACTCGTTGGACTGGTGGGTAGCGGTATCGGAGTTAGCGGAGTAGTAGGTCTTCAGGTTCATCATGACGTGGCCGTCCACCAGGCTCTTGATGAAGTCGATGCCCTCAGCGATCTCGTCCTCGGTGTAGTTCAGAGTAGAGGTGACGGGGTCAGCCCAGTCCTTGCCGTACTTGGACTCGAGGTAGAAGACCATCAGGATCATACGGTCGTATGCGCCCAGATGCATGGGGTAGTAATCGTCGCCCAGCTTCTCCTTGAATGCCTTGCCGGCAGCCATCAGATCATCCAGAGACTTGGGAACTTCGGTGATGCCAGCCTTGTTGAAGGTGGTCATGTTCCAGAAGAAGATACGGCCGGTCATGGAAACGGGCACGCACTGCTGGCTGTTTGCAACGTAGCAGGCGTCCATGGCAGCGTCATCCCACTGGGTCAGATCCAGGAACTTGGAAACGGTGTTCAGATCCACGAACTTGCTGCCATCAGCAGAGTAGTTGTACAGCCAGTTCCAGTTCACCTGGCACACATCCTGTGCGTTGCCAGCGATGAAGGCAGCTGCCATCTTCTCTTCCCAGCCGGACCATGCGGCGAAGGTGGGCTCGATGGTGATGTTGGTGTGCTCAGCCTGGAACTCCTTGATGGCGTTCTGGTAAGCCTCGTGACGGCTGTCGCCGCCCCACCAGCTGATGGTCATGGAAACAGGGCCGTCAGACAGTGCCAGGCTCTCGTCTGCAGAAGCAGCGGGAGCGGAAGAAGCGGTGGAAGCAGCAGAGCTGGATGCAGCAGAGTTGCCGCCGCAGGCAGCCAGAAGGCCGGCAGCGCCCACAGCGCCGGTGACCTTCATGAAATCACGACGAGAAATTGCCTTGCTCATTTTCGTTCTCCTCCTAAATACAGAAAACATCATCTCGAACGGGGGTTCTGCACGTACCCCGTTGTATACAATTATAATAACAAAACAACAACCAAAAAGAAAGACGTAAATTGCAGATATCTAAACAAAAAACGTACAAATATTGCTCTTGTTTTCACGCGAGAATTGATGCCTTTGCTGAAATGAATAAACTTGGCTCGAAAAACTGTGCAACATGTATATTTCGCCATTTTGCATAGAAAACTGGGATGCATCATAGGGGGAACGCCGAATTTTGCAATAATTTTGTAAACATTCGGTTTTGGAATATGGAACTGTTGCATACATTGTGGCAGAACAACACATTAAAATGGCCCGGATGCGGTCTTGCAAACTGATATATCAATAGCGCAAAAAATGTGCACTCTGATATATCAATCGTGTGAAGCGGGCATCCGGCACCGGTCTGCAGGCGTGGAAATCGGTGCTTCTTCGCCCTTTTGGGGGGTGAAGAAGCACCGACAGCGACATATTTTGCGCTGCTGCGTGGACTGCGCCTGTGGGCCGGGGATAAAAAAGAAAGGCTGCTGTGTCGTTGGACACAACAGCCTTGTATACAAACTTATTCGACCTGTGAAGCAGCTTTTTCGGCGTAGAACGCGCGTTTTGCCTTGAAGTAGCACTGGGGGCACATGCTCACGTACTGCACATCGTTTTCCAGATCGATGGCCACCTGCTCGCCCTCAAAGACGAATCTGCCGTTCACCCTGCGGCAGTTGCAGATGGCCTTGCGGCCGCAGGTGCAGATAGTTTTCATCTCCTCGATGGTGTGGGCCAGCTCCAGCAGGCGGGTAGAGCCGGGAAAGCCCTTGAGCGAAAAATCTGCCCGCAGGCCGTAGCAGATCACCGGAATGTTCAAATCCACCGTTACCATGAACAGCTGTTCTGCCTGCTGTGCAGTGAAAAACTGGCTCTCGTCGCACAGCACGCAGGCCAGCGGCGCACCGTCAGCGTTGGCCGTGCGCACGGCCTCGAACACGTCCGTCTCCGGCGGGATCAGCAGATCAGCCTTGCGGCGCACGCCCAGACGGCTCACCAGCTCACCGCCGCCCTTGGTGTCCACCTGTGGCTTGAGGATCAGCACCCGCATCCCCTGTTCTTCGTAGTTGTGGGCTACCTGCATCAGGGCGGTGCTCTTGCCGCTGTTCATCGCGCCGTAACGGAAATACAGTTTTGCCATTTGAAAAACTCTCCTTGCAGAAGAACCCTCTCAGCCAAAGCCTGACGGCTTTGCCAGCTCCCCCGATGGGGGAGCTTTTTGACATTTTTTGGCAAGCACTGCCTCTCGGGAAGAGGATCTTGAATGATCCCCGCTTATAAAGCTCGCCCTTCGGGAGAGCTGTCGAGCAAAGCGAGACTGAGAGGGTTCGTGCAAACAAAAAAGCTGACGCGAAAGCGTCAGCTTTTTTGCTCTTTCTAAATTTATCAACCTGCTGTTTTCAGCGGGGAATTTTCTGTCCAGATGGTGCCGTCCAGCAGCCGGGTCACAGCCAGAGTGCCGTTTGCGGAAACACGGGCCGGGTCCAGCGCGTAGAAATCGCTCTCCTTCAGGTTCGCGGGGTCTGCATCCGCACGGATGCCCACCACACAGACCCAGTGGCCATACGCAGCGCTGGTGGCGATGTGCGGGTAATTGACCTCGTTCCAGCCGGAACTGGTCAGGTGGTATTCATAGCTGGAGGTGCGGTTCGTGTGCCGTTTTACGCCGCTCACCGCGGTGTTTTTCAGATGCACGATCACCGGCTTCCCGGCGGAAAGCTCGGTGTAAAGCTTCTGCAGGCACTCGGACAGGCTGCCGGAATAACCGTAGTAGCCGCCCGCAGACCAGACCGCACCGTTTGACCACATGCCGCTGCCGGAGGAAACTTTTCCATCCAGAATGGTGCGTGCATAGCGCAAGGCGTACCAGCTGCATTTGCCGGAGGTCTGGTTGCCGATAGAAAGGATCTGGCTGGTGCTGAAGTCCAGCATCCGGATGCCGTGCGTTTCCTGCAGGGCAGCTGCGTGTGCGTGGGGAACGGCCAGAGCCAGCACAAGGCACAGCGCCAGAACTGCCGCCGCCAGCCGCTGTGCCGCGCGGGCGGGACAGTGTTGCATATTGAGCCACATCCTTTGTTTTTTCTACGACCTTATTTTACCATGCAAAAATGGTAGAATTGTGTAAAATCGTAATTTTTTGAAAGAATTCTGAAAGATGGATCGGAACACAACATCTGTCCAAACCGGGAAGGACTGTGCCCCGGAAAAGAACAGCATGGAGCTTCCGGCTGGAAGAAGATTTTCCAGCACGGTAAAGAACCTTTGCGAAATAAGGACAGTGTATCTCAATACTGCAACAAAAAAGCCGCTGTTTCATTGATTTTGAACGAAAATGTTTCGGAAACTTTATGCATCTTCTCGATTGACAAAACCAACTGCTGTCGGATACAATAAGGCCAGAACGACACCCGTTCTGTAGTGCGAAAAAACAGCACTGAAATGAGACAAATCAACAAAAACTTGAAACGACAGGAGGCGCTTGACAATGAAAAAGCTGAAGAAATTTGCTGCCCTGCTTCTGGTGGGCGTGATGGCTCTGGCCCTGCTGACGGCCTGCGGCGGTGGCGGTCAAACCGAAGAGCAGAAAGTACTGGCCCAGATCAGTCAGGAGAAGGGCGTCCAGGTGACCAATGACGCAGAGCTCCGCGCAGTGGCTGAAAGAAGACTGGATGAGTCTCTCCAGTATAAAGTTTTCGGCTATGCAGGAGCGTACAAGTTCTATAAAGATCGAGTAGGAAATGATCTGGCTGTCACCATTACTGCCCGGCACAACTATAAGGATACTTTCCTGAGCACGGTTCTGACTTATATCTCGCAGTATATTAAAACGGATGTCAGCGGCAACGTGAGTCAGGATGGCATCTGGTCGAATATAGGCGTGGTGGTCAAGAGCGATAACGAGCAGAGCTACATTGGCATCACCATCTGCATTAAGAACTACTACAAGTAAAAATCCATCACCCTTTCCCCCGGAGCGCAGCCGCAGGGCCGCCCTTCGGGGCTTTTTTGCGTTTAGGGCAAACTCCCCCAGTCGCCTGCGGCGACAGCCCCCTCAAAGAGGGAGCCTTTCGCCTTCCGGTCAGATGCAATAAACCTCCCCCTTTCGGGGGAGGTGGCATCGCGCAGCGATGACGGAGAGGGTTGCCTCCCTCACTGAGGGAGGTGGCAAACCCGCAGGGTTTGACGGAAGGAGTTCGTCCTGCCCCGGGGCTTTTTTGTGTTTGGGGACAATTGCCAAAAAGAAGGGCGGAATTTGGGCGATATGCCTGTTGACATGCGGGGGGGGGTATGGATAAAATAAATTCAGACGGGTAAAGCGATTTGGGGTCGCCCAAACCGTCAGAATTTGAAAACAGGAGGAACATTACAATGAAAATGTTCAAACGTTTCGCAGCCGCCCTTCTGGCCGGCGTGATGGTTCTGGCAATGCTCACCGCTTGCGGCGGTGGCAGTGGTTCTGGTACATCCACGATTGGCGAGGAATTTGAAAACAAATACATCGCAGCGATTAACACTCTCCGTGGCGAGAATGCAGGAAACCTGGAAAATGATACCGACCTGCGTAACAAGGCTCTGGCTCAGTTGGCGAAAATCAAGGAGGATGGCACGATTGCGGCTACTGATGCAAACACTTCTATTGTAACGCCCAGTGCTGATGGAAAATCTGTAACAGTTGTAATGATTAGCGTAGGAACGAAGGGCGAACCCGATAAGGGTGTGTGTCAGGCAAAAGAAATCACCGCCGAATCCTTGGATGAAATTACCCCAGATAGTGCTGGTGCTGATGTTGTAGAAGCTCTGCGGGCACTTAAGAAAATCGGTATTGCCACTAAAGTAATCAATGGCAAAACCTACGCAGCAATAGCAATGGAAATTGTCCAGTCTGTGTCGTAAAGCTTAATTCGCAAAATTGAAGAATTGACTTGCCCCGAGGAGCACCCCGCTCCCCGGGGCTTTTTTGCTGTCTGAACCCTCTCAGTCACGCCTGACGGCGTGCCAGCTCCCCCGAGAGGGGGAGCTTTTAAGCATCTGACGGTTTGCAGCAAATAACCTCCCCCTTTCGGGGGAGGTGGCATCGCGCAGCGATGACGGAGAGGGTCGTCTCCCTCACGGGGGGAGGTGGCAAACCCGTAGGGTTTGACGGAAGGAGTCTGCCCCTCCCGGCGGCAATTCTGAATGGTTTCTCTGTCAAACCGTGTCGTTTTGTGGTACAATAAAAACGTATTCTGATGTGAACAGGAAAGGACGTTTCCATGCAGCTGTTTGAACTGGTGTCCCCGCGGCTGTTCCGCCCGCTGGCGGGGCCGAACAGGGCTTTTTATGCGGAATTGCTGCTTCTGCTCTGGGAGGAGTGCCGCCACACGGCGGATTACAGCATTTCCCGTGCGGAGGCCGTCTGGCGTGCCGAGGATTACTTTGCCGCACTGGCAAAGCCCCTTGCACTGGATGCCGACGGTGCGGGCGATGAAGAAGAGCAGCCCACCCGCGACCCTCACACGCTGGCCGTGGGCTTCCTGCTGCGGCTGCGCCGCACCGGCTGGCTGGAAGAGCAGCCCGGCAGCTACGAGGGGGAAGCGTCCCTTGCCTTTGTGCCGGAGGTAACGCCGCTGCTGGAAGCGCTGGAAGAAATATTGAACCCCCGCGTAGTTACCTATACCGGAAAGCTGTACAAGGCATGGCAGCTGCTGGGCAGCATCGGGCGGGAAAAAAGCCCCTATGAGAACGTTCTGCGGGAGGTGGACGCAGACCTTGACGCGCTGAACCGCTCTCTCCGGGCCCTCAATGCCTCCATCGGCCACTATATCGACCGGCTCACCCGCAACCGCACCCCGCAGGAGGTGCTGGAACTGTTCGACCAGTACGAGGAAAAGGTGGTGGCGGCGGCCTACCACCGCTTCAAGACCAGCGACAACCTGTTCAACTACCGCGCCTATCTGGAAGAGGAGCTGGACGACTGCGAGGAGAACTACCTGCCGCAGCTGGCCTTTGATTATGCCCGGGTGGAGCGCTGCGCCCCGAACGAAGCGACACCTGCCGTGCGTGCACTCATCCAGAAGCAGCGGGACGCGCTGGAAGAGATGAGCCTGCTCATGCGCGAGATCGATGCAAGCCACATCCGCTACCGCAAGCGGGCTGTGCAGCGGGCACAGTTCCTGCTGCTGAGCGACCGTTCTTCGCAGGGCAGCGTCACCGCCCTGCTGCGCCGCTACGCCGAGGATATCCGCACGCCGGAGCAGCTGTTTGAGCCGGACGACGGCCCGGTGGCAAAGCGGCTGCACCTGTACCCGGCAGCGGTGTTCGGGGAGAAATTCCTCTACCCGCCCGCTGCCCAGCGCACCGCCGAGCCGCTGGCCCCGGTGCGCACCGAAGTATTCGATCCGGAACAGCTCAAAAAAGAGCAGCAATTGCTGCTGGATTACGCCCGCCTTGCCGTTACCGAGGAGAACGTGGCCCTGCTGGCCCGGCAGGCCCTTGCCGCCCGCCCGCAGGTGAACGCGGCACTTCTGGCAGACGAATACCCGAACGATTTTGCCCGCATCATCGGCCTGCATACCTACTCGCAGTCGCCGCACCGGGATTATGACATTCAGCTCACCGGCAATTGGGTGGAGCGCGGCGGTTTCCGCTTTGAGGACTTTGTCCTCACCCGCCGCAGGGAGGAAGAAAATGGCAACCATTAACATGCTGGAAGAAACCGCAAACTACCTGCTGAACCACTGCTTCGTGCTGGGCGGCGTGGAGGATCAGCGGGCAAAATATCTTTATGTGCAGGATCATCTGGACGAGGTGCGCGCTGTGTTCGCCCCGCTGGGCTATTCTGTATTGCTGTACCCGGCACCCCTGCAGGCGGCGGCTCTGGTCAACGGCCACGAGGGCAGTCAGGCCCGGCTGCTGAAATACGAGAGCATCCTGCTTTTGGTATTGCGGCTTTTGTACCTGCAAAAGCGCGAGAGCCTTGCGGCCAATGCCGACGAGGTGCTGGTGACGGTGGAAGAGGTGCAGACCGAACTGCAGAAGATGAATCTGCCCCGCCGTCTGGACCAGAAAACGCTGGAAAACCTCATGCGCACCCTGCGCCGGTACAATCTGGCGCGGCCTGTGGGGCGGCTTTCCGGGCTGGACAGCCGCATTGAAGTATTTCCCACCGTGCTGCTGGCCCTGCCGGATGCCGACCTTGCGGATGCCGCCGCCGAGAGCGGGCGCACCCGCACAGAGCTTGGCCTTTATGAACGACCGGAAGAAGCAGGGGAGGGTGAAGAATGATCGAACTCAAACGGCTGAAACTCATCAACTGGCACAACTTTGAAAATGTCACCTTCGACTGCGCACGGCTCACCTATATGATCGGCGTCAACGCCGTGGGCAAGACCACCATTCTGGATGCCATCCGCTACTGCCTGACCACCAACCGCAATTTCAATGCGCTGGGCAATAAAAAGAGCGGCCGCACCCTGCAGGGTTCGGTGCACGCAAAGCAGCGCGGCGAGAACGCCTACCGCCGCCCGGGCCATACCGTGGCCTATATCGGGGCGGAGTTCTGGGACAGCGTCAAGCGCACCCCCTTCGTCATCGCGGTGCGGGTGGAGTCCGAAGGCCCCATGCAGGAGCTGCACCCCGGCGATCAGACATGGTATCTTTCGGAGGACGGCTGCACGCTGGAACAGCTGCCCTTCATCGACCCCAAGACCGGTGCACCCAGCGCAAAGGAGGACTTCAAGCCCGCAACGGGCCGTCTCTCCTACACCCGCAGCCCCAGCGAAGCGCGGGACCGCATCTGCCGTGCGCTGGGCATCGGGCGCGCCTCCAGCCCCTTGGGCAAAAAGTTCAACGAGGTGTTCCAGATGGGCACCAGCATGGACGAGATCCCCAACTTCCGGGAGTTTTTGTACCAGTACATCCTGCCCCAGCCGGAGCTGGATCTGGACGCTTTGCAGGGCGACCGGCTGGAACTGGAAAATCTGCACGCCGTGCTGGCCGAAGCACAGACCCGCGCCGACGCGCTGGAAGAGATCGTGGATTTTGGCCGCGAAGCTGCCGAAAAGCAGACCCAGACCCTTGTGAACCGGGGCGCGGCGCTGCTGGCCCGCGCCGCTGCCGACGGCAGCGAACAGACCGTCTGGCAGGAGCATCTGGATGCGGGCCGCCGCCAGCTGGACGGGCTGAACGCCCGCTATGCCGAGGCCAAAAATGCCGAAGCGGAAGCCCGCCGGGCCTATCTTTCCGCCCACGGTGCCGCCAGCGCCAGTGGTGAGGGCCGGGCACTGGACGCCCTGACCGAGGAGCTTTCCCGCCGCAAAACGGCGCTGGATACCGCCGCACGCAAAGCCGAAAAGGCAGAAAGTGCCCTTGCCCGCACCCAGAGCCTGCTGGCTGTGCTGCGCCGCAGCGGCTTTGCTGCCGGCATCAAGGCCGAAGAGCTGACGGCGGACACTCTGCCGCAGCTCACCGCATGGCTCTCCGCGCAGGAAAAACCGCTGGAGGAAGCCTATTTTGCTGCCCGCCAGAACACTGCTGCTTTGCAGAAGGAGCAGGCCGGCAAGCGCGCCGAGCTGGATGCGGTGTCCGGCGGCAAGTGGGTCTACCCCCACGGCGATGCCGCCACCCGGGTGCGGGATGCCGTGAATGCGGAGCTCAAGAGCCGGGGCATGCAGCCGGATGCGAAAATTTTCTGTGAACTGTTGAACGTGGAGGACGAAAGCTGGCAGGACTGCGTGGAAGCCTGCCTTGGCGACCGCCGCTTTGATATCCTTGTGCCGCCCGCCCACTACGAAGCCGCCAAAAGCGCCTTTGTGGCTCTGAAGGACAAGGTCGGGCCCATCAGCCTGCTGGACACCCCGGGCATCCGCAAGGCCAACCGCCGCGCCGACAAGTACGGCCCGGACAGCCTTGCCGCGCAGGTGAGCAGTGAAAACCCGCTGGCTGCACAGTATGCCCAGACCATTCTGGGCCGCATCGTCTGCTGCGACACCCCCGATACGCTGGAACAGCATCCCGACAGCGCCACCCGCGACCTTCTGCGCCACCACCCCTTCCGGCTGGAACGGCTGCGCACTCCCCAGCGATACATCGGTCTGGATGCCCGCCGCGCCCGCGCCGGTGCGCTGGCGGCCGAGCTGGAAGCTCTGGGGGAAAGCGCCCGTGCTGCCGCCCAGACAGAACAGAACCTGAAAGCCGCCTATAACCAGTACCAGACCCTGCTGCGGGGCACGGTACTGGACGAGCTGGCCGCTTTGTGGGACGCCCGTGCCGCCCTGACTGCCGCACAGAATGCTGTGACCGAACAGGAAGCAAAGCTCACCGAGTGCCGCGAGAACCCGCTCTTGCAGCAGCTTTACAAGGAGGAAGAAGCCCGCGAAGCCGCGTGGGAGACTGCCCGCGCCGCCGTGGAGCAGGCGGGCGGCGACATCCGCGTGTGCCAAAAGCAGATCGCTTCCTGCGAAGCGGAGCAGAAAAAGGCAGGGGAAACGGCACAGCAGAGCGACGATGCTGCCCGGAGCTTCTTTGCGGCGCACCCGCTGGTGGAGCCGCTGGCCCGCACCCGGATGCTGGCGCTGGCCCCGGCGGATAAGCCCC